>ENA-UAPO01001184-UAPO01001184.1-human-gut-metagenome-genome-assembly--contig:-NODE-1184-length-9764-cov-4.502317_pt1 | contig 9764 bp, 10 predicted proteins | sample MGYA00243481_ERZ654579 | MGnify/ENA primary metagenome ERZ654579 (study PRJEB26926, sample SAMN06164546) | human gut metagenome | biome: ENVO:00009003; feature: ENVO:2100002; material: ENVO:00002003... | reverse complement strand
TACTCTTCCTTTTGCAGTTCGTCTAAGGAATTTATACCGTTATCCTTAAGCAGCTTTGCAAGTTTCTTTTGCGCTGTCGTTTTCTCGCCGCCTACGCCCCGCTCTGCCAGTGCTTGCAGCTTTTTAATACGCTGTATTGTTTTTTCGTCCATGTATTGCCCTCTCTTCTGTAGCAAAATAGTAGTTGTCTACTATCAGCATTTTTTTACTGAAAAGGCACATAAGCCCCAGCGGTACGGTAATAACCGCTATTGTTATGTCGCCCTCTGTCGCCCATGCCGCCAGCACGGTAACTGCCAGCATTGCAAGCCCGTAGGCTTTCTGCTTAATGAAATACCAGCGGCGGGCTTTCTTTGCCTGCTCCCGCTGCCGCCTCTGTTCTTTTTTCTTTCGCATATCTGCTATGGCATCTGCATAGCCTCTCTGGTATGCGTCCTCTACTATCAATGCCTCTGCTGCCATTCTCTGCCTCTCTTCCTTTCGGCGGCGCTCTCTGTCTTTCCATGTGTGCCGCTCTCCTGTTCTGGCGTTTGGTTTTACCGTGCGGGCTGCTTTTCGCATTAAAAAGCAGCTGAAAACCTGTTGACTGTCCACATACTTTCTGGCTGGTATGACCGCCGCTATTTTTCCACGGTATACAGATTGCAGCTATTAGCCTGCTGCCCTCTGCCGCAGGCTCGCCATGCCTGCTACGCAATGTGCCGTGTGGGACTTGAACCCACGACTTGCCGCTTATGAGGCGGCTGCTCTAACCAACTGAACTAACGGCACTCGTGGCGGCTGCTGCCGCCTACTCATTAAATAAAAAGCCTTTTTCTATCAAAAACCTTATCCAATCGCAGCCCGTTACGTCGTCCCGCTCAATGAATTTGTAAAAGCTCTCTGCGTCCTCTATTCCGTATTTCTTCAAAATGTTTCTTGCGTTCTTTGCTGCTGGCGTAGTAAAAACATTCTCTGCGTAAAATGTAGCCTCTATAGTCCCGTAGCTGTTCTTTCCTGCTGGTGTTCTCATTTCCACTACGACTACATTCTTTTTGCTTTTTCTTCCTACGCCCTTTCTTATTACTACTGCCTCACTGAATAACCAGCCATTCCAGCCTCTACGCATAGGTGCAAACTGTGTGCGTGGCACTTCTACTAAGTCGCCTGCCTGCAATTTATTAAAATCTACTTTTTTCATGTGTCTTACCTCTCTTTTGTTATTCTTGTTTATAACGCCTGCTGCCCTGCTGCCGCCGTGTAGGTTTTCAGTGTGGCGTTGCAGCGTTTGAACTCCCTATAAATTGTGTCCCTATGCGTTCCCAGTGCCTCTGCAATATCACTTACACTGCTGCCCTGCTTACTCATAGACTCTATGGTCTGCCTGTCCTCGTAATGCAGACGCTTGTACTTTCGTTTCGCCATGTTCTATGCTCCTTTCCGTCCTCATTTGCTTTTATGGTAAAAAAATAAGCGTGTCAGAGTTTTTACGCTCTGCACGCTCTTCTTTTCTGCTGTTTCCTATAAAAAAAGAAAATCGGCAGAGGCTTTATAACCTCTTGTCGATTTTCATTCTAAAACTTATCTTCTTTTTTTCAGGAGCAATTCCTGAAGATTTCTGATTACCGTCTAGCATTGCCTGCCATTCTCTAATCAGTTAGCGCCGTCTTCTGCTTCGACTCTGTTACCTCACGGCCTTGTCTAACGCGACAGCTAGATTAATATACCACAAGGGGGTTTGAATTGTCAAGATTGTTTTTATATTTTCTGCAATTCAGACAATTTAGACAATTCAAGTTTAATTTATCGGGCTCTTATGGACATTTTCACAAAATGATACTTTATGACATATCATAGCATACAAAAGAACCTGTCACTGGCAGTTTCTTACAAATGTATGGTACTAAAAAAAGAGTCCGGAAATAATCTTCCCGAACCCTTTTACATTTTTTAATATTTCACTCCTGTCGCCAGTTTCATAATCGGATTTCCATCATATATTAATTTCAGCAATGTATTATCCTCTACCATTCTGTAAATTTCTTTTCCGATATCTGTTGTATACATTAATGTGATCACCATAAATATAATCCAGACAATAACTAACGCAATCCCCATTCCGAACAGTCCTCCTGCCAGATGATTCAACGCTCCGACTCCCGGAAGTTCTGTTACAATATCCAGTGCAAACACAACTGCTCTCAAAATAATCGTGACCACTATAAATGTTAAAATGAATGCAATAATATTGATCACCTGTTTTGCAATGTACGCACCTGCATATTGTGCAAAAGTTGTAACCCCCAGTTTCTGGTAGGTTGCTTTATTATTATTCTTTAACAGCAGATTTTTAAATGCCGCCGGTATATCAGCCGACTTGATCAATGTCTCCTGCAGACTCTCCGGTATATCTGCGTTCTCAATTGCATTTTCCACCGATTCATTCCCACTATTTTTTAATCCATCCAGTACATTTGCCGAAATTCCATACTTTGCAAGATCATCACTGCTGACTTTACCACTTACAATATCTGCTATAGAGATACCGTAACTTTCCAATTTTTCTTCACTGACTCCTGCTGCCTTAAGTACCTTTTTTACTGCTTCTTCCGTAAGGCCGCCCTTGTCTGAATAAGAGTCTCCACCACTGACCGCCGATGTCGCTGCATCTGCCATTGTACTTACTACTTTCTGTCTTATCATATCATCCAGCGGGGTATATTTTTCGATTGTCTGCGATACATACGGCGTCGCAAAGAATACGATCACAAGTGTCACTATCGTCGCTACAAGCGACACTATGATACGGACTGCACCTCTTATCAGTCCCGTTATGATACATATAAGAAAAATAATCCCTATGGATATTTCCAACCAATTCATAGTTTCTCCTTATTTTACAAGACGGACCTTTTCCATTCCATTTGCACTTAACACAATATATTGATTCACTCCGCCAACCGGGAACATTTCCAATATATTATTATCCATCCTGCCTTTAAATTTCTGTATTCCATTCTTCATAAATATACTGCAGTTTTTTCCATCGTACATAATAACCTGGTTTCCACAAAGTTTTACGTGACTGTAATCGCCTTTAAATTCTTTTGACAGAACAACTTTTCCGCTTTTATTATAAAGGCGCAGTTCATATCCGCCTTTACCCTGGTTTTTCAAGATCATACCAATATATTTTTCATTATGAAATACACTTTTGATCTCTTTGTCCATCTTTATCTTTACGGACTGTTTCGGAACTTCTTTTCCGCTATAGATGGCCATACAGTCATCACCGATTGCCACGGATGTATCTGCATCCATGAAAAATCCGGAGGCCAGTATCGTATTCTTATAATTCTTACCGGATACTTTATGATCGGCTTCATCCTTTCCGGCTTTCCCGAAGTTATAATAATATAATCTTGACACCATCTGTCCATTCTGCGTGTAAAGATACACAACCTGCATCACTTCACCGTTTGCAGATAATGCTACGTCCACCGGATAACCTGTCCCAGCCAGAGATGTCTTATGTTCCACCAGAACATTTCCTGCAGTGTCATAGCAGATTACTTTCATTGATGTGTCATTCTTCAATATGGCACTGACAATTCCCTGCTCTGATACGCTTACCTTTTCTATCGGCATTGTCGTATGCACTTCACCTTTCAGGCCATCCTCCTGCAGGATCAAAATGTCATTTCCTTCTTTATCAGCTACTGCTGCCGACTTGTCGCTGACATCTATCATCGGATTCTTTATCTGATATGACTGGTTCCATTTTTCTTTCCCTGATTGATTCAGATAAGAGATTCCGTCTTTACTGTATTTTAATACACCATCCAGGAACTGAACATAATTATTATCTGCTGCTCCTTCTCCTACATACGTATCACTGACCCGTACTTTCGTATATGTCTGGAGATTAATCAGCAGATACACCAATATCGCAGCAATTGCTATGACCGCAATCACAATCCCTATTTTTTTTTGTTTTTTTCTTTTCCTTCTGGCCAGTTCTTCCTGAATCTCCTTTTCTGTCACTCCATCTTCGCTGTTTAATTCATCCATAATCTCTTCGATAATCTTATCTGTCGGATCTTCCGGCTCTCTCACAACATGGAGATTGCTATTCTTCCTGCGTTTCATCCGTCGGTCATCCTTTCAACGTTTCTTCTGATACTGTGTACCTTAGTATAACACATTTCCCATTTATGGGAGTAACAATTTTTGTCCGATATAGATCAGGTTGCCATCCGATAATCCATTCATTTTGCATATCGCCTTTACATGCGAAGTATCTCCATATAATTTCTTACTGATCCCCGCCAGTGTTTCTCCTTTCTGCACAACATAATAATCCTTATCCGTCAATTGGCTTTCTCCCTCCTTAGAGACCTTTGCCTCTTCTGATTTTTTCACTGTACCGGATACTTCTTTTGCTCCCTCTTTAGCCTCGGCCGCTGTTGTTGTTTTTGTATCTTCTTCTGTCTGTCCGTTTTCCATGCTTTTTGAAAGATTTTCCAGCGATGTCTGTACCGACTTCATTTTGTCAAAATTATTTACTGTTGTAATTCCGATCACCAGCACAATCAACACCAGCAGTGCACTGGTTATATAAGCAAATTTTGAACTTTGATGCTGTTCTTTATATTCCATTTTTTCTCTCACTGCACTACGAAAATCCTTTGCAGCTCGATCCTCAACCACCTCACTGGGAGTCACCCCGTTCTCTCTTCTTGTATTGATCATGTAGTTCTGCATCTCCGGATTTTTCTCATAATAAATATAATGTCCGCCCATCTGCATAATTTCTCCGAATTTGTATGCATAGAAGACTTCTTCCTGTTCCCTCGCATTTTTCCACAAGAACAGATTCCATTCTTCTGCGAACTCTTTTTCCTGGATCCGTTTAACTTCTCTGTTACGACTCATCGGGCTGCCATCTTCAATGATCCCCCATCCAACGATCCGGCATTCCGGGAAAAACCGGGCAGCTTCTTCTTTTGCCTCTTTCATTATCTCATCTGTAATTTCTATATCATTTCCGTTTGTCTTTACTTCTTTCATCTGAACCGCACCGGATACAAATACTGCATTTTCATCCTCAAGTTTCAGCAGTTCTCCCGTAAGTATCACCCCGACCGGTTGTTCTCTGGCTTTCTCCCGCAGCTGATTCAAATATGTATCCACGTAATCTTCTACGTATATCTTTGGATTGTCACTTACATTTCCTATCTGTCTTACATTTTTCGGAAGTTGTCTTTCCATGATACATTCACCTCATTTTAACTATTTTAAATTGCGGTCCGGTTATATTAACACTGCGTTTTACAACCATGCTGCAATTATTTTCGCATATGATAACATATAGGGAATGCATATTTTATCAGTTGATGGGACTTGTCCAAAAAAATATCCGATACGCTTTTTTGTTTCTCGACATACTTCGTAAAAAGGAGCTAAAGACCTCTATTATAAATGTAAAAAAAGATAGAAATACCCAAAAGTATTCCTATCTCTCTATCGTCTTATTCGTTTATTCTATGACCACAATATTCCCGCAATCCTGATATCCTTCTGCGATACGATCCGTGATCACATCTGCACCTGTAAATGCCAGGAAAGTTACTGAACTGACCTCTCCGAATTTAGAATGGTCACATAATACATATTTTTTCTGGCATTGTTCTATTGCGGTTTTCTTCACCATAGCTTCATTCGCATCCGGTGTCGTAAATCCGGCTTTCTTAGTCACGCCATTGGTTCCAAAGAAACCTTTCGTAAAATGGTATTTTCTAAGCGTCTGCATCGCTTCACTTCCCACAACAGCTTCCGTCGAACTTTTCAGTTCTCCTCCTACCAGCCGGACTTTTACGCCTGCTTTGGCCAACCGCTGTGCGTGCGCAACAGCATTCGTAACAACAGTTACATCCTTATCACAGAAGAACTCCAGCATATATCCGGTTGTCGTTCCTGCATCCAGATATATGAACTCTCCCTGTCCAATCAACCCAGCCGCATATTCTGCTATACGCTGCTTTTCCGATACATGAACTGTAATTTTCTGTGCCACTGTAGGCTCCTGTGGCGTCACTACGTGATCCGATGCAACCGCACCGCCAAACACTTTCACCAGTTTTCCTGCATTATGAAGCGCTGTGATATCTCTTCGCACGGTCGATTCCGATATATTCAGAAGTTCTTTTACTTCCGTTACGGTAATGCTGCCCTCTTTTTCAAGAAGCTTCAATATCTGTTCATAACGCTGTTCTGTAAGCATATGACCTCCTACAGGTTCTCCTGCATGAATTTACTTACTGCTTCACATGCTGCTTCTTCATCATCACCTTCAAATGTGAATGTTACTTCATGACCTTTCTTTGCTCCAAGACCCATAAGACCGAAGATCTTCTTGCAGTCAGCTTTCTTTCCTTCTTTTTCGATCATTACTGATGCTTCGAAAGATTTTGCAAGTTTAACTAACTCTCCTGCCGGACGAGCGTGGATTCCTTCGTTATCTGTGATTACATACTTAAATTCTTTCATTTTCATACCTCCATAAATATTACATTTTGTGATTTTCATTCTATTCATTTTTTACAGGTCTGTCAATATTTCTACTGGCAAACCTGTATTTTAACATTTATTTCCTAAGCGACTTTCTTTTTCAGCACTCCAAGTAATACTGCTGAGATTACAGTTCCTACTACCAGTGCCACCAGATACATCAGCGCATTTCCCACTACAGGGAACACGAAGATTCCACCGTGTGGTGCCATCAGTGTACATCCAAATGCCATAGACAGTGCTCCGGCTACTGCAGAACCTACAATGCAGGATGGAAGTACATGAAGCGGATCAGCTGCCGCATATGGGATCGCTCCTTCTGTGATAAATGCAAGTCCCATAACAAAGTTGGTCGGTCCTGCTTCTCTTTCGGATTTTGTAAATTTGTTCTTAAATAATAATGTTGCAAGGGCGATCGCACATGGAGGCGTCATTCCTCCGATCATAACCGCTGCCATGATGTCATAGTTTCCTGCTGCGATTGCCGCTGTACCGAATACATATGCTGCTTTGTTGAACGGGCCTCCCATATCGATTGCCATCATTCCGCCAAGGATCAGTCCAAGCACGATCTTACTTGAGCCGCCCATTCCTGTCAGTCCATTGTTCAGTGCTGTGTTGATCGCACCCATGATCGGTTCTACCGCAAAGTTCATAAGGAGACCGATTCCCAGAATTCCAAATACCGGATAGATCAGTACCGGTGCAATTTTCTCAAGTGCTTCCGGAAGTTTATCACATAATTTTCTAAGAAGGAGAATCAGATATCCAGATACAAAACCTGCTACCAGTGCTCCAAGGAATCCTGATTTTCCATTTGCTGCCATAAGTCCGCCTACAAAACCAACTGCAAGTGCCGGTCTGTCACCGATCGCTTCGCCGATATAGCCAGCCAGTACCGGAAGCATCAGTCCAAATGCAAGATCGCCAATTGTCTTAAGCTGTGCCGCTACCGGTGTGATCGTACCGAAGTTACCTCTGTCTGCTGCTGATAATGCATTCATATCTACACAGAGTCCGTCAATCAGGAATGCAAGTGCGATCAGGATACCTCCACCTACTACGAACGGAAGCATATGTGATACACCATTCATAAGCTGTGTATATATCTTATGTCCAATTCCGCCGCCTTTCTTTGCTGATGTGCTTTCCTTCTTTTCAGAAGTTCCTGCCTTATATACAGGTGCATCTCCTGCAAGAGCTTTCTTTAAAAGTTCATCTGCTTTATTAATTCCATCTGAAACCTGACACTCAATTACTTTCTCTCCATCAAATCTCTCCATTGGAACCTGTGCATCTGCCGCAACAATAATACACTCTGCCGATTCAATATCTGCATCTGTCAGTACATTCTTAGCTCCGCCAGAACCTCTTGTCTCAATCTTAATTGCACATCCAGCCTTAGCTGCTGCCTTCTCAAGTCCTTCTGCTGCCATGTAAGTATGTGCAATACCTGTAGGGCAGGAAGTAACTGCAAGAATCTTAGCCGGCTTATTGTCTTCCTTTTCAAGTCTTTCATCTATACTCTTGGCTTCTTCGTCAGCCCCATCTATGATTTCAATGAATTCCTCAGGGCTTCCAGCTTTCATAAGCTTTGCTACGAAATTCTCATCCATAAGAAGCACTGATAACTTACTTAATACATCAAGATGTACGTTATCCTTAGTATCCGGCGCTGCAATAAGGAAAAGAACCTTTACCGGCTCATCATCAAGCGATTCAAAATCAACTCCATCCTTAATAATCATTGCTGCAAGTCCTGGTGCATTAACAGCACTGCATTTGCCATGAGGAATTGCTATTCCTTCTCCTACACCTGTTGTACTTTCTTCTTCTCTTGCATATACTTTAGCCCTGTAGCTTTCAATATCATCAATCTTTCCGCTCTTTGCCATAAGTTCTACAGCCATATCAAGAGCCTCACTCTTTGTCTTAGGAGCAGCATTAAGATTAATGCTTCTCTTATCAAGTAAATCTGTAATTCTCATAAAATACCTCCTTTACATTATCTCTTGCAGGTAACCTCTACCCGCTTTAATACCTCTGAAATCTCTCTTTTTGTTGCAAGATTTTCTGAAAATGCACTGGCACTTCCTGTTGCAACGCCCATCCGGAATGCATCTTCATAATTGCCTGTCTGAAGATCCCCCGCCATAAATCCTGCAACCATTGAATCACCTGCACCTACTGAATTCTTAAGCTCGCCCTTTGGTGCATCTGCTTCATATACGTTTCCATGTTCATCAATAAGAACTGCGCCTTTTCCACCCATCGATATAAGCACATTGACAGCTCCCATATCCTGCAGCTTCCTTGCATATGGAATAACCTCTTCCTTAGATTCAAGCTTAACACCAAATATATCTCCAAGTTCATGCTGATTAGGCTTGATAAGAAATGGGTGATATTCAAGGACATTAAGTAAAAGCCTGCTTGTCGCATCAACTATAATCTTAACATCTCTTCCCTGTAGTCTTCCCATTATTCTTCTGTATATATCGTCTGATATACATGAGGGAATACTTCCTGCAAGCACAAGAACATCTCCACTTGAAAGTCTGTCAATCTTACTTACAAGAGAATGGAGATTATCTTCTGATATCTGAGGTCCCATTCCGTTAATCTCTGTTCCATCTATGTTCTTAATCTTCATGTTTATTCTTGAAAAACCATTATCAACCTGAATAAAATCTGTATTAATGCCATACTCTGATACCATGTCACATATCTGTTTTCCGGTAAACCCGGCTACAAAACCAAATGCTGTTGTATCAAATTCAAGATTATTAAGAACTATTGAAACATTAATTCCTTTACCCCCTGGAAGCATATGCTCATATGATGTTCTGTTCGTCATCCCCAGTTCAAAACTCTTAACTTCCACTATATAATCCAGTGACGGATTAAATGTTACTGTATATACCATTGTCTCTCCTTTCTGGCTTCACGACCTTTTTGATATAATTATAATACAATCACATTCATTCAAAATCAATCACATTCATTCACAAACTTTTAGATTATTTTTGTGCATTTTTCACAAATTATCATCAAAATACTTTCTCTAAATATGCATTGTGTATCAACTTCATAACTTTCAGTATCGGTCAAAAACAAAAAAAATATGCCAGAACTTCAGACTCAGCAAAAGTTCCGGCATATTAGTATCTGTCTCTTATACACATCTCCGAGCCCACGAGACGGAGCTACATCTC
>ENA-UAPO01001176-UAPO01001176.1-human-gut-metagenome-genome-assembly--contig:-NODE-1176-length-9806-cov-8.235155_pt1 | contig 9806 bp, 8 predicted proteins | sample MGYA00243481_ERZ654579 | MGnify/ENA primary metagenome ERZ654579 (study PRJEB26926, sample SAMN06164546) | human gut metagenome | biome: ENVO:00009003; feature: ENVO:2100002; material: ENVO:00002003... | reverse complement strand
TTCTAAGAGACTTCCCAACCGCTTGATTAAGAAGTCTTTTAGAGCATACAACACCCGCCGCAAGTTTGTATTTTTTGTACTGCTTGACTGCAAAATGTTCCGGGTCTTTTTCTTCCAGACGTTCAAACATGAGGTCAACCGGGTTCTGGAAATCCTCGTCGTCCTCGCGGGCTTCCGACGCATTTATCATCTCAAGCAGCGTCGTGAAGTTCTTCTCGTCCTCCGGGGCTTCATACCAGATGTAGCCGATTAGCGCGGTGTAGTAGAGCTTTTCCGCTTTCACCCAGAAATCCTCGCCGGATTTTTCCCCGTCGCCTTTGGTGTTGGCGATAATGGTATTGACTAACTTCAAAATGTCCTTTTCGCTCCGCAGATAGGCAAAGGGATTGTATTTCATGGATTTTTTGAAGTTAATCGTATTTAGCACTTTGATACGGTATTTGTACCGCTGTAACATTTTCCCGGTTTCCAAAATCAGTGTTCCTTTCGGGTCAGTGACGATATACGACGTTGGAAAATCCTTTGACGTACATTGCATGAGCGACGGTTTCACAAAGAACCGGGTCTTGCCGCTGCCGGAACCGCCGATTACAAGGATATTTTTGTTTCTTGCGTATTTCGGCTGCTTCGGGCGGCTGTTCATGGTGAGCCGTTCCGTCTGCGTTAAGGGGATATTGTTCTCAAATACCGGGTCGGTGTACGGCTTTATGTCGTCAGCCCCGCCCCAACGCGCCGAACCGTATTCTGTCCCGCGGCGGTATTTCTTCGCGTTCTTGCCTTTGGTGTAGATAATCAGCCGGACAATGACCGCCCCCGCAATGCCTAAAGCTAAGTCTGCCGGGTGGAAGCTCGGCGCGATACTGGAAAAGGCGGCGGTAAAACCGTCCCCAAGATGTAGCAGCTTTGCGCTTGCGTCCGCGCCGGGGGAGAGCCGGACAGCCGCGCCCACTTTATCAAAGAGCCAGACAAAGAGCAGATACGGGAGATTTAGGATAAGCAGCTTCTTGATTTCCGGCTTCATAGCGATACCTCCCTGTCCTTGTTCTTGACCTTTGCCCGTTCCGCGTTTCTGCCCTGTGCAGCTTCTTTGAGGGTAGAGAGCAGCTTTCGGATTGAGGGCTTTTTCTCCTGTGTCAGCTTTTTTGCGGAAAATTCCTTAAAGGCTGCGGTCAGTACGTCCGCGTCCCGCCCCTTGAAGAAAACCAGATAGCGGGGCGGGCTTTCCGTCGCGTCCTTTTTCAGCGCAAAGTCGATACCGTACTTTTTCGCCGTACTCTCAAAGGCTTTGATATTGCCCTCGGTAATCTCAATGTTGGAAACGCCCGCGTTCTGCTTCATAAGCTGCTTTAAGCTCTGCTTGCCCTGTGGCGGTTTTGCAAGCTGCTTTTTGCCCTTTGACAGTATGGCTTTCATTGCCTTTTGGAGCGTCTGCGCGGTCAGCTTCCCGGTCTTGATGTAAAGGGCTATGGTCTTTTCGTTTACTTCGTCCTGCAATTTGTCGCGTCCTCCTTTCGCGTTTCTTTATGGGGCGGCGGTCAGATACGCACCCGCAGCCCGTTCAAGTCCTCGGCTCTGATACCCACAAGATACCAGTTGTCGCCGTACTCAATCCGGGTCGGCTTCCACTTGCCCCGCACGAATACGTCAAAGCACTCGCCGCAATGCAAGCCCCCGTAGTAGCTGTTTAAGTCAAAGCGGATGTCGTAACGGTCGGTGCGCTCGTCAAATACCAATGCTCCTGTCATTTTCTGTGCCATAATAAAATCCTCCTTTTGTGGTTGTGGGTGGTTACAGGCTTTCGCCCTCATTGCATGAATAATAGTCCGGGTCGCCGTACTGCGGCTTTTTCGGTGACAGTGCGCCGCTTGCCATGTCATGGGCGACAAGGGAAGTGTAGTAGTTGCCGATTGTGGACGGGGCGTTGAAAAGGGCGGCTTTCAGATATTGCTTGATGTTGCGGATTTTGGTTGTGTTCTCCCGCATACAGTCAAGCACAAAGCGGATATGCTCGCCGTCTAGTTTCATAAACTTTGACTTCACAAGCTCTGCCGGGTAGTCGTCCCCCGCAATCCGTACCCGCTTTCTGGCGGTGCATACGGTTTCAAGCATGAGGTCTACAATCTCGTCCAGCCTGTCACTGTCAAACTTCATGTCCTGTTTGAGAATGTGGTAGTCGATATTGTCCTTGATGATTTCCCGGTATATATCAACTGCGCTCTGTGCTGCCGCTTCCGTTCCTTTCCGTTCCGGCGGCGCAGCCGCTTCTCTGCAAGGAGAGGGGTTAGGGGAAAGGATAGGAATGGAATGGGTACTTGATAAATCTGTATTTGATTTTTCTTTTTTTGGTAAGTCAGTTCTTTGTATATCTTTATTTAATTGCGTTGGATTTTCCAACGTAGGTTTTTCCAATGTTGGTTTTTCCTGCGTTGGATTATCCAATGTTGGATTTTCCAATGTAGGTAAATCCGGCGTAGGCGGCTGCGGCTGCTCGAATATCACATAGTCCGCGCCCCGCAAGCGTCCTTTCTCGTCGCGCTCCCTTGAACGGACGATATACCCGGCGCGTTCAAGTTCCTTAATGGCTTCGCGGATAGCGTCTATCTTCTCCCGGTTGATAAGGGATAAGCCTTTCAAGGTGTAGTCCCAATCTTCGGGGAGTGACAGCATTTGCGACAACAGCCCCTTTGCCTTTAGGGAAAGCTCCTTGTTGCGTAGGTGGTGGTTGCTCATTACGGTATAGCCCTTGTTTCGTTCCACTCTGAAAACTGCCATAGTTCATAGCTCCTTTGCTTTGGATTTGTTACGCAGTAGAAGCGCGGTTTCGGGGGATAAGGTATAAATCCCTTTCCGCGCCAGATACGCGCCCGGAAAACCGCTTGTAGCAAGGCTTTTTCTGCCCCTACTGCGTAACAAAGGGCATGAAAAAAGCGGCGTTCCTGTTCTCCCATGTAGAGAGTAAGAAACGCCGCTTCTGCGTCGTATTCAGTTTTTAGTACAATACCCTGCTTGTCCGTCGCTCGAAAAACCTTGATTTTCCAGTGTTTTCAAAAGTATCGTTATCTAACGTCAGCTTTTGAAAGACCAGCATTTCAAAAAATGATGACAGATGTTGAGAATGGTCTGATTGGTACAATTATCGTTAAGGATATGTCACGTTTGGGAAGAAATTATCTGATGGTGGGACAGTATACAGAGATTATTTTTCCGGAATACAATGTTCGATTTGTGGCAATTAGCGATAATGTGGATTCCGCAGAGGGACTGAGTGACCTTATACCGTTCAGCAATCTTATCAACGAATGGTATGCAAAGGATATTTCCAAGAAAATGAGGGCGATGATTACTCAAAAGGGCAACTCTGGCAGACGACTTTGCAGCAGAGCAATCTACGGGTATAAGAAATCACCTGAAGACAAAGAAAAATGGATAATAGACGAGTATGCTGCTTCTGTTGTTAGGCGAATTTATGAGCTTTATATAAGCGGAAATGGTGTGTCAAGAATAGCAAACATTCTTCGGGATGAAAAAATCCAGCGACCGTTTGTCTACCTTTATCAAAAAGAATCTGATACGCCATATGAATGGACAGGTGCAACTATAACCGTGATTATTACAAATCGTGAATATTGCGGTGACACAGTGAATTTCAAGACACATAAGCCTTCTTATAAAAGCAAGAAAATCATAAAAAATCCGCCGGAACTGCAACGTGTTTTTTTAGATACTCACCCAGCTATCATTGACAGAGTGATATTTGAAAAGGCACAAAACCGATATGCTAAAAGATGCAGAAAAAAGAAAAGTAAAACAAAAGATACGCTTTTCACTGGATATGTATACTGCAAAGATTGCAAATCCAGATTTCATGTATTTAGGCATAAAGCTCGTGGCAACATGATTGTAAGTTATGAGTGTTCTGGTTATAGAAAGCAGCAAAAAAAATGCACCTATCATCGTATTGATGAAGATGCACTAAAGCAATGTGTATTGCAGAAAATCAAACTTATGTGGTACGAAGCCAAGAGTGATATTCGGTCATTTAAAGCCAAAGTAAGAAAAAGGCTGAATGCCGATGAAACAGCATCCAGAAGCAAAATCCAATCAGAAATAGATGCTGCACAAACTCGAATTGCTGAGATTGATAAGTATGTACAGGGTTTGTTTGAAGCAAAAGTTCGTAACGAAATTGATTCAGATATTTTCGGAAGTTTATCAAAAACATACACTGAAGAAAAGGCTGAACTGAATGCAAAAATTGCAGACCTGATTTTACAGGAAAATAGTGCAAAAGATGCATATCAGAAAATCAATAGATTGTATGAAGCAATTGAAAAATACGACAGCATTACAGAGCTTACTTCCGAAGTCTTATCTGATTTTGTTGACCGTATTGAAGTTGGCGAACATTTGAAAGGCACAAAGGAACAGAAAATTGACGTGTTTTTTGTAGGTGTTGGACTTATGGACACGTTATGAAATCGTGTTCCCCATGCGAATTACAACTACATTTATTTACATTTTTCGACACTCTACATAGAAAAATATTCTTGCTGATTATGTATATTGCACAAAAGTAATCATATGCAAAGCCTTGTTATACACACTACAGACAAATTCGAGCAAAAAGAGAAAGTGATACCTGCGTTTTCTCAAATATCCAAAGACCAAATCAAAAGCTAAAGAAGTACCTTTTTGTTCATTGCCATGACGTCGCCTCACGCATACCGTACAATCCCCCGGGCATACACTGTTCCGAGGTGATTCGATGTTTTTGCAATTTTTCCAGCAGCTCTTCTGTTTTTTTCTCCACGTGGGCGAAACCGGCTCGTTCCGCAAGCCCCTGCGCCGGGAGGAGGAGCAAGCGTGTTTCGAGGCGTTGGCGGCAGGCGACCGCAGCGCCCGGGAAAAGCTGATCCTGCACAATATGCGGCTGGTGGCGCACGTCATCAAAAAATACGGGATGCCCCAGCCGGAACAGGAGGAACTGATTTCCATCGGCACGGTCGGACTGGTAAAGGCAGTGGACTCCTTCGACTGCACCAAAGGTGCAAGGTTCGCCACCTACGCCAGCAAGTGCATCAACAATGAGATCCTGATGAACTTCCGGAGCCAGAAAAAACACGCCGACCAGATCTACATGGGCGAACCCATCGAGACGGACGGCGACGGCAACCAGCTGACGCTGATGGACATTATCGACGACGGCACGAACCTGCTGGAGATGGTGGATACGCTGATCCAGTCGAAACAGCTGTACCAATATCTGGAACGCTGTCTGACCCCACGGGAGACGGAGATCCTGGTGCATCGCTACGGACTGTACGGCTGCGCACCCATGACCCAGCGTGAAGTGGCGAAACAGCTGGGCATTTCCCGGTCGTACATTTCCCGGCTGGAAAAGCACGCCATTGAAAAGCTGCGCCAGGCGTATCAAGGGCAATAACGCAAAAAAGCCGTGAACGGATTCGCTCACGGCTTTCGGTTTCAATTTTGGGCAACACCGCACAAAGCTTGTGCGGAAGATGCGTAGCCAGATTTTTCGACAGATTGCATAGAAATTCCGCAGGCATACTGTCGTATGGCAAGGAATTTCTGGGCAATATGACGGAAAATCAGCAAGCAGATTGCGTACAAAGCCGCCAGGCGGGCTTTGTGCGGTGTTGCCTTTGGTCGGGATTATGCGCTGTACGGCAGGGTGTCCACGATATGCACCAGGAATTGCAGCAGAACAACTGCATCGCCGCTGCCGGGTTCGCCGTCGCCGTTGCAGTCGGCGTTTTTCTTTGCGGTATCATCCAGCGTGATGGCGCCGGAGCAGAACTTGTTCAGCAGAACAGCGTCTGTGATGTCCACTCGCCCATCCAGGTTGATGTCGCCGCAGACGAGACCTCCAGTGATTGGTGCGGCGGTGGTTGTGGTGGTTTCTGTGGTGGAAGTGGTTGTTGTAGTCGTCACCGGTGGCGTGTCAGAGTCATCCAGAGCCACAAAGGGGAAGCCGAACATTTCCGCATACCGCTCGGCGTAGGTGTCCTTGTAGCCGTACATGGTCAGCTTGGTATCATAGGTAAACGCCATGTAATGGATACCCGTCACGCTTTTCGGAATGACGATCTTTTCCAGATTGTCGCAGTTGGCAAAGGCATCATCTTCGATCAGCGTAATGCCTTCTTCCAGTGTGACCTCTTTCAGCCGTTTCCCGTCTTTATAAGCACCGGCAGGAATTTTGCCCTCTTTGTGCTTGACAGTCAGCTGGGTAACATTTGTAGCAACACTGACAACTTCTCCCTCTTGACCGTAGGTATCTTCTGTGGTAAATTTGATATCCGCATCACAATTGGAAAATGCTCCCTCTTTGATACCCGTTTTAGAGCCTAAAAATGTAATAGACTTCAGATTGGTACAGTCCTTAAAAGCTTCCTCTCCGATATACTTCACGCTGTCCGAGATCGTGATTTCCGTCAAACCGGTACAGCCGGAAAAAACACACTCTCCGATACTCGTCACGCTGTCCGGGATTGTGATTTCCGTCAGACTGGTACAGCGGGAAAAAGCACCATAATAAGAATATCCATCGTAGTATTGCCCTTCGATATCTGTCACGCTGTCCGGGAGCGTGATTTCGGTCAGGCTGGTACAGCCGGAAAAAGTACCACTTTCGATACTCGTCACGCTGTCCGGGATCGTGATTTCCGTCAGACTGGTACAGCGGGAAAAAGCCTGCTCTCCGATACTCGTCACGCTGTCCGGGATCGTGATTTTCGCCAAACCGGTACAGTAGTAAAAAGCTCTCTCTCCGATACTCGTCACGCTGTCCGGGATCGTGATTTCCGTCAGACTGGTACAGTTGGAAAAAGCATAATCTTCGATACTCGTCACGCTGTCCGGGATCGTGATTTCCGTCAAACCGGTACAGTTGGAAAAAGCTTCCTTTCCGATACTCGTCACGAATTTTCCATCGATTTCTATAGGAATATTTACTTTTCTAACATATTCATAACATCTAGCGATTTCAATTTCTCCTGTATCCGTCACATTATAATACAGACCTTCATATGTGATGCCATCGTAAGCACTCGCTGATAACACCGTTCCCATGCTTTCCTGCACGCTCTCCACCCCAGACAGCCCCGCACCGCCCACGCAAAGCACGCCTGCGGTCACTGATGCAAGAACTTTTTTCCATAACTTCATTTTGCCATTCCTCCATATCATTTTTAGCAATCTATAATACCATTATTATATCACATTGATCCAGAAATGTCAACTCTTCTTCCTCATTTCTGCAACAAAAAAGCCAGCCCCTGCACATACAGAAACCAGCTTTTTGCAATATTCACTTGTCAGCTTTTTACTTCTGTTTCATCTCCGCAGAGACCGCCTCGAACTCGTCCACGATCTCCTGTTCCGGTGCCTTGGTCAGCAGAGAGACCACCACAATGGCGATCAGCGCACACAGAAACGCCGGCAGCAGCTCATAGATGGCAAACACACCGCCCAGCTTGCTGATGGCAAACTTCCACACGAAGATCATGACGCCGCCGGTAATCATGCCAGCCAGTGCGCCGTACTTGTTGGAACGTTTCCAGAACAGCGCCGTCAGCACTACCGGACCAAAGGTTGCGCCGAATCCTGCCCATGCGAAGGATACCACACGGAACACCGAGCTGTTCTGATCCCACGCCAGAATAACACCCAGCACAGCGATAATCAGCAGAACCAGACGAGCCGCCAGCATGGACTGCTTTTCCGACAGCTTGACGTGGAACACGCCTTTCAGCAGATTCTCCGACATACTGGACGATGCCGCCAGCAGCTGAGAGTCCGAAGTAGACATGGTGCAGGCAAGGATGCCGGCGAAGATCAGTCCGGCGATGAGCGCCGCACCTACGCTGTGCTTGCTGAGTACAGTAGCCATTTCCAGAACGATGGTCTCCGATGCAGACGCCGTTTCCAGCGGTGCAACTGTGCCGTTTGCAGTCAGCGCATTGCCGATAATACCGATCAGAATGGCAACGCCCATGGCAATGACCACCCAGATAGAGGCAATGCGGCGGGAAACCTTGACCTTGTTCTTGTCGTCGATCGCCATAAAGCGCAGGAGAATGTGAGGCATACCGAAATAACCCAGACCCCACGCCAGGGTGGAAACGATGCTCAGACCGCCGTAAGAGACCAGCTCGCCGTCTGCTGTCCGGGTACTGGTAAAGCTAAGGTAATTCTCGATGCCTCTCGCATTTTCCATCACATTATCCATGCCGCCGGCTGTGTGGATGCCGTAAACCACCAGAACCACCAGCGCCGAAGTCATCACGATGCTCTGGATCAGGTCAGTAAAGCTTGCCGCCAGGAATCCGCCCAGGCAGGTGTATGCGATAATGATAACGGCGCTGATAATCATTGCCATATGGTAATCCCAGCCGAACAGCTGATTGAACAGCTTGCCGCAGGCAGAAAAGCCCGATGCAGTATACGGCACGAAGAACACCAGAATAATCACAGCGGCAATTCCCATCAGCACGTGCTTGTTGTCACGATAGCGGTTGGAAAAAAAGTCCGGGATGGTGATGGCGTTTCCGCATCTCTGGGAATACACCCGGAGCCGCTTTGCCACCAGCAGCCAGTTCAGATAAGTACCGATGGCGAGACCGATCGCCGTCCAGCCTACCTCCGCACAGCCGCTCAGATACGCCAGTCCCGGCAGTCCCATCAGCAGATAGCTGCTCATGTCCGATGCCTCCGCACTCATGGCAGAGACGATGGGACCGAGCCGCCGTCCTCCCAGATAAAAGTCTCCGACACTGCTGTTCTTTTTGGAGTATATCACGCCGATCACGACCATCATTGCCATATACACCAGAATAGCGATCAGAATACACAAAACTGATTTTGTCACAATCCTATCTCCTTTCCAAAATCATTGCTCCAGAGTCGCTGCCGCTCTTGAACAGTACAAATCAGACTCTTAGCAAACATAAAAACAATCATACCACAAATCCGACAAATTTACAAGGGTGTTTCCATATTTTTTTATAAATAAACTGTAAAAACCGACAAAATACGCCGGAACAGCGGTGCTTTTCCCCATTCTCCTGCGGACATTCCCGGCAGATTTTCCGGAATCATCGCAAAAAACGGTAGGATTATATACGATTGTTGTAATTTTTTTTGCAATAGTACTTGCCACAATGCGAAAAAAATGCTATAATAGGAGTGCGAAGCACGCAAGAAACAGAGAAACTTTTCTTTGCGGATACGTGCAGCCATTTCTGCCGTAAAAGAGGAACATTCGTCCAGACGGCGAACGCTCTCAGGCAAAGAAAGGAAAACGTCTGCAAATTCAGACAGACGAGAAAATATACATGAGTACAACAAATACGACAGCTGAAACAACAACGCCCAACATCTGGCGGAGACGCCTGGCGTCACTGGTCGGTGCGGGATATCTGGCGCTGATGTGCTGGTTTTCCTATCTGGTCATTTTCTATGACTTTACTGCCACGAACAAGTTCCTGTTTTGTCTGACGCTCTGCGCCGTCTCTTTTGCAGCGCTGAGTGCTATGCTCTACAGCCGCTTTCAGATTCTGACCCGTATGACCAGCATTCTTCTGCTGCCGGCGATCCTGCCGCAGATCCTGCTGTGTTTCGGGCAATGGGAGCTGATTCTGCCGATCGCTGTCACGTCGCTTATCATCTTTTTCCTGTCCGGTGCCGGCGAAACGGTGAAAACCGTCTTTGGCGTCATATACCTACTATTATATGTATTGGGTCTGTCTCTTATACACATCTGACGCTGCCGACGATCTTAC
>ENA-UAPO01001168-UAPO01001168.1-human-gut-metagenome-genome-assembly--contig:-NODE-1168-length-9848-cov-3.135811_pt1 | contig 9848 bp, 10 predicted proteins | sample MGYA00243481_ERZ654579 | MGnify/ENA primary metagenome ERZ654579 (study PRJEB26926, sample SAMN06164546) | human gut metagenome | biome: ENVO:00009003; feature: ENVO:2100002; material: ENVO:00002003... | reverse complement strand
CGTCAGATGTGTATAAGAGACAGCCTCCCAATCATAAAATGCACAGATTTTTCCAATTCCTTCTTATAAAGAATACCACATATCGTGATTTTTCACAAGCAATTCGACAATTCTTTAGCACTTTATATAGAAACCACCCTGTTTTCGCCTGCTTTTTCGCCCCTTCGCAGGGGCGAAAGGCCGTTTTTATTCCCTCGACATTTTGTCGCAACTGCGTTATACTGTTTTCATCAGGACTATCTGCCGCTCTGAAAGGGGCGGTTTTCTCGTTTTTGAAGGAGGATATTTTCCCATGACCCAGCAGGACCGCACTGCGGTGCAGTATCACAAAATGACCGAGACTCCGATCCCCCGGCTGATCCTCAGCCTTGCCGCGCCCACGATTTTAAGTATGCTGATTACCAGCATCTACAATCTGGCCGATACCTTTTTTGTAGGACGCATCTCCACCAGCGCTTCCGGCGCGGTGGGCGTCGTTTCCAGCCTGATGGCCATCATACAGGCGCTGGGCTTTATGCTGGGGCACGGCTCCGGCACCATCATCAGCCGCCGCTTGGGCAGTCAGGATACCCACGCCGCCACCCGCTTTGCTTCCACCAGCTTTTTTACGGCGCTGGCCTTTGGCATAGTGCTGGCGGTGGTCGGCCTTGCCACCCTGCCGGACTTTATGATGCTGCTGGGCAGCACCGAAACCATTCTGCCCCATGCCTGTGCCTACGCCCGGCCCATCCTGCTTGCCGCACCGCTGATGATCTCCAGTCTGGTGATGAACAACATCCTGCGGTATGAGGGCAAGGCGAACCTTGCCATGGTCGGGCTGGTCACCGGCGGACTGCTGAACATTGCACTGGACCCGCTGTTCATGTTCGCTTTAGGGCTGGGCACTGCCGGTGCCGGTATCGCCACTGCCCTCAGCCAGACCATCAGCTTTGGCATTCTGCTGTATATGTTCCTGCGGGGCAAAACGGTCAGCCAGTTCCGGCTTTCTGCCGTCACCCGGGAGCCGCGCGAGTTTTTGCAGATCCTTGCAGGCGGCGCGCCCAGCTTTGGCCGTCAGGGCCTGAACAGCATTGGCGGAATGCTGCTGAACATCGCCGCCCGGGGCTATGGCGACGCTGCCGTGGCCGGTATGAGCATCGTTTCCCGCATCTTCATGTTCATTATCTCGGTGGCCATCGGCACCGGTCAGGGTTTTCAGCCGGTGGCAGGCTTCAACTATGGTGCCCAAAAGTACCGCCGGGTGCAGCAGGCCTGCCTGTTCACCATGGCAACCAGCTTCTGCTTTCTCTCTGTCATTCTCACCGCCTGCTGGTTCAATGCCGAGACCCTCATCCGCCTTTTCCGTGATGATCCCGAAGTCACCGCCGTGGCCCTGCCCGCCTTCCGCTACCAGTGCTTTGCCATCCTTCTGCAGCCGGTGATCGTGGTGACCAACATGACCTTCCAGAGCGTGGGCAAGGCCGGGCGTGCCACCTTTCTGGCCTGCTGCCGTCAGGGCGTGTTCTTTATTCCGCTCATCCTCACCCTGCCCCGGGCCTTTGGGCTGCTGGGTGTTGAGATCTGCCAGCCCATCGCCGATGTGCTGACCTTCTTTGTCACCGTGCCCTTCCTCTTCCCCTTCCTGCGTCAGCTGGTGCGGATGGACGAAGCCGAGGCTGCCGAGGTCTGAGCGACCCCTGTAACAAAACTGTAACCATGACCGGACGTTCGATTGCAATTGAACGTCCGGTTTATTCGTATTATAATCAGGATAGGAAAGTTAAATTCTGCCAAACCTGTGAGGTACGCTTATGAAACGTTCTGTTCTCCGCATCGGCTGTGCAGTGCTCAGCCTGTCTGCCGCGGCAGGGCTGCTGGCCTCCTGCTCCCTGCTGCCTCCGGCCTCGCCCCTGCCCGATTCCAAGCCCGCGCAGGCTGAGGAAGCGCCCGGCCCCGCTGCAGCTCCACTGGACGACGGCAAACTGCGCATCCTGTACAGCAACGGCTCCAACGGCGGCAATACCGTGCTCTGCGGCAATACCGTGTTGTATCAGGCCGCCAGCAGTGAGACCGTGTATCTGGTGCCGGATACCCTGACCGGCACCGTGCGGTACTATCTGCGGCAGTGGTCAGCCCCCGGCACACCCACCGGGCGGGCAACCGCCCTGTGTGACCGCAGCGGCAAGGAGATCCTGACCTTTGACCGTGCCTACGATGCTGTCCTGACCGGCAGCCTGCTGGTCCTGACCGCACCGGAACAGATGGCCTATGCCCCCTACAACAACCACGCCGCAGGCGATTGCCGGGTGATCGACCTTGCCACGGGTGAGGAGCTGGCTGTGCCAGAAAACGCCTACGGATGCAGCATAGCAGGCAGCTATCTGGCCTTTGAAGTCTGCAATGTCCCGGCAGACTATGTGCAGGAAAACGAATGGGGCGATGATCTGCCCCTCTACTGCGCCGTGCAGGTGCAGGATCGGCAGGGCGAGGTGGTCTATCAGGCAGAGCTGTCTGCCCTTTCCAACTTCTACGCCAGCAGCAGCGACAGCTCTGCCCCCACCGACTGGCTGGTGGTGAGCCACTACAACGAGGATGGCACGACGGGTGCCGACAGCCTGTACAACCCCACCACCGGCGAGGAGCTGACCGGTTACCAGCAGTACACCGGTGCAGGCACGGTCAGCCTGTACAACAACGACAGATACCAGCTGGTGGATCTGGTCAGCACGGAGCAAAGCGCCGTGCTCTGCGAGTATGACCAGCCCATCCGGTATTATGTGCCCGGCGCGGCAGTCACGGAGCCAGATGCCTCCACCCCCGAAATGGCGGGGCGGTATCTGTTCCACGACCTGCTCACCGGCGAGGAGAAGGATCTCTACGATGCCAATACGGATGATGCCACGTTGGCCATCTATGCCGTAGACGGCACCGTGCGGGTGTTCGACCTGCAGACCGGTGTTCTGCTGACCGATACCACCATCGACCCGGTGGAAAATCAGGTGCGTACCCATATTTCCCCCGAGGGGAACGGCTGGGCCTGGATCGAGCAGGATGACAATGACAGCTACGACGCAACGGCCATCCACATCTGCGGGCCGGACGGCATCCACAAAACCCTCGACCCGGCCAAGCTGAATGAGACCTACAACTACTACTCGCCCCTGCTCTCCACTGAGGACGGCATCTACTTCTACGGCTGCTACAACGGCCCCGGCAGCAGCTGGCTCTACGATGTTCTGGACAGCGACGGCAATGTGGTGGTAAGCGGTCTGCGCACTTGTGCCGGGTACTACGCCAACAGCGTCAATGGCCTGCCCGAGGGCGTGTTCGCTGCCGTCAAGGGCTTTGAGAGCGGCTGGATGGACCTGACCGGCCAGTGGCTCTACGCCGAGAGCATCTTCGCTTCCAGCAACGATGAAATGGACAACGGTTTCTTCTAAGGAGGTTTTTCCATGCGTACTGTCAAAATTTCCCGCCGCGCGTTCCTGACCGGTCTGGGTCTGGCATCCACCGCCGCCCTGCTCTCCGCCTGCAACACCGTGCCTGCCTCCTCTGATTCGGGGGCGGCACCGTCTCAGCCGGATTCTGAGGCCCCTGCCTCTTCTGCCGCCAGTGAAATGCCCGCACAGCCCATCCTGAGCGTGGATGAATTCCCCATTACGGATGGCAGCACGGCCTGCATCCCACTGATCGCGCAGATCATGGCCGACACCACCGGGCTGGATCTGGAGACCGCCCGGAGCGCCGTGACCACCAACACCACGGCCCAGGCCTGGCGCAACCTGGGCCTGTACGGCAACAATTACGGCGATTCGGTCAAGCTTATCATCGCCTACGAGGCCCCGGAATCCGTCAAGGAGGAGCTGAAGGCTGACGGTGACCCGCTGGAGCAGAAGGCCATTGGCCGGGACGCGCTGGTGTTCATCGTCAACGAGGACAACCCCGTGCAGAGCCTGACCCTGCAGCAGCTCAAGGACATCTACGCCGGAACGATCACCAACTGGAAAGATGTGGGCGGCAAGGATCAGGAGATCATTGCCTTCCAGCGGCGGGCGGACTCCGGCAGCCAGACCCTGTTCCAGAAGCTATTGATCCAGGACGGCCCGCTGATGGAGGCCCCCACCGAGCTGGCCCCCACCGCCATGGGTGAGCTGGTGGACAGCATTGCAGAGTATAACAACTCCGCCAACGCCATCGGTTTCTCGGTCTACTACTACATCGACCAGATGTACTCCAAGCCCGGCCTGCGGCTGCTGGCCGTGGATGGCGTGACCCCTTCCAACGAGACGATCGCCGACCAGAGCTACCCGCTATGCAACGAATTCTATGCCGCCATCCTGCAGGATTCCGCTGCCGACAGCCCGGAGCGCAGGATCTACGAGTGGCTCTCCCCCGATGCAGGCCGTTCCTGCATTGAGCACTCCGGCTATGTGGCCGTCCAGTAATTCCCGGAAAATTCGACACATTTCATTGACTTTGCTCAGATCCTTTGCTAAACTGAAAAAAAGTTTGTCAGCTTTTTTCGTTTCACGATCTTGAACAAAGGAGATGCTGCACCATGTCCCATCCTTCCGACACCCCGCACTCCGCCCATGTTGAGAGCCGCAGCCGCAAGGCGCTGCGCAGCTACATCATTCAGGCCGCCACCCTGCTGGAGATCGTGCTGTCCGGGCTGGTGCTCATTGGCCTGCTGCTCAGCTTCATTCCCCTGCTCAAATGGATGCCGGGCCTGCTGTTTGATGGCAACGATGTAGAGATCCGCGGCTTCCTTGAGCGGGCGCTGGACATTGTCATCGGCGTGGAGTTCATCAAGATGCTGGCCAAGCACAGCCCCGGCAGCAGCCTGGAAGTGCTGCTCTACGCCATTGCCCGCCACATGGTGGTCGGCCACGAATCGGCTCTGGACAACCTCATCAGCGTGGGTGCCATTGCGTTGATCTTTGTCGTGCGCAAGTTCTTCTTTGTGCCGGCCTTTGGTGCCCACCTGCCCGACGGCAAGCCCGCCCCGGACCTGACCCCCAACCAGAGCGGCATCCCCGCCGAGGAGTTCCGCACCCGCCTGCGCCAGCGCATCCATGCAGAAGCTCTCGCCGACGAAGATGACGACGAGGATGAGACTGAGGAAGTATAATCCCCCAGATACAGCAAAACGAGGACAGCCATTGGCTGTCCTCGTTTTTTGCTTCAATCGTCGTAATGTCCCTTGCACTGATACACTTCGATCAGATCATTTTCAATGCGATAGACCAGCCGGTTCACATCATCGATCCGGCGGCTCCAATACCCGCTGAGATTTTCTTTCAGCCCTTCCGGTTTTCCAATGCCTTCATACGGGCTGCGCGAAATATCCTTGAGCAATGCGTTGATCCGTTTCAGCGTCTTTTTATCCTGAGACTGCCAATACAGATATTCCGCAAAGGCCCGCTCCGTGAAGGTGATCTTACTCATGTTCCATAGCCTCAAGCTCTTCCAGCGTTCTCGTTACAGTCTTTCCCTGACGCATTTCCTCAATGCTGTCATTCAGGGCGGCCATATTGGATGCACTATAAAAGGGATCCATCGAGACTTCAAACGGAATGCGTTTTTCACGCGTCATCTTCTTGGCCAGCATGGTGATGGCTGTTGTCATCGAAAGGCCCAGTTCATTGCAGATCTCATCAAAATCCCGCTTCAGATTCTCATCCATCCGGACACTTACCGTCGTCATACTCTCACGCTCCTTTGTCACTTTTATTATATTCATATCGTGCAACATTGTCAATACATCGTTGCACAGATTCGCACAAAAGAAACACCCTGTACATTTCTGCACGGGGTGTTTCTCATTACTGCATCTTAAAATTCAGATTTATGCGTTGGTCTCGCCGCCCTCAACGACCAGCTCATCCTCATAGTCAAGGCCATAGGTATCCACCAGCGTCTCCTCGTAATCCTTGTGGAAGAAGCTTTCCTCGCCCAAGCTCTTGATCTCGTCGTTGATCCAGTCCAGCAGGGTGGTGTTGCCCTTGTTCACAGCGGGGGCGATGGTATCCTGGCTGCCCAGAGAGGGGATGCCCACCGTGTAGCCGGAGTTCTGCTTTGCAAAAGCGATGACCTCGGTGTTGTCGTTGGCCCATGCTACGCCATTGCCGTTTTCCAGCGCGTTCTTGGCGGTTGCGTAGGAATCATACTTCTGCAGGGGAATGTCGGGATATTCCTTGGTCAGGTAGGTCTCGGCGGTGGTGCCGGAAATGACGATCATCTGATCGTCGGCGTTCCAGTTGTCCAGACTGGTAATGACATTGCTGTCGGGAGAGATGACACCCAGTGCAACGTTCATGTAGGGCAGTGCAAAGTCCACCTCCTCAGCGCGCTCGGGCGTGACGGTGAAGTTTGCCAGAATGATATCGACCTTGCCGGTCTGCAGATACTCAATGCGGTTGGCGGCTTCCGTGGAGACGAAGTTGGCTTCCACGCCCAGATCCTCGGCCAGGCGGCAGGCGAAGTAGACATCATAGCCCTGATACTCGCCGTTCTCATCCACATAGCCAAACGGGTTCTTATCGGAGAAAACGCCGATGTTCACGGTGCCGGCCGCCTTGATCTCGTCCAGCGTGCGGAACACGTCACTGCCCGCAGCTGCGGCAGAGCCGGAAGCGGCAGAAGAGGAGGATGCGCTGGCGCAGGGCCGCCAGATTCTTGCCGCCGTAGGCGACCGTCTCACTGCCCAGCTTCACCCGGCCCGCCTGCACCGGCTCCAGACCGTTCAGACAGCGCAGCAGGGTGCTCTTGCCGCAGCCGGAAGGCCCCACCACAACGATGACCTCACCGGGCTTGACGGCAAAGCTGACATTATCCAGAACATTGGTCTTGCCATCGTAGCTTTTTACCAGATGGTCTACAGTCAGAATCGGCTCTGCCATAACAGTCACTTCCATTTCTTTTCGAGGTAACCGGCCAGCAGGCTGATGGGCCAGCAGGCCAGAAAATACAGGATAAACACGGTGAGGTAGATGCCAAACGCCGCGTTGGGGCTGGCGGTGCGGTTGGCCTCAATGATCTGCTGGGCCACCTTGAGCACCTCCACCACACCGATCATCAACACCAGGCTTGTGGTCTTGATCATGCGGGTGATAAGGTTGATGGACAGCGGGATGAGCCGCCGCACCGTCTGGGGGATGATGATGTACCAATAGGTCTGCGCCCGGCTCATGCCCAGCGCCTCGCTGCTCTCATACTGATGCTTCGGGATGGCGATGAGGGCACCGCGGACGAGGTCGCTCATCTCGGCCGTGCCCCAGAGCACGAACACAATGACCGCCGCCGGCTCATGCCAAGGCTCAGGGCACTTTCTGTCTGGATGGGTTCGATGGCTTCCAGCCCGCTGCGGAAGGCCTCGGCCATGTAGCTGCCGCCCAGAAAGGCAAGGCCTGCAATGCCGCAGAGCTCGGCGTTGGTCTTGATGCCGATCTTGGGCAGGCCGTAATAAAGAAAGAACAGCTGGACCAGCAGCGGCGTGTTCCGGCTGAGCTGGATATAAGCGCCCACGATACGGCGCAGCACCGGCACTTTTTCGTACTGGAGCACGGCGCAGACAAGGCCCACAAAGATGGCCCAGAAGATACCGGCCACGCCCAGACGCAGGGTGAGCCAGGCCGCTTTTTCATACTGCGGCAGATATTGCACCATCACATTCCAGTCCATGTCTGTTCCCCTCCTTTTCTCCTGATCTTGCGGATGTTTGTTTCCGTTGGCCGTATGATATACCCATTTCCCCAGAATGTCAATAGGTTTATAGGTTTTTTTGTTGCACAAATTCCGGTCAAATTGATAAACAAGCTATTCATCGCTGATTTTTCGCTCCTGCTTTTCCACGCAAAAATGCCGTCTCTTGCCTTTTTGCACAAGAGACGGCGGGGTGTTTTGGGGATTTAGTTTTGTTTTTCGAGAAGCTGGTCTACCTTTTTCTGAATTTCTTTGTTGTCGCCCTCATAGTTGATTTCTGATAATGCAAAGCAGCATTCAAATGCAGAATTACCAATCGTCGAGACCTCTTTTCCCAAAAATACCGTTTTCAAAGAAATACAGTTCGCAAATGTATGCGGTCGGATCTCTCCCTTTATCTCTACTCTTGCCCGGGTCAACTTCTCACAGTCTGCAAAAACGCAGTCATCTTCCAACTTTACATTCTCTGGAAGGTCCAGTTCTCGCAGTCCGGTACTTGCAAATGCCGAATTAGAAAGCTCTAGCCCACTATTCTCCGGAAACTCTACCTTTTGCAACGCAGCACAGCCAAAAAAAGCTGACGCACCGATTTTGATCAGCGATTTTGGCAGCTGCACAGATTTCAGATTATAACACCCTGAAAATGCGGCAAAGCCAATCTCCGTAACACCTTCCGGGATACTCACCGATTCCATTGTGGTATTATTTTTGAAGCATCCTGAATCAATTTTGGTAAACTTCCCGCTGGGCAGAACAACATCCTTTTGCTTGCCGGTATCGTAGCTTTTCAGCACGCCATTCACGATCAATGGATTCTCTTTTTCCGGCACGCTGGATGCTGGCGGCTCCGGTTCACTGGAAGAAGCCGATTCCGAGGGGGCGGGCACTTCCTCCGGCTGAGAGGGAGCCGGTACCTCACTGGAAGCGGGCGGTTCCGCAGGCGCAGGCATCTCTCCCCCGCCGCAGGCAGAAAGCAGCACGGTACCGCACAAAAACAGCGCTGTGCACAGAACGGTCCTCCATTTCATAGCGAGCCTCCTATTCTGCTCCGCAGGGGCCATCTTCTTTTTTCAGAACACCTTGCGGCACTCCACCACAAGGCCGACCACCCGCACCTGCACCCGTTTCAGATCATAGATCTGGGGCTGGTGCACGGGGTTGAAGCTTTTGGGAGTCAGGACCACAAGGTTCCCCTCCTGACGGAAATATTTCACGGTGGCTTCATCGCCGTTGACCATCACCACGGCAAGCTGGCCGTTTTCCACCTCCGGCTGCTCCCGCACCAGGATCTCATCGTTTTCCGAAATGCCCACGGCGTTCATGCTGTCGCCCCGGACACGGAGCCAGAAGTACCGTGCCCCGTCCTTCCGGGTAATGGGGATGTAGCCCTCAATGTTTTCTTCCGCATACATGGGCAGGCCTGCACGCACCGTGCCCAGCAGCGGAGCCGTGAGGGCGGGATCGAACGGGACAGCCCCTTCGGGCAGTTTCCGCAGGTCGCCGTTGGGCGTGAAGACGAATATCTCGCCCGAAGCGGGTTTGGCGTCGAAGCGCTGCGCCAGCGAATGCGTGGTGTCCTCTAACAGTTCGCGCAGGCGTCCCAGCCACATTTCGCTGGTCTGGGCTCCCTGGTTGACCCCCTTGTAGCGCCAGTGCGCCGCGATGCCGCGTTCGGCTACGGCGTCCATGCGCTCGGTGCGGATCTGCACCTCGACCCAGCGGCCTTCGGCTGATACGGTGGTGTGCAGCGATTCGTAGCCGTTGGACTTCGGGATCGAAATCCAGTCGCGCATGCGGTTGGGGTTGGGCGTATAGAAGTCCGTCACGACCGAATAGGCCGTCCAGCACTGCGGCTTCTCCTGCTCTTTCGGGCAGTCGATGATGATGCGGATGGCGAAGATGTCGTAGACGCCCTCGAACGGGACGTGCTGTTTGTGCATCTTGTTCCAGATCGAGAAGATCGATTTGGTGCGGCTCTTGATGTGGTATTTGATGCCGAGGCGGTTCAGCCGCTGCTCGATCGGCACGAGGAACCGCCCGATGAAGGCCTTGCGCTCCTCGGCGCTCTCTTCGAGTTTTGTGACGACGTGCTCGTAATCCTTCGGTTCGAGGTATTTCAGCGCGATGTCCTCCAGCTGTCTCTTATACACATCTCCGAGCCCACG
>ENA-UAPO01001155-UAPO01001155.1-human-gut-metagenome-genome-assembly--contig:-NODE-1155-length-10017-cov-4.360369_pt1 | contig 10017 bp, 8 predicted proteins | sample MGYA00243481_ERZ654579 | MGnify/ENA primary metagenome ERZ654579 (study PRJEB26926, sample SAMN06164546) | human gut metagenome | biome: ENVO:00009003; feature: ENVO:2100002; material: ENVO:00002003... | reverse complement strand
CGCGTAAGATCGTCGGCAGCGTCAGATGTGTATAAGAGACAGCTCTTCATACTACGCATGCACAAATCATGTTGGTACTCTATCTGCGCGGTTTCGGCATGGGACTGACCTTTGCCCCGCTGAACGATTTCTCGCTCATGAATTTGAGCCAGCGCGATATGGCTTCGGCAGCCGGTATCTCCAACAGCATCAAGCAACTCTCGGGCAGCGTCAGCATCGCCCTGCTTACCGTTATTCTGACCGGCCGTACGGCGTTCCATTCGGCGCAGGGCGGACTCTCTTCGGCGGAAAGCTACGTGGCCGGTATCTCCGACGATTTCCTTTTCGTCACATTCGTTTCGTTGGTCTCGGCACTGCCCTTCCTGTGGCTGTTGCGCCCGCGCCGCAAGGCGGCTTCGTTTAAGAGCGAAGGAACGGGCACCTGACGGGTTTGCTTTTATCGCCTTGAATCCCTATTTTTGTCCGGGGGAATCGTCTTTTCCCGGAGGATTTTGAAAAACGATCAGCAGACATACGTTCCCGATCCCGAGGTCGCTTCGCGGCTCCTGGAGTGGTACGGCCGCGAGGGGCGCGACCTTCCCTGGCGTCGCACACGGGACCCTTACCGGATCTGGATTTCGGAAGTGATCCTGCAACAGACCCGCGTGGCGCAGGGTATGTCCTATTATCATCGTTTTCTCGAACTGTTCCCCGACGTCGCGGCCCTCGCTTCGGCTCCCGAAGATCTGGTTCTCAAGTGCTGGCAGGGGCTCGGCTACTACTCCCGGGCCCGGAACCTGCTGGCCGCAGCCCGGCGGATCGTGGAGACGCACGGCGGCGTTTTCCCGACGGCCTATGCCGACGTGCGGGCATTGCCCGGCGTGGGCGACTATACGGCTGCGGCGATCTGTTCGATCGCATACGAGGAACCCTGTGCCGCACTCGACGGCAATGTCTTTCGGGTGCTTTCCCGCCTTTACGATCTCGATACGCCCATCGATACGACTTCCGGAAGGAGGACGTTCGCTGCGCTGGCCGATTCGCTGATCGACCGGCAGCGGCCGGGACTTTACAACCAGGCCATTATGGATTTCGGGGCTCTTTGCTGTCTTCCGGCACAGCCCCGCTGTACGGAGTGCCCTTTGCGTGACCGCTGTCTGGCTTTTGCCGCCCGTACGGTCGATGTCCGTCCCGTCAAACAGGGGCGTACGGCTGTCGAACCCCGCTATTTCAACTACCTGCACGTCGAATGCGGCGATGAATTGGTGTTGCGCCGACGGGGTGCCGGCGACATTTGGCAGGGGTTGTACGAATTTCCGCTCATCGAAACTCCCGAACCGGTGGAATATACGGTGCTGGCCGCGATGCCGGAGTTTTGCGCTCTCTTCAAAGATGCCGGGACGGTATGCCTTGCCGGGACCGTCAAGATGCCCGTGCATCAGCTTTCGCACCGGGCGATCCACGCTGTTTTCTACCGGATCGTCGTGGAGCGCTGGACGCCCTCCTTGCGCGAAATGCTCGTCATTTCGCGCGAAACCCTCGGCGATTACGCCGTTTCCCGTCTTACGGAGCGTTATTTATCCCGTTAATTCTTCGTCTGGACTCTTTGCGGCACACGGTTTGCCGTTTGATCGACGTGAAACCTAACGAAGAAAACGAGATAAATTATGTTTACAGGTGTACAATTCACGCACTTCATTCAGGCGAATCCGGCGCTGGCCGTCTTTCTGACCGTTGCGCTGGGGTTTTTGCTGGGTAAGCTGCGCATCCGCAGCTTTTCGCTCGGAACGGTGACCAGCGTGCTGCTGGTGGGCGTAGTCGTCGGGCAGCTTCGTATCGAGATTCCCGAACCGGCCAAAACCCTTTTCTTCCTGATGTTCCTCTTCGCCGTGGGATATGCGGTCGGCCCGCAGTTCTTCCGGGGGTTGAAGAAGGACGGATTGCCGCAGGTGGCCTTCGCCGTGGTGGTCTGTTTGCTGTGTTTGGGGTCGGTATGGCTCTTCTCCTGGCTGATGGGCTATACGCTTTCGCAGGCTGCGGGGCTGCTGGCCGGGTCGCAGACGATGTCGGCCGTGCTGGGCGTGGCGACCGATACGATCCGCGAACTGCCGGGCGGAGCGGAAACCGATCTCAGTTCAATGCCCGTTTGTTATGCGGTAACTTACATCTTCGGTACGGTGGGTTCCGCATGGGTGTTGAGTTCGATCGGACCCCGGCTGCTGGGCGGCGTGGCGAAGGTGAAGCAGTCTGCGCGCGATCTGGAGCAGAAGATGGGCGAAGACGTCAGCCTGAAAGCCGGCTTCGACCCGGCGGCCCGGGAGATCGTTTTCCGGGTTTTCAGCGCCGATAACGAATGGTTCGAGGGCGGGCGTACCGTCCACGAATTCGAAACCGTCATGCAGCGCGACGGAAAGCGTATTTTCGTCGAACGGCTCTGCCAGCAGGGGAAGGTCGTCGATGAGGTGACACCCCGGACAGTGATCCGTCCGGGCGATCAACTGGTCGTCAGCGGTCGCCGCGAATACGTCATCAGCGAAGAGAAGTGGATCGGTGCCGAAGTGTCCGATACGACACTGACGAATTTTGCCGTTCAGGTCCTTCCTGTCGTGGTCAATCGCAAGGGGGCTGCCGGGGAGAGGATCGGAAAGGTCTTGTCGGCTAAATTCATGCACGGGGTCAATATCCGGTCCATCGTGCGGGCGGGTGTGAAGATCCCCGTGCGGAGCGGAGCCAAACTCGATGCCGGCGACCGGATCGAATTGGTCGGGCTGCCGCAGGACGTGCGACGTGCCGCCGCACAGTTGGGTTTCAGCGATCCGGTGAAGACCGAGAGCAGCGTTCCGTTGCTGGGGCTGGGTATCTGTCTGGGCGGTCTGATCTTCGGATGGATGCTGGTGGCCAAGATAGGGGCGATTCCCCTGAGTCTGACCGTGAGCGGCGGCGTGCTGCTCGCAGGTCTTTTCTGCGGCTGGGCCCGTTCGCGGCGCCCGACTTTGGGAGGCATTCCCGAACAGACCGTGTGGTTCATGAACAATATGGGACTGAATACTTTCATTGCGATCGTCGGCATTTCGACCGGACCGTCGTTCGTCGCCGGTTTTCAGCAGGTGGGCTGGAGCCTTTTCCTGGTGGGGGCCGGTGCCACGACTCTTCCTCTGGTGCTGGGCGTGTTGATCGGCCGTTACCTGTTCCGTTTCAACGATGCCCTGACGCTCGGATGCGTCGCCGGAGCGCGAACGACTACGGCGGCTCTCGGTGCTGTCGAGGATACGATCGGCAGCAATGTCCCCTCGCTGGGATATACCATCACTTATGCCATCGGTAATACGCTGCTCATCATCTGGGGCGTGGTGCTCGTGTTGCTGTTGGCCTGACGGAGCCGGTCGATGATTCGGGCGGGTCTATGGTTTTCCATAGATCCGCTTTTTCGTGGTGTGAATCGCTAAAAGCGGATGAATCCGGCGGATTTTTGAAAAAAAATTGATTACTTAGCATTCTCTTTTAACGATTGCGACGATGAGTGCGAAACTGGCGAAGTACGACCGGTTGTACGAGCAGATCAAGGGCTATGTACAGACGACCGACGACATTTGGGCACGGCTGGCCACGATGGAGGCCGTGTTGCATCATAAGATGCAGACTTTTTTCTGGACAGGGGTGTATGCCCTTATCGACGACGAACTGATTGTCCGCTCGTACCAGGGGCCCGTTGCCTGTCAGAAGCTGCGGCATCATACGGGAGTTTGCTGGGCGGCGGTCAGCACGGGAGAAACCGTGATCGTGCCCGATGTGGAGCGGTTTCCGGGACATATCGCCTGTAATTCGAAATCCCGCAGCGAGATCGTCCTGCCGATTCGGGACCGGGAAGGGCGTGTGTTCGCCTGTCTGGATGTGGACAGCGACCGGTTGGATGCGTTCGACCGGGAGGATGAAGAGGGGCTGAAAAAGATTCTCTCCCTTCTTTTTGATTAGGCGGCGATCCTGCGTGGGCGGCGTATCGTATCTTCATCACCCGCGAAATCCGGTGCGTCTTTCAGCGATTGTCGTATAAAATAAATTCCGCTGACGCGGATGTCCGAGCAGATTCGGCGCTGCGTCGGCTCGATTATTTTTGTACCGGACAGGAGGCGGTTCGGCGATCTTTACGTACGAATCCGTACGATTATTCGCCTCTTTCTGATCCTTGCACAAAAAAATCCCGCTGTATTTTACAGCGGGATTTTTTTTGTATTTGGCATTTAGCGGATTACCGTTACGCGGTTCTCCTGCTCGGTCTTGAACGGAGACTTGGTGTCGCTGTAACCCTTGTACTGCAGGTTCTCGGCTTTTACGCCTTTCGAGATCAGGTAGTCGTAAACCTTCTTCGCACGCTGCTCGGCCAGGCGGGTATTCACGGCCTTCGAACCGGTTTGGGGATCGGCATGGCCTTCGATCACGTAAATCTTGTTTTTCGGCGCATTCTTGATTTGGGTAGCGATGATGTCCAGGCGGAGTTTCTCTTTCGGACTCAGCTCGGTCTGGCCGATGTTGAAGAAGGTGATGCCTTTGCCGGTCAGATAGATGTCATCGGTGTAGGCATTGCCGTCGAGCTGGTCGGCCGGGATAGGATTGGGACCCCACTTCGCCATTTCGGCAGCTTTCTTCGCGGCGGCAGCTTCGGCAGCGGCTTTTTTCGCAGCTTTGTTTGCTGCAGCCAGGTCATTGGCCAGTTCGGCGTTGTCGGCCTGTACAGCAGCCAGAGCCAGGTCGCGGTCGGCTATGACAGCCTGGTAAGCCATTACATCTTCGACGGTGTAGGGCGAAGCCTGTTTGAAGCCGCGGCGGTTGAAACGGTACGTAAGACCGATCGTGGCACTGTAGGCTGCGGCTACTTTCTGTGTTCCCGAATTCAGGATTGAGGGCATGTTGCTGCTGGGCAGCATCCAAGCCTTGAGTTCCAGTTCGATGTCCAGGGCCGGGCATACGCGGAACTTGTTCAGCAAACCGGCCGTGAAAGCGAACGAGTGGTCCGTCCCGTAGCCCCAGTCGCGCTGGAATTTGTCGGTGAAACCCGATATGTGGTAACCGAAGCCGGCGAAGGGCACTGCGTAATAGACGCGGTCGTCACGCTCGCCGCCGATCCAGTTCGACAGATTCACCATGAAGTCCATGTGCGTGAAGATGTACGGGTCTTTCATGTATTGGTTGCCGAATGCCGTGTCGTTCTGGTACTGGCCGCCCTGAATTTGCAGGCGGGCACCCATTACGGGGTGGAACCATTTGGTCAGCGAGAAGTCGGCCTGCCAGTTGATGTGGTTGAAGCGCGACGATCCGAAATCGTCTTTTCCCAGCGTGCCGTTGAAGACCATAATTTGGGCGCCTCCGGCGACGGTGATTTCCCAGTTGTCGAAGAAACGGTTGGTTTCGTAACCGGCCCAGCCTCGTCTCTTGGGCTGTTGCTCTTCTACGACGATTTCTTCTGCGACAGCGACAACCTGGGCTGAAGCGGCTGCGGCACAAAGAACGAGTGCCATCGTAATGAATAATTTTTTCATGTAGTTCGAATTTAATGTGTAATAATTTTTTGTTTTCGTGTATGTAAACCCTTACACGGGAGCTTGATTCATCTCTATATATCCTTTTGTAGAAGCTAAAAGCAAAGTCCGGGCCAAAAGCCCGGACCTCGTTTGACGTTTTGTATATTTTATTGTCTGTCGGCAGAGAATCAACCGCATTTCGAGTACCCGCAGGACATGCACGTAAGACACCCGTTCTGATAGGCCATCGTCTCCTGGCCGCAGCTCGGGCACTTGTCCTTGGTTTTGGTGCCGTCCGAGATATATTGCTTCAGTGCTCGTTCCACACCCAGCTTCCAGGTATTGATGGTTTCGCTGTTCAGGTGGAGCGATTCGATGAGCGATACGACGTTGGTGATCGGCATGCCGTGGCGCAGGACGCCCGAAATCAGCTTGGCGTAGTTCCAGAACTCTTCGTTGAACAGGCGCGAAATGCCGCCGATGGTGTTGGTGTAGCCGTATCGGTCGATATACTGGAAGTCGTACCGTTTCGAACCGTTCTCCTCGCGTACCTTTATAATAAAGCCCTTGTTGATTTTGGGCGGAATATACATGGCGTCCTCTTCGATTTTACCCGTGAAGATTTCGTAAGGGCGTCCATCCTGCAGGCCGACGAAGGCGATCCAGTTTTCGTTGCCGTTTTTGAAACGCACGATGTCCGCCGGGATCGATTTGGGGCGTTTGAGAATGGTCTGCCCGTTCTCCTCTTTTGCCGCTTTTTTCTTCTTATCGATCAGTACGCCTTCGCGGCAGCCGTCGCGGTAAACCGTTACCCCTTTGCAGCCGCACTCCCAGGCCGTGCGATATACGTCCGCTACGAGTGCTTCGGAAACGTCGTTCGGCAGATTGACCGTCACCGAAATCGAGTGATCGACCCACTTCTGAATTTCGCCCTGCATCTTGACTTTGGCCACCCAGTCGATGTCGTTGGCCGTCGCGCCGTGATAGGGCGATGCGGCTACCCACCGGTTGAGCTCATCGTCCGATATGTCTTGCAGTTTCGAGGTATCGTATCCGTTGGCTTCGAGCCATTTGACGAAGTTGTGGTGATAGACGTTGTACTCTTCGAACTTTTCGCCCATATCGTCCACGAAAGCCACTTTGGCATCCTGGTCCGAAGGGTTGATCTTGCGGCGACGCTTATAGACGGGACGGAAAACCGGTTCGATGCCCGACGTGGTTTGCGACATGAGCGAGGTGGTTCCCGTAGGGGCGATGGTCAGCATGGCGATATTGCGTCGTCCGTGTTTTACCATTTCGGCGTAGAGCTCCGGATCGGCCTCCCGGATGCGGCCGATCATCGGGTTCTTCTCCTCCTTGCGTGCATCGAAAATTTCGAACGCTCCGCGCTCTGCGGCCATCTTTACCGAGGCGCGGTAGGCTTCCAGTGCGAGGGTCTTCTGTACCTTCACGGCGAAAGCCGTCGCTTCGGGCGTACCGTAACGGAGTCCCAATGCTGCGAGCATGTCGCCTTCGGCCGTGATGCCCAGTCCCGTACGACGTCCTTTGCGGGCCATCGTGCGGATCTTTTTCCAGAGTTCGAGTTCCACGCGGCGAATGTCTTCGTCTTCGGGATCGGCGGCGATCTTATTGATGATCAACTCGATTTTTTCCAATTCCAAGTCGATGATGTCGTCCATCATACGCATCGCCTTCTCGACGTGTTGCTTGAATTTCTCGAAGTTGAACGACGCTTCTTTGGTGAAAGGTTTGTCCACGTAACTCAACAGGTTGATCGCCAGCAGGCGGCACGAGTCGTAGGGGCAGAGCGGAATTTCGCCGCAGGGGTTGGTCGCCACGGTCGTAAATCCTTCGTCGGCATAGCAGTCGGGAATACTCTCGCGGATGATCGTGTCCCAGAACATTACGCCCGGTTCGGCCGATTTCCAGGCGTTGTGGATGATCTTGTCCCAAAGTTTCTTGGCGTCGATATCCTGCTGGTAGAGCGGTTTGTCCGAGTGAATCGGGAACTGTTGGTGGTATTTCTTCCCGGCGAGTGCCGCACGCATGAATTCGTCGTCGATTTTGACCGAAACATTGGCGCCGGTCACCTTGCTCGTATCGACTTTGGCATCGATGAAACGCTCTGCGTCGGGATGTTTGATCGAAAGGGTGAGCATCAGAGCTCCCCGGCGACCGTCCTGGGCCACTTCGCGCGTCGAGTTCGAGTAACGCTCCATGAAGGGGACGATACCGGTCGAGGTGAGCGCCGAGTTGAGCACCGGACTACCTGTGGGGCGGATGTGCGAAAGGTCGTGCCCCACGCCGCCGCGCCGCTTCATCAGTTGCACCTGCTCCTCGTCCATGCGGAAGATGCCGCCGTAGGAGTCTGCCGGATTCTTGTGGCCGATGACGAAGCAGTTCGAAAGCGAAGCCGCTTGGAAGTTGTTGCCGATACCGGTCATGGGACCGCCTTGCGGGATGATGTAGCGGAAGTGGTCGAGCAGTTCGAACACCTCCTGCCGGTTCATAGGATTGGGGTACTTCTTTTCGATCCGTTCGATCTCGGCGGCGATGCGCTCGTGCATATCGCGCGGAGTTTTTTCGTAAATATGGCCGTACGAATCTTTCAGGGCATATTTGCTTACCCAAACCGTAGCGGCCAGGTCGTCTCCGTCGAAATATTTTTTCGACGCTTCGACCGCTTCGTTGTAGGACACTTCGGTCGGGAGGCCCGGTTGTTTGTTGCTTGACATGATATCTTGAGTTTTATTTCTTTATGTCTTTACAGGAATCGGGACCGATGCAGGCTTGTTCCGTTCGGTCCCAACTATACAAATTTCCTGCTTTTCTTCGGGATTTTCGAATCTTCCCGCGACAAATTATTCCAAAGTTATCAACAATGGATAAAACGTGCGTCCCAGTGATCCGGGACGCACATTTTGGAAAATGGCGGAGTCGTCAGTCCTCGTTTTTCGCCCGGCAAGCCGGTTTGCCCGTCGTGCATCTATACGGCGAAGTGTTGAGCTTACTACCTCTGTAACATGATTATATAACTTTGTTGCCCCTGTGTTTGATGCTCCCTGTCGGGAGTTCTTTCCCGCTCTGCGGTCCGGTTTCCCTCCGACCGGATAGAAAACGGCGCGTCGGATTCGCGCATATGCACGCCGATCGCAGGCGGTTGCGGACAAGCCCGGAAAACAACGCGGAATCTCGCGTCGTTCGAGTATATATAATCGTTTTTATGGGCGGCGAAGCGCGGTCCTTCCGTCCGTGTTTCCGCTGACCGGACGCGTTTTACTTGACGGCGACCGCATCGATCTCGACCTTCGCACCCATCGGCAGCTTGGATACCTGATAGCAGATGCGTGCGGGCATATCCTTCGTAAAGAACGTGGCGTAAACGGCGTTCATCGCGGCGAAATCGGCGATGTCGGTGAGCAGGACCGTCGTTTTCACGATATCGGCGTGGGAATAACCCGCCTCTTCGAGGATGTGCCCCAGATTGGTGAGCGACTGGCGCGTCTGGTCTTCGATGCTTTCGGGCATCGCGCCGGTGGCGCCGTCGATCGGGAGCTGTCCCGAAATGTAGAGCGTGTCGCCGCACTTTACTGCCTGCGAATAGGGGCCCACCGCTTTGGGGGCTTTGGGAGATGCGATAATGGTTTTCATAGTGTCGTATTATTTTGATTCGTTAAAATTTATGGTTGAATTTTCTTTTTCGTTGTACCCGGTTCTCGTTTGATCGGAAATAGGGTGCGTGCTTTTTCGGTCGCAGGGTATGTCGGCAACCCCGTTTTTCGCCCCGTTTCGCATGAATGTTCGATTTTAAGTTCTATTTTCCTGCGACCGGGCCGTTTTTATCTTCGGGAACCGTGGCGGAGTACAAAGTTACGATTATTTTGGTTATGTTTGCACATATTTTGCTGGATAAAGATTCAAAATCGATAGCTTATGACACGTTTTATGAAACTGGCGGCACTCGCCGCCCTCGTGATGCTCGTAGCCTCCTGTTGTCCCTGCCGTAAACATCGGAAAGGCGACGGCAAACCTTTTGTCGGCACCGAATGGCAGCTTGTGCAGCTCAACGGTCGTGCCGTACCGGTGGAAGGCGACCTCTTTACCGTCGTTTTCGGTGAGGACGGACGTCTTTCGGGGCTCGGAGCCTGCAACCGGTTTATGGGTTCCTACCAAACCACGGAAACAGGCGGTCTGACCGTCGGTCAGAACATGGCTTCGACCCGGATGTTCTGCCCCGATTTGGATCGGGAGCAGGCTTTCGGCGACGTTTTGTCGGGAGCGACTCATTATGAAGTGGACGGCGATATGCTGATGCTTCTTACCGACGGCGAACTGCGGGCTGTTTTGCAGGCCAGATAGCCGGATTGCGCGGATTTTGCGGCGGAGGAACCTTTCGGGGTTCCTCCGCCGGTATTTACAGGGAGTTGTATTTCCTCTTTTGTCCGTTGTTTCGATCATCGGGTTTTTCGTTCCGTTTTTATTATTCTATCTGTCTCTTATACACATCTGACGCTGCCGACGA
>ENA-UAPO01001147-UAPO01001147.1-human-gut-metagenome-genome-assembly--contig:-NODE-1147-length-10079-cov-5.455008_pt1 | contig 10079 bp, 8 predicted proteins | sample MGYA00243481_ERZ654579 | MGnify/ENA primary metagenome ERZ654579 (study PRJEB26926, sample SAMN06164546) | human gut metagenome | biome: ENVO:00009003; feature: ENVO:2100002; material: ENVO:00002003... | reverse complement strand
GAGATGTAGCTCCGTCTCGTGGGCTCGGAGATGTGTATAAGAGACAGTCTTTGAGTTGATTAAACTCAAAAAAATCAAAATGATGAACGTCAATACCATTGTTCTCGATGAATTTGACGAGCTTCTCAGTGATAGCCAATATCACTTCGTAATAAAAATCAGCCACCATGTCCCTCGTAACCACCAAATGATTTACATTTCAGCAACCAACAAAATTGATAGTCAAAATCTTGTCGAAAATACTATCGTTTATGACCTATCTAATCAGGAACTAGACACCATCAAACATTATTACATCAGCGTTGATAAACGTAATCGTGTCGAACTTCTTCGTAAGTTCTCCAATATCCCTAATTTCCGTGGTCTTGTCTTTTTCAATAGCCTTTCTGATCTTGGTGCTACTGAAGAACGTCTCCAATTTAACGGAGCTTCAGCTGTATCCCTAGCTAGTGACATTAACGTCAAATTCCGTAAGGTTATTCTAGAAAAATTTAAAAATCACGAGATCTCACTCTTATTAGGGACTGATCTCTTAGCACGAGGTATTGATATTGAAAACCTTGAAGTAGTCATCAACTTTGATATTCCTCGAGACCGTGAAGCCTACACTCACCGTTCAGGACGTACTGGCCGTATGGGAAATGAAGGTAGGGTGATTAGCTTGGTATCACATCCAGAAGATCTCAAAAAGCTTAAAAAATTCGCTAAAGTTTCAGAAATAGTTCTTAAAAATCAAGAAATTCACGAAAAATAAAATATGTTAAAAGCACTTCAGAATCAACTGAAGTGCTTTTAACATATACAAATTAAGCTTTTTACCAAAGTCCTCAATCATTTGTTCCATTTCCTCACGACTTGGTGTTGTCAACATATAGAGGAAGTCACCTTGCAACTCTGCAAAGACAGCTGGCATGATTTTCTTATCTTTGAGTTGTTTACGATACTTGTCGAAAAGTTCTTCCTCTATACCAGATTCTTACAGAAAAAGAGCCTTATAACTAAGGCCCTCTTTACTTTTTATAATTGTTGACTGGCTTAACACTTAGTAGTCTGAAATATCAAATACTGTTGATTTCACACGAGTCATAGCTTCGATAGAGTACTTCACACCCTGAGTTCCGGCACCAGATCCTTTAACACCAAGGAATGGGAAGTTATCTGTACCACGTTGTGTTTTGTTGTTGATGTGAACTGTACCAACTTCAAGTTGCTCAGCAATTGCAAATGCACGTGGGTAGTCTTGTGTGAAGACAGCACCTTGAAGTCCAAATTCAGATTCGTTAGAAATCTTGATTGCTTCTTCAACTGAAGATACACGGATGAATGGCAACACTGGACCAAATGGCTCTTCCCAAGCAAGACGCATGTCAGTAGTTACATGGTCAAAGACAGCTGGGTAGATAAGGTTTCCTTCACGTTTCAATTCAGTTTTAGCAGTAGCACCTTGCTCAACTGCGTCATCAATTAAACCTTGAACAAAATCAGCAGCTTTCGTATCGATAAGTGGTGTAACACTTGCACTTTCTTCAGGCATACCAACAGTGATATTACCGACCAAAGCTGTTACTTTTTCTACCAATTCATCTGCAACACTATCCATTACAAGAACACGTTTGATAGCCGTACAACGTTGTCCTGAATAGTCAAAGGCACCAGCAACAATGTTTTTAGCAGTCAAGTCAAGATCAGCATCTTCAAGAACGATAGCAGCATCTTTACCACCAAGTTCAAGCATTACTGGACGCATTGCTGCCAAACGACCGATATTTTCACCGACTGGAGTCGAACCTGTAAAGTTGATAAAGTCAACTGCTTTGTGTTCAACGATGTAGTCACCAATAACTGAACCACGTCCTGTGATAGAGTTCAAGACACCAGCAGGGATACCAGCTTCAACAAACGCTTCTACCAAAAGAAGCCCTGAGATAGAACCTTGTGTTGGTGGTTTGAAGGCAACAACGTCACCAGCGATCAAGGCAGGAGCAATTTTAGAACCAGCCAAGTTTACTGGGTAGTTAAATGGTGAGATAGCAAGGACAAGACCTACTGGTTCCCGACGAACAACAGCAATTTTTTTCTTGCTACCAGCATCAAAAGCACCACCTTCGAGTACTTCACCTTCCAAACGCAAACCTTCTTCAGCAGCATAGTGGATAATTTCAGCAGTACGAACAACTTCACCAATTGCAGATTTCAAACCTTTTGAAATTTCTTTAGAAAGAACTTGTCCGATTTTTTCTGCATCACGTTCCAAGATATCAGCTGCTTTATGAAGATAAGCTGCACGTTCAGCATATGAAAGTGCACGCCATGCTGGGAGTGCTGCTTTAGCTGCTGCGTAGACTTCATCTACTTCAGCTTGGCTCATAGCTGGAACTGACCCAAGTTCCTCACCATTTGCAGGTGCGTAAATAGTAATTGAATTTTCAGATGTTTTCCACTCACCATTGACATAGTTTTTGTATTGTTTAGCCAAGATAGTAACTCCTTTTATCTATTATAAAATCTATTTTATCACTTTTTTAGCAATATTCCAACATTTAAATGAGTAGTATTCAGAAAATTTTGACAAAAAAATACTAAAAATTATTAACCAAGGTTAGACGTATTTTACTCCTAACCAAAGGACGAGTTAAATCTCTTCTCTCTGCTTAGATATAAAAAAGTGAAAGCTCAAGCCTCCACTTTTTTGATTAATCTACATTAACATATTTTTTTGAAAGTTCAAGAACTTCTTCCATTGTTGAACATTCAGTAAGTGCACGGTTAGCGTATTCTTCCATTTTAGCTGTGTCAAGTTTCTTCATTAAGCTACGTGTACGAAGTATTGATGTAGCTGACATTGAGAACTCATCCAAGCCCATTCCGACAAGGAGTGGAACAGCAGTTTGATCACCGGCCATTTCACCACACATACCAGCCCATTTACCTTCAGCGTGAGCTGCCTTAATAACATTGTTAATCAAGCGAAGGATTGATGGGTTATATGGTTGGTAAAGGTATGAAACTTGTTCATTCATACGGTCAGCAGCCATTGTGTATTGGATAAGGTCGTTTGTACCAATTGATAAGAAATCAACTTCTTTAGCAAATTGGTCAGCAAGCATTGCTGCAGCTGGGATTTCAATCATGATACCTACTTCGATGTCGTCTGCAACGGCAACACCTTCAGCAACCAATTTAGCTTTTTCTTCTTCAAGAATACCTTTAGCAGTACGGAACTCAGTCAACAAAGCAACCATTGGGAACATGATACGCAATTTACCGTGAACAGATGCACGAAGCAAGGCACGTAATTGAGTACGGAACATTTGGTTCCCAGTTTCAGAGATAGAAATACGTAATGCACGGTAACCCAAGAATGGATTCATTTCTTTAGGAAGGTCAAAGTAAGGAAGTTCTTTATCCCCACCGATATCCATTGTACGAACAACAACAGGTTTACCATTCATACCTTCAAGAACTGCTTTGTATGCTTCATATTGGTCTTCTTCGGTTGGGAAATCTTGAGAATCCATATACAAGAATTCTGTACGATAAAGACCAACTGCTTCTGCACCATTATCGTTAACACCTTCAACGTCTTTAGGTGTACCGATATTTGCTGCTAACTCGAAGTGTTTTCCATCAGCAGTAACTGTTGGAGCATCTTTAAGTTGAGCCCATTCTGCCTTTTGTTTGGCGTAAGCTTCACCAGCTGCTTTAAACTCAGCAATTTGTTCTTCAGTTGGATTAATAACAACTTCACCGGTAATACCTGAAACCGCTAAAATGTCACCATCTTTAACAAGTTCAGTTATGTTGTTTATTCCAAGGACTGCTGCGATTTCAAGTGTACGAGCCATAATTGCAGAGTGACTAGTACGTCCACCGATATCAGTAACAAAAGCTTTTACAAATTTTTTATTCAACTGAGCTGTATCAGATGGAGTCAAGTCATGAGCAACAATGATTGATTCTTCATCGATTGTTGCTGGGTTTGGCAATTTCTTACCAAGCAAGTTTGCAAGCACACGTTTAGTAACGTCACGAATATCCGCTGCACGTTCTTGCATGTACGGGTTATCATCCATACCTTCAAAGATCGCGATAAACATGTTAGTTACTTCCGTCAAAGCAGCTTCGGCATTAACTTGTTTAGCACGGATAGTTTCTTTGATTTGACCAGTCATTTCTGGATCAGCAAGAACCATCAAATGAGCATCAAAAACGGCTGCTGCTTCTTCACCAAGGCTTTCAACTGCTTTTTCACGGATAACAGAAAGCTCGTCTTGCGATGCCGCTAGAGCAGCATCTAGACGAGCCTCTTCTGCACTTATATCTTCAACTGTAACAGTTTCAAATGACAAGTCTGGTTGAACAAGTAGATATGCCTTAGCAACAGCAACACCATCAGATGCCGCGATTCCTTTAAGCATTTTTGTCATATTTTTATGCCAATCCTTCTTTTGTCATTGTTTCTGCGATTGCTGCAATTGCAGCATCAGCGTCAGGACCTTCTGCAGAAATAGTTACGTCAGCACCTTGACCAACACCAAGACTCATAACACCCATGATAGATTTAAGGTTAACTGCTTTACCTTTGTATTCAAGAGTGATATCTGAAGCAAATTTACTTGCTGTTTGAACAAGCAAAGTAGCTGGTCGTGCATGAATACCAGTTTCTGCAACAATGTGGAAATCTTTAGAAGCCATAATGAACTCTCCTTCTTAATTTGGAATATTTGAGTTATCAATGATAACCCTTACAATTTAGTATTATAACATAGCTGTTTGATATTATCAAGGTTAAGACGCACTTTATAAAAGTTTTTCATAAGCTAATCTCTCATTTTATTTCCAATTTTCATTTTTCAAACCATAATCAAACACCATTCTTTATCTATTCACAATATTTTCAGAAAACTTCTTTCATATTGTTTTCAATCATTAATTTTCATTTTTGTTCAAAAACAATCATATAATTGAGAGAATTTGATTGCTGAAACCACTGGTTGAATAGGCTCGTTTTCCAAAGGCTAGGTCAGCTGTAAAAATCCCTGATTTAAAGTTTTTTTCAATAGCACTTATAATGAGTTCAGCTGCTTCAGACCAACCGATATATTCTAAAAGCATACAGCCAGATAAGAGAATAGAGCAAGGATTAGCCCTATCTTGATCCGCAATATCTGGAGCCGTTCCATGAGTAGCTTCAAAGATAGCATGGCCTGTTTGATAGTTAATATTAGCTCCAGGGGAGATTCCGATACCACCAACCTGGGCAGCTAGAGCATCACTTGCATAATCGCCATTCAAGTTGGTTAATGCAACAACATCAAATTTTTCGGGATTCAAAAGAATCTGTTGTAGAAAATTATCAGCGATTATATCATTAACTTCTAGACGGCCAGCAAGCATTTCTTCCTTATATTCTTCCTCAGCCACTTCATAGCCCCATTTACGAAAGCCACCTTCTGTGAATTTTTGAATATTCCCTTTATGCACCAATGTCACTTTCTTTAGATTGTTCTTAAGAGCATAGTCAATAGCTGAACGAATCAATCGTTTACTTCCTTCTATTGAAATAGGCTTAATTCCAATACTACTTGACTTGGGAAAGCGAATTTTATCGACATTCATTTCTGTTTGAAAAAAAGCAATAACGCGCTCTACATCTACCGTTCCTGCTTCCCATTCAATTCCTGCATAAATATCCTCAGTATTCTCACGAAAAATAGTAATGTCTGTTTTTTCTGGTTCCTTAAGCGGACTTGCTACTCCTTCGAAATACCGAACCGGTCGAACACAAGCGTAGAGATCAAGTTCTTGACGTAAAGCTACATTTAAAGAACGAATTCCTCCTCCGACAGGTGTTTCAAGTGGCCCCTTAATAGCTACCAGGCTTTCTCGAATAGCCTCTAAAGTTTCTTGCGGCAACCACTCACCTGTTTTATCAAAAGCCTTTTTACCTGCCAAAAACTCTTGCCACTCAATACGACGCTGTCCTCCATAGGCCACTTCTACCGCTTTATCAAAAATTGCTTGAGCATTCTTCCAAATATCACGTCCAACACCATCTCCTTCAATGAAAGGAATAATCGGATTATCAGTAACTTTGAGATTGCCATTAGTCATAAGGATTCTTTCTGCCATATATTTTTTCCTCCCTAGCGTTTTTCTAAAGCAATATAAGTCATATTTTCTTGTCCAATATACTGTGAACGTGGACGAATCAATTTGTTATTTTTTTGTTGCTCGTGAATATGTGCAATCCAACCGGCAACTCGACTCATAGCAAAGATGAGTGTAAAGATATCGCTGTCAATTCCTAGAGTATGATATACAGTGGCTGAATAGAAGTCCACATTAGGAATCAATCCTTTCTTATCTCTCATGAACTCTTCAATTTCTTGAGACTTATTAAAGAATTCTTCATTCTCTGTACCCTCTGTCAACTTCTTGGCCATATCCCTTAAGAAAATCTCACGAGGATCTTTCTTCTTGTAAACACGGTGCCCAAATCCCATGATTTTTTCTTTAGAATCAAGTTTTTCCTGCAAGTATGCATTGACATCACCAGATTCACGAACTTCTTTTAGCATATCAAAGACACGTTCATTAGCCCCACCGTGAAGTGGACCTTTCAGGGCACCAATAGCTGTCGTGACACAAGAATAAATATCTGTTAGGGTTGAAGCACAAACTCGCGCAGCAAATGTTGAGGCATTCAATTCATGGTCAGCATGAAGAATTAAAGTCTTATTCATAGCTTCGATTTCAATTTCAGAAGGTTCAACACCATTCAACATGTAAAGAAAATTCGCTGCAAACCCTAAATCCTTCCGTGGTTTAAGAGGCATTTTACCAGTACGTAAACGTGCAAAAGTCGTGATGATAGTTGGCAATTTAGCCATTAATTCGATGCTTTGCTGATAAACAGCTTCCATGGATCTTTCCTCAGCATCCACATTATATACACCAAGTAGGGAAACTGTTGAACGAAGAACACTCATTGGGTGTAAATGGGGGCGAGATTGGATAAGAATACATTGTTCTACAGCATCTGAAATATCATAGTTCTTACGTAATTCGGCCTCAAAATACTTGAGTTCCATTTGCGTTGGAAGATGACCATTCCACAGCAGATAAATTACTTCCTCAAAAGACGCCTTATTATTCATAAACTCGGAAATATCATATCCTGCATAGGATAAATGGTCATCAATAATAGATGAAATCCTAGTATTACAGGCAATCATATCCTTAAGTCCATCAATTTCAACTGTTGTCATTTTAGGCTCCCTTCAATTTTTTTCTTACAACCATTGGCAAGATACCACCATTTTTATAGTAGCGAATATCAGCATCTGCATCAAAACGAACCAGTACTTTGAAAGTTTTGGTTTGTTCAGGTGTTGAAGCTGTAACAGTAATAACATCATGAACACCTGGATTTTCTGAAAGATCAAAGCTAAAAATCTCATGTCCTGTCAATCCAAGAGTTTCAGCATTTTCTCCTTCCATAAATTGTACCGGCAAAATTCCCATCATGACTAGATTTGAACGGTGAATACGCTCAAAACTCTCAGCAAGTACTACTTTCACACCAAGGAGATTTGCCCCTTTAGCTGCCCAGTCACGACTTGAGCCCATACCATAATCCTTACCAGCAATTACAAGTGTATCTCGATTAGCTTCTTTATATTTCATAGCAGCATCGTATATGGGTAGAATGTCACCTTCATATTTAGTATATCCACCAATTTTTCCTTCTGCCAACTCATTTTTGATACGAATATTAGCAAAAGTTCCTCGCATCATGACTTCATGGTTTCCACGACGACTACCATAAGAATTAAATTCTTGATAATCTACACCATTTTCAGACAAATAGCGTGCTGCTGGACTGTTTCTAGCAATATTACCAGCTGGAGAAATATGGTCTGTTGTAACCGTATCTCCAAATTTAGCCAATACCTTCAAATTATTCAATGGTTTAATGGTCAAATCATCTCCTAAAGCATCAAAGTAAGGTGGATTTTGAATATAGGTAGACTTCTCATTCCATTTATAATTTTGGCTCTGTTCAGTAGTAATGGCATTCCACTTCTCACTGTCTGAGAAGACACTAGCGTATTCGTCTCGGAAAAGTTGACGGGTTACGTATTTATCAACATAAACTTCAATTTCATCACGTGATGGCATAATATCTTCTAGATAGACGGCTCGCCCATTGTCGTCAAAACCTAAAGGCTCCTTTGTCAAATCAATATTAATGTTACCAGCCAAAGCGTAGGCAACAACCAATGGTGGGCTAGCTAAGAAATTTGCTTTTACGAGAGGATTAATACGCCCTTCAAAGTTACGATTTCCTGACAGAACGGCACTCGCTAGTAAGTCCGTGTCTACAATAGCTTTAGCTACCTCAGGACGTAGATCTCCCGAGTTACCAATACACGTCGTACAACCGTAACCTACCAAATTGAAGCCAAGCTTGTCTAAGTAGCTTTGCAAGCCTGAAGCTTTAAGATAACCAGTAACAACTTTAGAACCTGGTGCCAAAGATGTCTTCACCGTTGGAGATACCTTTAACCCTTTCTCAACTGCTTTTTTAGCTAAAAGACCAGCCGCCATAAGAACGTAAGGATTTGAGGTATTGGTACATGATGTGATCGCTGCAATGGCCACATGCCCCGTTTGAATTGTTTCTGAATGATCCTCAAAATCAACTTTTGCCGTTTTTTCTAACTCCTTCTTGTCCAATCCAAAGCCACGCACACCTGCTTCTCGTACCACTGCATCCTGAAATTCTTGCTTAGCATCGGACAAAAGAATCAAATCCTGTGGACGTTTGGGACCCGAGATAGAAGGTTTAATGGTTGACAAATCAATTTCAACAACCTTAGTATACTTGGCTTCTTTACTTGGGTCATAAAACAGATGATTGGCTTTTGTGTAGGCTTCAGTGACCTGGATATGTTCCTCATCACGATTAGTTAAACGCATGTAGTTAAGAGTTTCGTCATCAATAGGAAAATAACCACAAGTTGCCCCATACTCTGGTGCCATATTAGCGATTGTAGCACGATCAGCTAGAGATAGGCTCTTTAAGCCAGAACCAAAATACTCTACAAATTTACCAACAACATTTTCAGAACGAAGTACTTGAGTAATCTTGAGAGCCAAGTCTGTTGCCGTAGCAATTTTAGGAAGTTCACCTGTTAAATGTACACCAATAACCTCTGGAATTGGGAAATAGGAAGCTTCACCTAGCATAGCTGCTTCAGCTTCAATTCCGCCGACACCCCAGCCCAGAACACCAATACCATTAATCATCGTTGTGTGACTATCTGTACCAAACATAGAGTCGGGATATAGTAGCCCATCTTTTTCAATAATGACATCACTTAGAAATTCAATATTAACCTGATGGATAATACCTGTAGCTGGTGGAACCGCACGGTAATTTTCAAAAGATTGTTCGGCCCATTTAAGAAATTCGTAGCGCTCATTGTTACGTTTAAATTCTAGATTGATATTATCTTCAAGCGCTGTATCACATCCATATGAATCGACTTGAACAGAGTGGTCAATGACTAAATCTACTGGAATCTCTGGATTAATAAGTTCTGCTTTACCACCATTAGCCACTATAGCATCCCGCATTGAGGCCAAGTCAACGACAACAGGAACCCCTGTGAAATCTTGTAAAATGACGCGACTTGGTTTAAATGGTATCTCAGAAATTGTTGGAAAATTCGGAAATTTTATCAGATCAGAAATGTGAGATTCCTTAACATCAATGCCATCTTTTTTTCGGAGGAGACTTTCAAGTAGTATTCGAATGCTATAAGGTAGTTCTTCGACCTTAACATCATAGGATTTTGCTGCTTTTTCGAGATCATAAAAAGAGAATATCTTACCATTTACAGTTAGATTTGAACAGTATTCTTGCATACTTTAACCTCCATTAGTTAAAAAATTTCCTCTATTCTACACTGTTTTTTTAAAAAAAACAAATAAAATTGGCATTCTTGTGTGATGTTTTATTACATCTTCAGTCAGTTGTTGGAATTTTAGCCATTTCCATAAATAAATTC
>ENA-UAPO01001144-UAPO01001144.1-human-gut-metagenome-genome-assembly--contig:-NODE-1144-length-10081-cov-59.932476_pt1 | contig 10081 bp, 9 predicted proteins | sample MGYA00243481_ERZ654579 | MGnify/ENA primary metagenome ERZ654579 (study PRJEB26926, sample SAMN06164546) | human gut metagenome | biome: ENVO:00009003; feature: ENVO:2100002; material: ENVO:00002003... | reverse complement strand
AACTGGAGGTGTAATCTTTGTGTTACACAATCACTTACGCAACTTCACGTCGCACAAACTTGTTATAGACCTTGATGCCCCCGATAAGGCCGACCACAGCCCCCACAGCGTACACGAGTTTCGTGTCGAGTAGGTCAGCCCCATTGCTGGGGCTTTCCCCTCTAAGAACCGTGCATGAGAGTTTCCCCTCACACGGCTCAAGCAACACATTGCTATTCTTACTGAAGGAATAGTTCTGTCTCATTTCCTACTAATTTTATCAGGGTCAAACTTCTTGTTCTTACACGAGCTGTGTATGAGACTCCTGAACGGTTTGCCGTTGATGTACTCCGTTATGGTAGTCCATCTCCGTTCATCGTCAATAATCTCCCCACAGATTGGGCACCGCATTTCTTGATGAACCCAAATCATGCGCAGCAGGTCGTCAATTTCACGTAGTTGTTCTTCCGTATTCTTTGACTTGCGCCTTGCATAATAAGGGGCGTCGGCGGGGTCGTATGGATTGGTGTTGGTTCTGACACGCTCATATTTCAAGATGGGAGTGTCTGCCAGCCTTTTAAGACTTAAAGTCGTTTCCTTGCCCGACTTCTTACTCTTGGTTATGGCGGCAAAGCACCAATCACGTCCGTGCAGTTGTTTGAAATACCTTTCCTTAATCCACTGCTTGCCCTTTTTCGGATGTCTGCGTTGTGCCCATTGCCAAAGCGTCTTGTACACCTCGTAGTCCACACGTGAGAATGCTTTCGATGATGCCCCGTAGCGGTAATAGTTTGTCCATCCGGGAATCATGTGGTTAAGCATCCTTACGAGTGAGGAAGCCTTTGCCGACTTGTTGCTCTTTATCTTCGTGCGAACCTTGTCACAGAAATTCTTCATCGCATCCTTTGATGGTTTTGTCAGAAGTTTTCCGTTTGACTTGTATTCACGGATGTTGAAACCGAGGAAGTCGAAGCCCTCACTTACGTGGGTTATCTTCGTCTTTTCCTCTGATAACATCAGCCCACGCTCTGCCATAAATTGCCGTATGAGAGGCAGGAGAACCGTTTCGATGGTTTCCTTGTCTTTGGCGGTAACTATAAAATCATCTGCGTAACGCACGAGGTTGATTTTGGGCTTAATCCATTTACGACCGTCTGCGGTGGGTTGCCAGTAAGGTTTTACCGCCTTTTGAACGAGGGATTGAAGTCCGTCAAGAGTCATGTTGGCAAGGGTTGGAGAGATTATACCTCCTTGGGGCGTCCCCTCTTCGGTCGGAAAGAGTTCACCCTTGAACACAAAGCCACATTTCAGCCATTTGCGAAGCACTTCTCTATCCATCGGGATATTGTTGAGCAGCCATTCGTGGCTAATATGGTCGAAGCATCCTTTGATGTCCCCCTCCAAGACCCATTTGGGGGCAACATCCCTTGAAAGTACGTTATGACACTGGGCTATTGCATCCTGGCAACTGCGATATTTGCGGAATCCGTAGGAGTGTTGGTCTCCTGTCGTTTCCGCAATAGGGTCGAGAGCCATCAGATAAAGAGCCTGCATCGCGCGGTCTTTCATTGTAGGGATTCCCAAGGGGCGTTTCTTTCCGTTTTTCTTCGGTATTTCCACACGGCGCAGGGGCATCGGTCGATAGCCACGGCGTTTCAGTGTGTCAATAGCTTTGACTTTTGCCGCATCGGACGACCATCTCACGTGGTCAACCCCTGCGGTATCTTTACCCTTGTTAGTAGTAACCCGAACTACGGCAAGATAACGACCGTAGAACGAGTGGGTCAACAGCCATTGCAAGGACTTGACCTTGCCGTGCCTGCCTTCCCTTTGAGCCTTTACAATACGTGCTTGCAGCTTCCGAACATACTCCTCAGCCTTGTGTCGGTCAATGCTTTTCCAACGCTCGGTGTCCGAGAGAGCCATATTTTCAGGCGCACACTTTTCTTTCGATTTGTTCATTTGCTTTCCTTTCTTTAGAAGTTCTATAAGTTTATTGTAAAGAGTTACCTTGTGGAAGTGGGCACACTTTCGTGTCGGATGATGTGTCTCTCTGCCATACATGGCAATGAGGTCAATCCGTATCCGCTCCATTACAGGGCGGCATTCGCTTTTTCCACGTTCCTATACCCGCACCCCATATAGGCTTGCCTTGCGGCTCGCTTACCTCCTCCGAGGAGGGGGAGAGATACGGGCTTACCACGTTCCATGTAAGTGACAATAATGGGTTAGGTCTGTCCTATCCACCGGCAGTCATTATGTCCGTGCAACCCCACCTGGACAGGGAGTTGACCGACTGCGCACCTTTGGGTTCAAGCCTACAGCCTTGCTCTTTGAAGCATGACCCTCAACATCATTTGGCTTGTTCTTCGTAACGATGTTTATCAGACATTCACATTGGTTGACCATACCATCAAGTCTCGCCCCTCGGCAGAACGATGTTATCTGCCATTGACCTCCACTCACGCTTCGGTCTATTCCTTTCGGAAAGGGTACTTTGTCAGAGCAGCTTCGCACAAAGAGATTACTCGCAATGCACGTACTCTCAGACTACTGCAAACGGAATTGCAGGTGCAATCAACAGTTGTTATACTATAGTTACACAATCACTTACACAGTTTACGTGTCACACGCCGGGGTCGAAGTAGCTGGTTACCATGTTGGTAGCCTCCGTAATGCCGGCGATGCCGTTGCCCTGCGCGAAAGCGGAGGAGATGGCGGCAAAGAGAAATGCCGCCGGAAGAAGAATCTTGTTCTTTCTCATAACTCGATAATGTTTGAATTGTGGCGCGGGGATGGATAGGCCCCGCACCGGGTTAAACTTCTTGATTCGTTTTTTTTCAGTGGTTCGAGGATAGCCTCACGCGCTACCCGTAGTCTTTTTCTTTCATCGTGATGTCATTATGGGGTTAAACAAACTCACGGACGTCGAAACCCGTGGGAACCGAACCCTGCGGAGATGGGCTTTCCGCAGACCTCTCGGACATACGCCGGTGAAAAGCCGAGAGGTAGGTGTCGATCAGGGATTTTACCCTGTCGTTCCCGTCGGGGCAGCCCGAAACGATGACCTCGAACATGTCGGTCTGTTTCAGGCCCAGGAGGACACGTCCCGTTTCCTCCCTTTGCTCGTCTGTTGAAGGTGGATCGTGTACCACGTGGCGGTAGGCTTCGCCCATCTGTTCAAAACTAACCCCCTGGGCAAGCGAGCGGCCCAAAAGGGGCAGCTCTTCGGTGTCGTCTTCATCCTCGTCATAATCCGGCTCCTCCGCGTCCGCATCCGGGAAAGATTCATCGTACAGCGGAAAGTCGATTTCCAGAGGTTCGTTAGGCTCCCCCTCGGGAGCGACACCGAACACTTCATCCAGGTCTTCCGGCGGAATCTGCCGGGGGTGTTCGGGTACATTCGTGGGCACAAATATATCGGCTTTTTCCGTAACTTTTTCAGTTTCAGATTCTACGGCAGCTTGTGGCCGGGAGTGGCGCAAGTCGAGGACAAAGCGGCTCCTGCCGATGATCTCCTGCCGGCAGGGCGTGTCTTCGGCAACGATCCCGTCTGCCGGTTCGTTACGTTCCATCCGCCGCAGGCGGAAAAACGCCCACAAGGCATACCCCACGGCAAAGAGGGGCAGCAGCCACAACGCCCCGTTCATCGCTCCTCCGCTTTGGGTTGCCGGGAGGCCACGGCCTCACGCTCCTCGAAAAGCCGCTCGATGGTTTCCCGGTTATCGTCCAGGTGCGCCTTGAGAACCTTGTCCACGTAGGCCGTGATCGTCACGTCGCCACGACCGATGACACGGGTGATCTCGCGGATACGCTCGTGATACGACGGACGTATCTTCACGTGCTTGTTACCGGCGAAAGGCAGCCGCAGCAGGCAGATGTAACGGGCCAGGTACTCGGCCTCGGGGGTGGGGACAGTCCCCACGGCGACCTCCCCCGAAGGGCCGTCGGGGACGATAAGGGTTTTCATCCTGCGCCGGTAGCGGCACACGCGGAAGATGAAGGGCACGGCGACGCAAAGGACGGCCGCCAGGATAACAGATAAAATAATTGCTTTGTCTGACATGATGGATTGTTTTTAATGGGTTGTAAATATTGGGTTCATAACTAAAAAATATCGGAGTTCCGTTTCTTGTAGAGTTCCGAAATTTCCTCCTGATAGGTCGCGAAATGCTGCTCCAGCACATTGTCCAGGTAGCTATACAGCGAGAGTTCGTTCTTACCGATAACCTGCACTATCCGGGTTATACGCTCGTGAAACTCCTTGCGGATATACACCGTTTTGCCGCTTCGGGTATTGGAGGGGGCGTTCCGGATAAAAAGACGCTCGTAATCCTGGCCTTTCCCTCTTCGGCGGCGTCCCTCCTCTTTCGTAGCCGACGAGGAGGCGGCCTCGCCGGACGGTTCCGATAGAGCCGATGCCTCCTCCTCTTTTTCCGGCGTGTAAGGATGTAATGGCCGGTTTCGGCTTTTGGCCTGGCTGATGATGAAGGAAGCGTCCAAACCGTCGTCATGTTCTTTTCCGCTCATGAGATCCTACTTTAACAGTTCGATCAATTCATCCACGAGTTTATCCAGGTTGCTGCCCCGGATCAAAGAACGGTCTGCCGGGAAGAGCGTGGAGCGGAAGACAGAGCGACGGCTGGCGTTCTGCTCACGACGAAAACGCTTGGTGTCAGGCAGGAAGGTCTTCAGAACAGGAAGATCCAGCTCTTTCATTACCGCCTCGTAAACCTGATATAACTCTGTTTTTTCACGTCCGTCCACCATGTTCCATAGCATATACAGCCCTTTCATCCGGGACTTCTCGCGGCCCATGATATGCTCTTTTACCACAACCGCGTAATTCAGGGTGCTTTCCATGACAACCCGGTCGGCACTGATCGGGGCGACGAGATAATCCATTCCGGCCAGGGAATGAATCAGATCCTCGTTATTGATCGTACCGGGAAGGTCGAAGAACACATAATCGAAATCACCTTGCGGCAGGAGGTAGTCGGCATCGGCCAACGCCTCTTTCGTGTTGCTTTCCACGACGGGATAGGCTTTCTTTTGAAGCCGGGTGAATTGTTCGTAAGCTAACCTCTTGTAATGTTCGTCTTCGAGGGCAAGCTTCAGGTCACGTTCCCGCATCTCCACGATGGAGTGTTGGGGATAATCGCAGTCGATGACCGCGACATTGAAACCCTTTACATAGTGCAGGTAAGAAGCTGCCAGCACCGTGAGGGTGGTTTTACCCGCTCCGCCTTTCTGGGTGGAGAAGGCCACGAATTTCGTTTTCTCTTTCATTGTTCCATGCGTTTTTAGTTATACAATCGGGTAATCGTTCATCTCTTCACGTATCCGGGCAAGTGACGGCATGAGATTTTATGCAGGTATGCCGGCACGCATATATGCTGGTGCGCTGGCAGGCTGTTACGCCGGTATGCCGGTGCATGGGCGCGTGTCCGATTTTATACTCATGCGCAACCGCATTTGCTTATCCGGACAAAGACCCGCTTTTTCCTCTGCACACGGTGTTTTCTGCATCCGTCCGCACGTGTGCGGACAGGAGGATGTGTCATTGCCCGTATCCGTTCTCACGTGCAAAGTAAACCCTTAAAAACACGGGTTGTATGCTCTTTTTCCGCTATGGCCGCGTGTGGCATCAAAGTGGACGCAAGTGGCGTAATCACTTGTAGTACAAGCGATTGAATAGGTCGGTATCTTTGCCTCGTGAACGATCCCGACGCTAATGAAGCCGTCCTTGCCCCGTTTTACGGCGGCTCTTTCAATGTTCTGTCCGCGAGCGGGCAGAAGGTATTTGCAAAGGGCAAATAGCAAGCTGTGTTTTCTGCTGCACGATTCTCGTTTTGCAGCAGAAAACAGCTTGCCCGCAAGGGGGAGAAAGCACCTCCGGAGTCGGTGCTTTTCAGAAGGGCGGCAGGCCGCGAAGGGATCGGAATTTTCAGGAACCGGTGGGGCCCTGGCCTCTCCTTAAAATTTCGATGCGATGGAAAAGAACAGAAAGCCCCGAGGGGGCAAAGGGGGACGACCCGCGAAAAACGACCCGGCCGTTTACCGCTTTTCGGTAAACTTTTCAGCCGTGGAACATGCCCGTTTCCTCGACCTTTACGAGCAGTCCGGGCTATTGTCCAAAGCCGCTTTTATCAAAGCGAGAGTGTTCAACGAGGCGTTCCGGGTGGTAAAGACCGACCGGGGAACGCTCGAATACGTGGCGAAGCTGACCGCTTTCCACGCCCAATTCCGTGCCGTGGGAACGAATTACAACCAGGTGGTGAAGGAGCTGCACGCGCATTTTTCCGAGAAGAAAACACTCGCGCTGCTCTATAAACTGGAGAGAGCGACACGTGAACTGGCGGCCGTCGGGCAGCAGGTCGTGTCGCTCTCCGAAGAGTTCAAACAGCGATGGTAGCCAATATCACCACCGGAAAAGACGTGTACGGCGCGCTGGCGTACAACCAGGAGAAAGTCGATCGGGGCGACGGGAAAGTACTGCTGACCCACATCGTGAGGGAGCCGGCGGATGGGCGCTTCAACGTGGCCGCGACGGCAGAAGACCTCCTGCGCTGGATGCCCTCGCACTACCGGACGGAAAAACCCGTCGTGCACGTATCGCTCAACCCGGCTCCCGAAGACCGCCTTGACGACGGGCAGCTCGCGGAGATAGCCGGGGCCTACATGGAGCGCATGGGCTGGGGAGGACAACCTTATATCGTATTCAAGCATACCGACATCGGACGGGAGCATATCCATATCGTGTCGGTGCAGGTGGCCCAGGACGGGCGCAAGATAAACGACAGCAGGCGCAACGAACGCAGCGTGGCCGTTACCGAGGAACTGGAACGGGAGTACGGACTGCATCCCGCCAAAGGGAGAAGGCGGGAGAAAGGGCAAGGGATCGTCCCCGCCGATTACACGCGGGGCGACCTGAAACGCCAGGTGGCAGCGGTAATAAAACCGGCCGTGGCGACATACCGCTTCCAGACCCTCGGCGAGTTCCGGGCATTGCTGTCCCTATATAATATAGGTATAGAGGAAGTCCGGGGAGAGCGGAACGGAACCCCCTACCGGGGATTGCTCTACACGCTGCTGGACGAGAACGGGGACAAGGCAGTGGCCGCGCCGCTCAAATCCTCACTGTTCGGTAAAGAGGTCGGGTATGACGGGCTGGAACGGCACATGGAGCGTAGCGCCGAACGGTTCGGGAAGGACGACACGAGGAGGCAAATCCGTGGCCGGGTCGATAAAGCGCTTCGGGGAGAACCCACGGAGGAAGAACTGCGCGAACGCCTGCGGGGAGCCCGGGTGGATCTCTACATACGACGCAACGAAAACGGCCGCATCGTGGGTGTGACGTTCATTGACCACGAAACACGGACGGTCGTGAACGGATCACGGCTGGGAAAGGCATACTCGGCCAACGCCTTCGAGCTGCGCTTCGGCGGAAAACGGAATCCCGGGGAAAACACGAGGGGCTTGTCCCCGAAACAAGCGCCTGCCGGACGGGACGGGCAACGGAAGCGGAATACCTCACGACGGAGGAAAGTATAACATCTCAATTATCATTCATTTATTAAATCTTACGGTTATGCAACAGGAAGACGACCTTCGGGGTCTTGCTAAAACAATGGATTTCATGCGGGCATTGAGTATCTTGTTCGTGGTTATCAACATCTACTGGTTCTGCTACGGGCAGATACGGGAATGGGGAATCAATATCGGCGTGGTCGATAGGATTCTGCTGAACTTCGACCGCACCGCGGGGCTGTTCCGGAATATACTATGGACGAAACTTTTCGCCGTAGTGTTCCTCGCCCTTTCATGCCTCGGGACAAAAGGAGTAAAAGAGGAGAAAATTACCTGGCGGAAAATCACGGCATCGCTGGCCACGGGAGGCGTGCTGTTCTTCTTCAACTGGTGGCTGCTGGACTTGCCGCTGACGGCAGCGGCGAACGCGGCTTTCTACATACTGACCCTATCGGCCGGGTATATCTGCCTCTTGATGGGCGGCGTGTGGATGTCCCGCCTGCTGAAGAACAATCTCATGGATGACCCTTTCAATAACGAGAACGAATCATTCCAGCAGGAAACACGCCTGATCGAGAACGAGTACTCCATAAATCTGCCGACGAAATTTTACTATAACAAACAGTGGAACAACGGGTTCGCCAACGTTGTAAACCCGCAAAGGGCTTGCATCTGCATGGGAAGCCCGGGCAGCGGGAAGAGTTATTGTGTTGTAAACCAGTTTATTAAACAGCAAATCGAAAAGGGCTATACCCAATACATCTATGACTACAAGTTTCCCGATCTTTCGGAAATCGCTTACAACCACCTGCTGAATCACCAGAAAGGTTACAAGAAAATCCCGACTTTCTACGTCATAAATTTCGACGACCCGCGCCGCTCGCACCGCTGTAACCCCATTCACCCGGACTTCATGACCGATATTTCGGACGCCTACGAGAGCGCCTATACCATCATGCTCAACCTGAACCGAAGCTGGGTGCAGAAGCAGGGCGATTTTTTTGTGGAAAGCCCCATTATCCTTTTCGCGGCCGTGATCTGGTTCCTGCGCATCTACGACAACGGGCGGTATTGTACCTTCCCGCACGCCATCGAGTTCCTGAACAAGCGGTACGAGGATATTTTCCCGATTCTGACATCCTACCCGGAACTCGAAAACTACCTCAGCCCCTTTATGGATGCCTGGCTCGGAGGCGCTCAAGACCAGCTCCAGGGCCAGATAGCATCGGCCAAAATTCCGCTTTCCCGCATGATTTCGCCCCAGCTATATTGGGTCATGTCGGGCGATGACTTCACGCTCGACATCAATAACCCGAACGATCCCAAGATACTCTGCGTGGGGAACAATCCCGACAGGCAAAACATTTACGGAGCGGCTTTGGGATTGTATAATTCCCGGATTGTCAAGCTCATAAATAAGAAAGGCCAGCTCAAATCGGGCATCATCATCGACGAGCTGCCGACAATCTACTTCAAGGGACTCGACAACCTGATCGCCACGGCCAGAAGCAACAAGGTCGCCGTGCTGCTGTGCTTCCAGGATTTTTCACAGTTGAAGAGGGACTACGGGGACAAGGAGGCCGCCGTCGTGATGAACACGGTGGGCAACATCTTCTCCGGGCAGGTCGTAGGTGAAACGGCCAAGACACTCTCGGAACGGTTCGGTAAGGTATTGCAGAAGCGGCAGAGCATGACGTTGAGCCGCAGCGACAAATCGACATCCATATCCACGCAGCTGGACAGCCTGATCCCGGCCTCGAAGATCTCGACGCTCACGCAGGGAATGTTCGTCGGGGCTGTGGCGGACAATTTCGACGAACGTATCGAGCAGAAGATTTTCCACTGCGAGATTGTCGTGGACAACGAAAAAGTGAAAGCGGAAACGGCCCGGTACAAGAAGATACCACAAATTACCGATTTCACGGACGAGAACGGGACGGATCACATGAAACAGGTCGTGCAGGAAAACTACGAACGTATCAAGGCAGAGGCCGGCCGCATCGTCGCCGAGGAACTGGAACGTATCAAGAACGACCCGGTGCTTTGCAAGCTCCTGCCGGAACAGAACTAAATGAACACAAACACCCCCGCAAACACCCTCCGTTACCTTAACGGGGGCTGTTTCTTGGTTTTATAACCGCACAGCCGGTGTTTTGGAGCATAAAGTAGTGATTATGTGAACAGAAAACATTATTTTTGTGTTCGGAATCCTTTTAATTATAAGTATGACAGTTACCGATATATACGAAGCAATGAACAGCAAGGCGGAAGCGTTTTTCGAGTGGTTGCAGGCTCACCCGAAATACGGGTTGCTGTTTGGTGTCGGGTTGCTTGCCCTATGGCTTGCAGGGTTGCTGTTCCGTTGGAAATGGGCGTGTCATTGGCAGTTTAACAGCAAACTGTGGTTATTTGACGATTGCAAGCCTGAAACACGCCGCAGGGTTCAGATTGTGTTGGTCAGCGTTCTGATTATACTTATATTGGTTGGTTTCTTTGTATGGAGATAACGGTATGGAAAAGGACAATCGCAAATACCGGATCTGCTTCATCGACTATATGTGGTATGTAGCCG
>ENA-UAPO01001131-UAPO01001131.1-human-gut-metagenome-genome-assembly--contig:-NODE-1131-length-10127-cov-4.693805_pt1 | contig 10127 bp, 9 predicted proteins | sample MGYA00243481_ERZ654579 | MGnify/ENA primary metagenome ERZ654579 (study PRJEB26926, sample SAMN06164546) | human gut metagenome | biome: ENVO:00009003; feature: ENVO:2100002; material: ENVO:00002003... | reverse complement strand
CGAGATGTAGCTCCGTCTCGTGGGCTCGGAGATGTGTATAAGAGACAGCCTTTTTCTGTGGTATGCTTTACACAGAGATTTTCCCCGGAACAACTCTGAAAAGAACCAATAAAGGAGTCACAACAATGCCTCACTACTACATGTTTCACAAACCTTTCGGCTGTGTCACTGCCAGACGCGATGACCGTTATCCGACGGTTATGGACTATTTTAAGGAATTACATAATGACAGGCTTTCTCCGGTCGGACGCCTTGACCGTGAGACGACCGGACTTCTTCTGATCACAGATGACGGTATCTTCAACCAGAAGCTCACTCATCCTTCCTATCACAAAGAGAAAACTTATGAATTCACCCTTCTTGGTGATCTGACACCGGAACTGGTACATAAGCTGGAAACAGGTGTCATTCTGAAGGGCGCCGATACACTGACTGCCCCGGCAAAAATTACCGTAACCGGACATGCAGTAATGTCCGATATTCTTTCCACACTGCCGGAAGAAATCCAGAAAGATATCCACAAAAACCGTCCGGATCACCCCATCACCTATGGGATAATTACCATTTCCGAAGGGAAGAAACGACAGATCCGGCGCATGATGAAGTCTGTTCACTGCTGTGTGATCGAATTAAAACGTATTTCCATCGGAGACATTGTACTTGATAAAGCGCTTTGTCCCGGAGAGTGGAAAGAAATATTTCCTCACACCTAACAATACAGAGAACCTGCCACTTGCCAAACCATCCGTAAGGAACTGCCAGTGGCAGTTCCTGTAGGTGGCAGCTTTTCTTGCATACTTTGGTATACAAAAATGCTCCGGGAATCTGTCACCTGACAAAATTCCCGGAGCATTTTTATTCTTATTCTATTCTGTTTCTATCCACCTTAGTTACCTGAGCTTGATGAACTGCTTGAACTTGACGAACTGCTTGAGCTTGATGAACTGCTTGAGCTTGATGAGCTGCTTGAGCTTGACTCAACCTGAATGCACTGATTAGCCAGCCATTCTTTTACAAGATCATTCAGCGCAATCTCTTTCAGATCTGACTTTGATGCAGCTTTCTTTAAAGCTTTTACACTGTCGTATCCATACTCTTTTGCAATCTTCTTAAGCTCTGTCTTATAAGTTGCATCATCTAACTTAATGTTCTCTTTATCTGCAATTGCCTTTGTTACCAATGTCTGCTTTACACTGGATTTTGCAGCTTTTGTTACCTGTTTTTCGAACTTTTCAACAGTTGTTCCCATCTGCTGCTTGATCAGATCATCATATGACATGTTATAAGCTTTTGCAACAGACTTGTACTGAGAGATCAGAGAATCCTCAATCTTCTTTACATCTTTCTCCGGATATTTCTTAACTTTTGTATTATCAAGAACCTTCTGCCATGCTGCCTGCTGCAAAGTATCATTGTATGTCTTTTCGTTATCTTCCTCGAGAGACTTCTTCACTTCTTCTTTGTACTCTTTTACTGTCTTTGATTTCTTAGATACTTTCTTTACCAGTTTGTCTGTAAGCTTTGGTGTATTCTTTTTGGAAATGGATTTTACAGTAATTGTAAATGTTACATCTTTGCCTGCAAGATCAGAACTTCCATAATTCTCCGGGAACTTTCCGTTCCAGTCAAATGTATCACCGATCTTGTGTCCGATAATACTGTCTTCAAATCCTTCGATGAAAGAATTAGAACCGATCTCCAGTGGATAATCTGTAGAAGATCCACCGTCAAATGCTTTGCCATTCATCTTTCCAACGAAATCAATCGTTGCTGTATCGCCTTTTTTTACTGCACGGTCTGTTACTTCTTTTGTTGTTGCATTTTCATCCAGTACTGACTGAATCTGTGTATTCACATCATCATCCGTTACTTCGCTCGGTTTGTCAACTTTATCTACTTCAACACCTTTGTAGACTGAAATCTTAATGTTGTCATTTTCAAGACCTTTCGTCGACTGACAACCTGTCATCAAAAGAGAGGCTGCCATAACACCTGTTAATAACATTGCCACTTTCTTTTTCATATCGCACCTCATTTTATCATTCATTCTAAGGTGGGAACTTTATCCCATCTGCTTTCCGAAGTATACGCTAACGCATACCATTTTGTTATATCACATTTTGAAAAACTTTCATAGCATTTTCACATATATTTCACTCTTTTATCAAAATTTTTGTTTTGAAATCACCTACTTTTCCTGTATACTTCTTGCACTCCTACCGAAACAATGTTAGAATACTTGTTATGGAATATAGAATATAGGAGGTTCATTGTGAAGACATTTACAATTGTATTATTGGTAATCCTTGTGATTTTGATCGTTGCATGTGTTGCATTATATTTTGTTGGTAAAAAAGCAGAAAAGAAACAGGCAGATCAGCAGGCACAGCTTGATGCAGTTGCACAGACTGTTTCCATCCTGGTTATCGATAAAGGTCGTATGAAATTAAAAGATGCCGGCTTGCCGGATATTGTACTCGAGAATACACCAAAGTATCTTCGCCGTTCAAAAGTACCTGTTGTAAAAGCCAAAGTCGGACCGAAGATCATGACACTTATGTGTGATGCGCAGGTTTATCCTTTGATTCCTGTTAAGAAGGAAGTCAAAGCTACGATCAGTGGTATTTACATCACAGCTGTTAAAGGTGTAAGAGGTCCTCTGGATGTACCGGAGAAGAAAAAGGGATTTTTCGCAAGATTAAGAAACAAATAAGAGTAAAGAGTACTTAAAAACAGCATTGGAACTTATCGTTCCAGTGCTGTTATTTTTATGTCTATATTGCAATCGGCAACAGGATCTCCGTTGATGTCCAGTGCATAATTCACATGCACCGTGATCTTTTCATCCTGTTCTTCGAACTGGATATCCTTGGTAAAGACTCCAATCATCATCTCACCGTATGGTGTCTCATACTGTGTCATATTGATCTTATCTTTCTCGAATACCATGTGGGTATTCGTAATTCCGCTCTTGATGATCTCGACCTTCTGGTCATCCAGGATCCTTACTTTATTCTTGATGGTTCCCGGGATTCCTTCCACCAGTTCATCATAGATCACATAGTGCTTTCCATTTTTCTCATAATAGCTCGCAGGTACGATTACCTCAATTGGTTCACTTCCCGGCTCATCACCCTGCGCTTCAATCCCGGTCACATCCTGATGCAGACCGGATATACTTAATAATACGTCTTTTGTCATATATTCTCCTAATAATCTTCAATATCAATTGCCTGTGTCTTATCTACATCGTACGGCAGGATTGAATTGGCGAATTTCTTAAACTTCTCTGCCGCATCACTGACATAAAAATCATATGCTGCCGGTTCTCCCGATGTATTGGCAATTTTCTGCTCTTCCAGTATCTTCTTCAGATCCATCGCCGTCTCGTACGCCGGATTTACAATATGTACAGACTCTCCAAAATATGCCATAATCCTGGATCTGAGAAGCGGATAGTGGGTACATCCCAGAATCAGTGTATCAATCTCCGACTTTCTCATATCGGACAGATAGATATCGATCACTTCTTCTGTGATCTTATGCTTTGCAAATCCTTCTTCTACCAACGGTACGAATAACGGACATGGCTTTCCGATGACTTCTGCCTCCGGCATAAGTTTCCGGATTTCTTTGGTATAGGTCTCGCTCTTGATCGTTGCTTCTGTACCAAGTACACCAATCTGACCATTCCTGGTCTCCCTTACGGCAGCTCTTGCTCCCGGTACGATCACTCCGATGATCGGAATGTCGAACTCTTGCTGCACTGTCTCAAGCGCCAGCGCACTGGCCGTATTACATGCGATCACGATTGCCTTTACATTCTTTGTCTTTAAAAAACGGATGATCTGTCTGGAAAAACGGATAATGTTATTCTTCGACTTACTTCCGTATGGAACTCTTGCTGTATCCCCAAAATATACTACATTTTCATTCGGCAGCTGACGCATGATCTCTCTTGTGACGGTCAAACCGCCGACTCCCGAATCAAACACACCGATTGCTGCAGTGTTCCTATTTTTATTTTCCACGATATTAAATCTCCTTTTATGAATACTCCACCATATTTTACTATTGTACCGTCTTGGACGTGCATTTTCAAGAGATTTTATGTCGAAACTTCCCTTGTATACTTTGCTATAAAAAAAGTTACCTGCCATAAAACAGATAACTTTTTATTCTTTATTCCGGTTTTAATTACAGAGCCAGCTCTTTTGCAATCTCATACTGGTAAGCAGGAATTCCTTTTGTCATTCCAAGTGCTTCATCAATATCGAAGTCTACATACTCACCATGTTTGTAACCTACAACACGGTTTGTCTTTCCTTCAAGCAGAAGATCTACGGCTTTTGCTCCCATGATAGAAGCGTATACTCTGTCTTTACATGTCGGGCTTCCACCACGCTGCATGTGTCCGAGAATCGTTGCTCTTGTCTCCATACCGGTTGCTTCTTCAATTCTCTTAGCCATGTTCATAGAATCTCCAACACCCTCTGCATTGATGATGATGTAGTTCTTCTTTCCACGTTTTCTTGATTCCTGAATATCAGCAATGATCTTATCTTCGTCATAATCATGCTCTTCAGGCATCAGGATCTTCTCAGCTCCGTTAGCAATACCGCACCACAGTGCAAGGTATCCTGCATCTCTACCCATAACCTCGATGATAGAGCATCTCTCATGAGAAGTTGATGTATCACGTACTTTGTCAATAGCCTGCATAGCTGTATTAACGGCTGTATCGAATCCGATTGTATATTCCGTACAGGCAATATCCAGATCGATCGTTCCCGGAAGTCCGATTGTGTTGATTCCGAAGTTAGCAAGTTTCTGAGCTCCGGCAAATGATCCGTCACCACCGATGACTACCAGACCATCAATACCATATTTTTTGCAGATAGCTGCTGCTTTCTGCTGACCTTCCTCTGTACGCATCTCTGCACAACGGGCTGTCTGAAGAATTGTACCTCCGCGCTCAATTGTATCGGATACGTCTCTGGCTGACAGATCGATAATTTCCTCGTTTAAAAGTCCCTGATATCCTCTTCTGATGCCTCTTACCTTCAGTCCTTTACCAAGTGCTGTACGAACAACGGCACGGATTGCTGCGTTCATTCCAGGGGCATCTCCACCACTTGTCAATACACCTATTGTACGAATTACTTTTTTGTCTGCCATGATTCATTCCTCCATTGTATTAGTTTGTTCCAATTATCTTCTAACCATTATCATTTCTCTCCGATGATATTGTACATGAATTAGTGCACGCTTTCAATGGGTTTTTCTATAACTTTTACACAACTTTCACCCAGATAATTCGTCAATCTGCTCAACAATACCTCATCTGCGGTCACATTCCAGCCCTTTGCCAGGCGTTTTACCGCTTTTTCCTTCCTGCAATAGATGATAACTTCATCCATTCCTTCAGATACTTTCAGAATGTCCTGAAGCATTCCTTCCTGCTGAAGATAAGTCGCTTTATCCGGATATTGAAGCCATAGTTCCTTCTTCGTCTGTTCAAACGGGATCACCTGCTCACAGATCAGTTTACTTGGTGCATCATCTTCTTCGGATACCCTTCCCTTTATAAATACTTTGGCTTCTTCATTCAGATACATCTGATTTTTTTCAAAATCTCTCGGAAAGATCACAACTTCGACTGATCCCACCAGATCTTCCAGTGTAATAAATGCCATAACTTTATTGGTCTTGGTATATTTGATCGTCTTATTGGTGATCATGCCGCCGACGATCTCTTTTGCACCGTCATGTACCTTTGTCCTTCCCGTCTCATCATCTATCTGGAAATCTAATGTCGTTCTGGAAATGTTCTTCTTCCATTTTTCCTCATAATCCTCCAGCGGATGACCGCTTAAGTACACACCCAGCACTTCTTTTTCAAATGCAAGCTTTGTCTCTTTCTCGTACTCTCCTACATCCGGAAGTGGAATGTCGAATTCCGATTTCCGGTCATCACTTACGATGTCAAATAATGAAAGCTGTCCGGTCATGGAGTATTTCCGCTCACGGTTCACCTGATCCAGGATTTGTACATAAACTACCATAAACTGCTTTCTTGTACCACCCAGACTGTCAAATGCTCCGGATTTGATAAAGCTTTCAATCGTGCGCTTATTGACTTCTTTTCCTGACAGACGTTCGATAAAGTCTTTCAGGTTGCTGAATTCTCCTCCATTTTTTCGTTCCTGGATGATCGACTCGATCACTGGCTTTCCGATACTCTTGATCGCCGCCAGACCATAACGGATATTGCCGCCGTCAACGGAGAAGCTTCCTTCTCCTTTATTAATATCCGGTGGAAGAATCTTAATTCCCATCTGTCTGCAACTGTAAATGTACTCTGATACTTTTCCCGGATTGTCGATCACGGAAGTCATAAGTGCTGCCATGAATTCCACCGGATAGTAATATTTTAACCAGGCAGTCTGATATGATACCACCGCATAGGCTGCCGCATGTGATTTGTTAAATGCATATTTGGCAAAATCGATCATTTCATCATAAATCTTATTCGCCGTCTTCTCGTCGATTCCGTTGGCGATACAGCCCGGCACGCCTTCGTCCGGATTACCATATACGAAATTCTGGCGCTCTTTCTGCATGACATCGCCCTTTTTCTTCGACATCGCTCTTCGCAGAAGATCGCTTCGTCCAAGCGTATATCCAGCCAGATCACGCACGATCTGCATAACCTGTTCCTGGTAGACGATACATCCATAAGTCGGTGCCAGGATCGGCTCTAACTGCGGGCAGTCATAAGTGATGCTATCCGGATTGTTCTTTCCCTTGATGTACTGCGGGATGAAATCCATCGGTCCCGGACGGTATAAGGAGATACCGGCAATGATATCCTCCAGATTCTGCGGTTTCAGTTCCTTCATGAAGTTCTTCATTCCGGCACTTTCAAGCTGGAATACGCCATCGGTCTTTCCTGTTCCGATAGACGCCAGAACTGCTTTATCATCATAATCGATTTTATTAATGTCTATTGTCTTACCGCTGCTGATGCTTGCCAGACGCTCTGCATCCTGTATAACAGTCAGGGTACGCAGACCCAGGAAATCCATTTTCAGAAGCCCCAGTTCTTCCAGTGTTGTCATCGTAAACTGTGTCGTCACTGAGCCGTCCGATCCAAGAGACAATGGCACGAATTCTTCGATCGCACGCTGACCGATCACAACTCCCGCTGCATGCATGGATGTATGTCTCGGAAGACCTTCCAGTCTTCTCGACATATCGATCAGTTCCTTAACCTGTTCATCTTCCTGATACAGTTTCTTGAATTCCGGATTCATCTTCAGCGCCTTATCAAGCGTAATATTCAGCTCTGTCGGCACCATCTTTGCAATGCTGTCTACAAATGCATACGGAAGGTCCATGACACGTCCTACGTCACGGATGACTCCACGTGCTGCCATCGTACCGAAAGTTACGATCTGTACTACCCGGTCTGCACCGTATTTTCTTCCTACATAATCAATGACTTCCTGGCGTCTCTCAAAGCAGAAGTCCACGTCGATATCGGGCATGGATACACGTTCCGGATTCAGGAAACGTTCGAACAGAAGCTGATATTTGATCGGGTCGATACTTGTAATTCCCAGACAGTACGATACGATACTTCCGGCCGCCGAACCTCGCCCCGGTCCGACCTTGATCCCCTGTGTTCTTGCATAATTAATGAAATCCCACACGATCAGGAAGTAATCTACATATCCCATGGATTTGATGACCGACAATTCGTATTCCAGACGTTCTTTCAACGAATCATCCCCGTCCGGATACCGTTCTTTCAATCCGTCAAAACAAAGTTTATTCAGATATTCCCAGGAAGTATATCCTTCCGGCACATCATATTTCGGCAGTTTGGTGACACCGAATTCAATCTCTACATTACAGCGGTCTGCAATCTTCTGCGTGTTCTCCAACGCCTGCAGTGCATATGGAAATAACTGCTTCATCTCTTCTTCGGACTTAATATAATACTGGCCGCCTTCGTAGCGCATACGATCTTCATCTGCCAGCTTTTTACCCGTCTGGATGCATAACAGAATGTCATGCGGTTTTACGTCTTCTGCGTAAGTATAATGCACGTCATTCGTCGCAACCAGTTCGATCCCTGTCTCCTGTGACATACGAAGCAGTGACTGGTTCACGATCTGCTGTTCCTGCATTCCGTGATCCTGTAATTCCAGGAAGAAATTTCCTTTTCCGAAAATGTCCTGATACCTTAGTGCTGCTGCCTTTCCTTCTTCATACATGCCTCGCAGGATATTCTTCTGTACCTCACCGGCCAGACACGCACTGAGCGCAATGATTCCTTCATGGAATTCCTGCAGCACTTCCAGGTCTACTCTTGGTTTATAATAATAGCCTTCCGTAAATCCTCTGGACACGATCTTCATCAGATTATGGTATCCCAGATCATTTTCCGCCAGAAGCACCAGATGATAATAACGGTCATCCCCGCTTCCTACAGCTTCTTTATCGAATCTCGATCCCGGTGCAACATAGACTTCGCATCCGAGGATCGGCTTAATCCCTGCTGCTCTTGCCGCACGGTAAAAATCGATCACACCATACATGACACCATGATCCGTGATCGCCACGCTGTTCATCCCGAGTTCTTTTACCCTGGCTACACACTCTTTGATTTTATTTGAACCGTCCAACAGACTGTATTCTGTATGGACGTGGAGATGTGCAAAGCTCATAGCTTTCTCCTTTCCTGATTCTATCCACAATGATAAAAAAAGGTGCTCCCTTCAGGGAACACCCTCTCAAACATTCATGTTTGCCTTAGTCTTCTTTTCCAGTTCCAAGAAGCATGAATTTTACAAGTTTATCGATATCCTGTGGCTCATGAGCAACGATTTCCAATTCCGGAATTTCTCCGTTAGAGAAGATATTTGCCATAGATACATACTGAGATAATTTTGACTTTAAGTTCAGTCTGTCACCTTCACCTGTTACAAGTTCAACTTTTCCTTCACAAGAATCAACTACTTTGAAAAATCCTTCGACATCTGTAATATTCTGTACTTTCATTTCTCATTCTCCTTTTTAGTCATTTTATTATTAACAATCTTAATGCTTTTATTATACCTTATTTCTTTTTCATTTCAATATTCTTTTCAGAAATTTTTATATGTCCTTCTTTAAGAAGTCTTCCAACGGCACGTTTGAATGCATTTTTACTTAATCCGAATTCCTGTTTGATTACTTCCGGATCTGCTTTATCGTTAAATGGAAGCTTTCCACCGTATTCTTCCATACGTTTCATGATCATCGCCGCATCGGCATCCATCTGAAGAAATGCTTTCTCTCTGACACTTAAGTCAAGCTTTCCGTCTTCTCTTACTTTCAGGACTCTGGCGGATACACGGTCTCCGACTCTTAACCTGCCAAATGCTTCTCTCTTCGGGATCAGTGCACTGTAGCAGTCATCTACTGCCACGAACACTCCGAAGTTATCACTCGTCTCGTAAATGATTCCTTCTACATGATCATCCTTTTTATATGGAGAATCTGTACGAAGCTTTTCGTATACTTTCATTGTCGCACAAAGTCTTCCGGACTTGTCCACATACAGTGCGACAAGCACTTCATCACCTTTTTTTACTTTTGCAGTCTGTTCTTTGAACGGAAGCAGAAGGTCTTTTTCCAGTCCCCAGTCAAGGAACGCCCCGATTCTTCCGGTATCTGCAACTTTCAATACTGCCAGTTCATCTAACGTGATCTTTGGCTCCTGCGTTGTTGCGATCAGACGGTCAGACGAATCTTTATACAAAAATACTTCTACAGGATCTCCGACTTCTACATCTTTTGGTACCTGTTTTTTCGGAAGCAGGACTTTGTCATCTTTATTACCAAGATATACCCCGAACTCTACTTCTTTAACGATCATCAATCTTCTTTTCTTTCCTAAATAATCTGTTAATCCCATATTTTTCCTCTCTGTTTCCTTTTCTCTTTTTCCAAAGTGTATATGTTTTCTTATTGTATCAGCATCCATATAAGAATGTCTATGCAAACTTAAATTCGATCACTGCATACGGTCTGTCTCTTATACACATCTCCGAGCCCACGAGACGGAGCTACATCTC
>ENA-UAPO01001125-UAPO01001125.1-human-gut-metagenome-genome-assembly--contig:-NODE-1125-length-10170-cov-3.477608_pt1 | contig 10170 bp, 10 predicted proteins | sample MGYA00243481_ERZ654579 | MGnify/ENA primary metagenome ERZ654579 (study PRJEB26926, sample SAMN06164546) | human gut metagenome | biome: ENVO:00009003; feature: ENVO:2100002; material: ENVO:00002003... | reverse complement strand
TTCCCAGCGGCGGTCCAAGCGGAAAGCGCATCCCGGAATCCCGCCTCAAACTGGGACACACTTTCCGCTTCACCTACCGCCTCGAAAAACCTGCGCGCTCGCCATCCCAAAACTGGGTAGAAGAAGGCCAAAACGCAATCGCAGGAGGTCAATATGACTGCAGAAGATAAGGCAAAGAACGCCGGCAAGGTCGCGCTCGTCCTGGAGGGCGGCAGTTTTCGCGGGCAATTTACCGCAGGCGTGCTCGACGTTCTCATGGAGGCCGGCGTTGAGATTCCGGCTGTCTACGGTGTATCGGCCGGCGCCCTCAACGGCGTGAACTACAAGTCGCACCAGATCGGCCGTGCCAACCGCATCAACCTGGCTTTCTGCAGCGACAGCCGCTTCATGGGCGCCGCATCGTTTGCGTCCACGGGCTCCATTGTGGGTTACGACTTTATCTTCAACGATGTCCAGGACCGCCTGGATCCCTTTGACAACGAGACGTTCGACGCGAGCCCCATCGAGATGTACGCCGTTGCGACGGACATGCTCTTTGGAACCGCTGCCTACCTGCCGGTCAAAAGCGCCGTACTTGACCTCGATGCCGTGCGCGCCTCGACCTCGTTGCCTCTGGTGACGCCGCCGGTCGAGATCGACGGGCACAAATACGTCGACGGCGGCGTGGCCGATTCGGTCCCTATCGAGCATGTGCTCGAGGAGGCGGGCTTCGACCGTGCGGTCGTCATCGTCACGCAGGACCGTTCGTATGAGAAAAAGCCCTACGAGTTTTTGCCGGCCGCGCGTGCGCGTTATGCCGACTACCCCTATCTGCTCGAGGCTATCGAGACGCGCCACGACCGTTACAACATTCAGCGCATGCACCTGTGGAAGTATGAGCGCGAGGGCCGTGCGTTGGTCGTCGCTCCGCAAAAGCCGGTCGAGGTCGGCCATGTCGAGCACGATTCGGCAAAGCTTCTGGACCTGTATATCCAGGGCCGTCAGGAGGCAAAGCGCCTGCTCGCGGAAATCCAAGAGTTCGTTGAGCGCTAGCGACGGCGAACCCTCAAAAAATGACAACAGCTAAAGAGCTGGAAAATCACGGCTCGTGGATGACATGTGCAGAAACTCTGGTCGGAGCCAAAATACCTGTTGACTCGTACGGCGAGCGGGGTAATATGGACGGGTTACTTGCAGAGCCCCGTGAATCTCTGTAACAACACGTACTGTACATGGAGGAGTCTAAGTGATTTCGAAATCGACTCACTACGCCAAGCAGGGCGAGGTCCAGCGCAACTGGGTTCTCGTCGACGCCGATGGTGCTGTCCTGGGCCGTCTTGCCACCCAGATCGCAATGATCCTGCGCGGTAAGAACAAGCCCCAGTTCACGCCCAACAGCGACTGCGGCGACTTCGTTGTCGTCATCAACGCCGATAAGGTCCAGCTTACCGGTAACAAGGCCGACACGAAGACCTATTATCGCCACAGCGGCTACAACGGCGGCCTCAAGGCTGAGAGCTTCCGCCAGGCTATGGAGAAGCACCCGGAGAAGGTCATCGAGCGCGCCGTTCGCGGTATGCTGCCCAAGACCACCCTCGGTCGTGCCCAGATGACCAAGCTTAAGGTCTACGCTGGTGCCGAGCATCCGCACGCTGCCCAGAACCCCACGAAGATTGAGCTGGAGGCTTAAAGATGGCTGAGAACACCGTTGTCTACCAGGGTACCGGCCGTCGTAAGAACGCCGTCGCCCGCGTCCGTCTCGTCCCCGGCACCGGCAAGGTGACCATCAACAAGCGTGACGCCGAGCAGTATTTCGGCCGTCATCAGCTCGTTGAGAACGCCCTTGCTCCCTTCAAGGTGACCGACACCGCCGGTCAGTTCGACGTTATCGCTCTGTGCGATGGCGGCGGCATCTCCGGTCAGTCCGGCGCTCTGCGCCTGGGCATCGCTCGCGCTCTTCTGAACGCTGGCGACTACCGTGCTGACCTCAAGAAGGCCGGTTTCCTTACGCGCGATGCTCGCGTGGTCGAGCGCAAGAAGTACGGCCTCAAGAAGGCCCGCCGCGCTCCCCAGTTCTCCAAGCGCTAAGGTTTTATCTCCTTTCGAGATACAATGTACAAGCGGGGCCTGCCGATTCCTCGGCGGGTCCCGCTTTTCTTTTTCGACTAGGGTAGGCGGTTGCATATCGCCTGCTAGGGAAGGAGCGATCCTATGCCCCAGAACATCTTCGGTACCGATGGCGTCCGTGGCGTCGCCAATGCCGACCTCTCGTGCGACCTCGCGTTTCGCCTGGGTCGCGCGGCGACCAAGTTCCTTGGTCCGGACATCTGCATCGGCCGTGACACGCGCCTTTCGGGCACCATGCTCGAGAGTGCTCTGACCGCCGGCATCATGGCCGAGGGCGGCCGTCCGCACTGCTGCGGTGTCATCCCCACGCCTGCTGTGGCGCTGCTCACCGTTCAAAACGAGCTTGATGGCGGCATCGTCATCTCCGCTTCGCACAATCCGCCGGAGTTCAACGGCATCAAGTTCTTTAGCCGCAAGGGCATGAAGCTTCCCGATGCTGTCGAGGAAGAGATCAGCGCCTGGGTCATGTCCGAGGAAGCCATGGCTGCCGACACGCTGCCGACCGGTGCCGGCGTGGGCCACATCATCAAGATGAAGGACGCCCGCAAGGCATATGTCGATCATGCCATCGATACGCTTGACGGTCTTAGGCTCGATGGCCTGGTCGTTGCCGTCGACTGCGGTCATGGTGCTTCCTGCCAGACTACGCCCGCCGCGCTGCAGCGCCTGGGCGCCACGGTCCATGCCATCAACACCGATTACTGCGGCACTGACATTAACGTTGAGTGCGGCTCTACGCACCTTGAGCCCCTGCGCGAGCTCGTACTGCGTACCCATGCCGACATCGGCCTGGCCCACGATGGCGACGCCGATCGCGTGCTGTTCGTGGACAGCGAGGGCAATGAGATCGACGGTGACTACATCCTGGCTATCTGCGGTTCTGACCTCGCCGCTCGCGGCAAGCTCGCCAACTCCGAGATCGTTTCGACCGTCATGTGCAACCTGGGCTTCTCCATCGCTATGAAGGAGCAGGGCTTCGAGATGGTCCAGACCGCCGTGGGCGACCGCTACGTTTTGGAGCGCATGCTCGCGGACGGCGCTGTCATCGGCGGCGAGCAGTCCGGCCACATCATCTTCCTGGAGCACAACACCACCGGCGACGGCTTGGTGACGGCCCTGCAGCTTCTGGCCGTGCTTAAGCGCACCGGCCGCACCCTCACCGACCTTGCCGGCATCATGAAGAAGTACCCGCAGGTGCTTGTCAACGTGCATTCCGACAACAAGGCCGGCCTGGACGATTGTCAGCCCATTTGGGACGCCGTCGCCGTATCCTGGTGCGCCCGAGCGGTACCGAGCCGCTGGTTCGCGTTATGGCCGAGGCCGAGACACACGAGCTGACCCAGCGCGTTGTCGACGACATCGTCGAGGTTGTCAAGCGCGAACTTCCCTAATGGTCAATAACGGGTGCCAAGTGGTAAACTGTTAAGGCTATTTTGATTGATTGGTATGTCCGAGGGGGAGCATGTTCACTAAAGTCCTAAGGTCTTTTGGTATGCGTGGTCGAGTCCTTACGCTGGATGCTCCCATCTCGGGCGATGTCATTCCGCTTTCCGAGGTAAACGACCAGACGTTTGCCACTGGCCTTTTGGGTCAGGGCGTGGCGATTCAGCCCACGGGCACACGTGTGATCGCGCCGGCGGATGCTAAGGTCGAGGCGATTTTTCCCACGGGTCATGCCGTTGCGCTTAACACGGTCGATGGCTTGGACGTGCTTATTCACGTTGGTTTGGACACTGTTCAGCTCGAGGGCAAGCACTTTACCGTACATGCGCAAGTGGGTGACATCGTCCATAAGGGCGATGTACTCATCGAGTTCGATCGCGAGGCAATTGCTGCCGAGGGCTACGATGTGACGGTTCCCATCTTGGTGTGCAACTCCGTTGAGTTCTCGAGCATTAAGGGCTCCGTTGGAGAACATGTCGAGGAGATGGACCAGCTTATTGTCGCTCGCGAGCGCTAGTTGGTGCTTTTGGCCTTTAGCCTACAATTCAAACACGTTTACGGAGGGCGCCCTTGAAAGAGGACGCCCTCCGTGGCAAGATGGGAAACGTCCGAAGCTAAACAGCTTTGGGTCACCGTGGACGGGCAGGGGCCTCGACGCGGCTAGACACGAGACACATACATTACGCGACCTCGCCCTGGTGGCCGCACACGTTGGTTGCGGCCGACGCGGGCCGCGGGCAAGTGCTTGTAAGGGGAGCCTTGCCTCTCTTGTACGAGAAAGGACGCGTAATGAAAATCATTAAAGCTAAAGACTACGAGGATATGAGCCGCAAGGCCGCCAATATCATCTCGGCCCAGGTTATCCTCAAGCCCGACTGTGTGCTGGGCCTTGCCACCGGCTCCACCCCGATTGGCGCCTACAAGCAGCTCGCCGCTTGGTACGAGAAGGGCGACGTCGACTTCGCCGAGGTCAGCACCTATAACCTGGACGAGTATCGTGGTCTTTCGCACGACGATCCCCAGAGCTATCACTACTTTATGCGCGAGAACTTCTTCGATCACATTAATATTGATCTGAACAACACGCACGTGCCCGATGGCTCCAACCCCGATGCCGCTGCTGCCTGCTCCGAGTACGACAAGATCGTCGCTGCCGCCGGTTACCCGGATCTGCAGCTGCTCGGCATTGGTAATAACGGTCATATTGGCTTCAACGAGCCCGATGACCACTTCTCCAAGGGTACGCACTGCGTCGATCTGACCGAGAGCACCATTCAGGCCAACAGCCGCCTGTTCGACAGCATCGATGATGTGCCCCGTCAGGCTTACACCATGGGCACCCAGACCATCATGTATGCCCGCATGATCCTGGTTGTCGCCAACGGTGAGGCCAAGGCTCAGGCTGTGCACGATATGTGCTATGGCCCGGTTACGCCCGAGTGCCCCGCTTCGATCCTGCAGCTCCACACCAATTGCGTCGTCGTTGCTGACGAGGCCGCTCTTTCGCTCTGCGAGTAACGCGACCAAGCGATCTTACATAGCTTTCCAAAAGGCCCTCGCTTTGCGGGGGCCTTTTTAGTGGATGCGGGCCGTAATGTGTGCATGACGGAAACCTTGCCACATGCTTGGCGAGTGGGCTCTAAATCATGAGATTCATTCCATACCAGATTCTATGCACATTTGCCACTATAGAGTCGCAAGCGGTAGCGAGGAATAGGCGAGTTGCGCAACTCAAATAAAAATAGACGACTGCGCTACACTGCAAATTGGATGGGACATGCTGGCAAGCGCATTGACCTGCGCAAAGACCTATTGGTCGGGGGATAAATTACCATCGGGCCTCGCTGTACAAAAACTTGCCAAACACGTACCGGCAGACAACCAAAAACTCTAAGTCGCGCTATTCACGGGGTTGCTCATATGGTCCTGCAGCTACGGTGTCCATATGGTCGAGTTGAGGAGCAGGCATGGTAAACGATCTGGGCAATACGGACGACCTCGAGTTGATGCCGACGGGCGGCGGCTATATGGTGCGGCGCGATCGCTTGATGAACGAGCTCATCGTTAAAGGGCGCAAGGCAGGAATCGTTCTGCTTTACGCGCCCGACGGGTTTGGTAAGACGTCGGTATTGCTGCAATACGTGCAGGAAGTTAAATCGGATCCCACGCGAGGGCCGGTTCGGATAATCGAGGCCGACCGCGCGATTGGACGCGAGCTCTTTATGCAGTTCGAGGTTGTCGCCGATGAGCTTAAGGACAAACCGCATTCGCTCGTTGCAATCGACAGCGTGCCCAATCTCGAGCAGCGCGAAACAGAGGACCTCATCGATCGAATCCGCAGCTTACGTGCTACGGGGACGGGGGGTCTTTATTACTTGCCGCCCCTCCAACCGATTGCTTATCCACAGGCTGGGCGATTCTGTAAAAGTCAATGCGCAGATGCTCAAGGTGCACGCCTATGAGTATTCGTCATGGGCTACGGCGTTTTCGATCAGTACATCGCTCGATTTTTATCGGCTCACGCAGGGTGTGCCCGAGCTGGTATCTGCCCTGCAGACGGGAATGTATGGACAGGGCGATGTTTCCGGGTTGCTCGAGAACGAAATCGTCAACGTGTGCGGTGCGGCGCTGGCAGATCTCGCATCGCTCGAGAACAACCTGTTGTTTACCGTTGCCTGCTTGATGGTGCTGATGGGCGAGGGCCGCATTGCGGAGCTAGAGGCGTGCGGTGTAAGGCTTTCGATGATCGACCAGTCCATCTTTGTGCGCGATTATCCGTTTTTTGGCGTGGATCCGTCTGATCGCACCTTTAGGTGTTTGGGCGCTAAGGACAACGCGCGCCTGAGGCTGCGAAAGCTCGTTGCCGAGATCCGTCCCGAACTTATATCGCGGGCTGCTCGCATTTTGATTAAGGCAGGCCGATGCGATTTGGCTATGGACCTGGCCGACGCGTTCTTGGACCGCCATGTGGTGTTGGAACTTGCCGGGCAGTATGGGGCCGATCTTGCCCTGACCGGGCACGGAGGGGACATTTGCCGCGCGGCGACGGCGATGGTCAATGCGGAAAAGCAGGAGAAAGAGCCGGCACCCGCCGAGGCGCTCGGCGTGTATCTGGCGGCTGTCAGCGTGTGCAATACAAAGCTCGCAAGGTATATGGCGTCCGTTATCGAACGTGCGGGCGATCAGGCGGCGCGCGAGCTCGACCCCGCTACCTGGAAAATAGCCCAGGCGCTCACTATCGCCTTTTACGGCGACAATGACCTGGGGCTTCCCGCCAACCCTGTTGTGCAAGAACAGACATCCTGCGAGGTGCTCGACATGCTGTCCGCGCATATCGAGGTCAAGCGCCACCTAACCGAGCGAGCGAAAGACGGCAATGTTCTCGCGAAGCTCAAGGCGCGCAAAGCCTATGATTGCGAGCTCGACATCGCGGGGATTCTCATACAGGCCGACCATATGCTGGTGGAGCTGTTCGACGGCTCGTTTACTAAACCCGACGAGCGCGATGACAAGATGGCGCAGATACTCGAGGCGCTCGATATCCGCGGGCTTAAGGCGCCATCCATTTGGCTGCGTATGGTGCTGGCGGCGCGGCGCCTGCTCGCGGGCTTGCCCGTGACCGACGATGTGGCGTTTGGCGAGCTCGACCGCTTTGCGGTGCGTGTTCGCGACAATCAAATTCAGCTGTTTGGGCTATTGCTGGAGGGCTGGCAATCGCTGGCGGAGGGGCGGCCGGTCAACGCAAAGTTCCGCGCGGTCCAGGTGCTCAAGCTCGCCGACGAATCGATTACGTACATGCGCGAAAACGCTTTGCTGCTGGAGCGCGTGGCGTATCTGCGCAATACGTCGCTGGTATCGGTTCGCGAAGAGGCGGAGCTGCTTGATATTAGCAAGACGCAGGTCGGTGGCTCAGAAGCTTGGATCGTGGCGCTGCACCTGGCCGCTGCGGGCCGCGATAGCGATCTTGCTGCCTGGATGTCTATGAATCGCTCGGGGATTTTAGACCCATCGTATCGGCTTTTTGCGCGTCTTGCGATGCATTGCCTGGGCGAGCCTGCCGTCAGGATTCGCAAGAAGCTTCCGGTGCGCGAGCTGTCGCGGTATTCACTACGCGATGACTTTGAGGGCGAAAGTGAGCACCTATTCCAGGCGGGCGAGGTTGAGGCTGTCGATACCATCGGCCATATTGAGATACGCATGTTTGGCGCGTTTCGCGCCGAGCGCGACGGTTTTCCCATCACGGATAAGATGTGGCGTCGCAAAAAGGCGGCAACGCTTGCCGAACGTCTTGCGTTGGGTATAGACGCCATGGTCGACCGCGAGACAATCGCCATGGAGTTGTGGCCCCATGCCGAGTTTAACGCCGCGCGCAACAATCTGTATTCGACGGTATCGCGCTTGCGCTCGGCTTTGGGTCCAACGCCGGATGGCAAGTCGTGCGTGCTTATCCAAAACGAGTGCATAGGGCTCAACGGCGACTACGTTAAGACCGATGTAAGGCTCTTTGACCAGCTGAGCCGCGAGATCCTGGGAAACCGCATGGGTGCGAGAGGGCCTCACCTGGTTGAGTTATGTCTTAAGGTTGAGCAACTCTACGCGGGCCCGCTGTATGTTCCCACCGGTTGCAACCCCACGTTCTTTACGCGCATGCGCCACATTATGCAATCCAAGTACATCGACTGCATGATTAGGGGAGCGAATGCCGCTCTCGAGGAAAATGACCTGCAATCGGCAATTTGGCTCGTGGAATCGGGGCTTCGCCAAGAGACGGCGCGCGAGGACATGGTTCGCTGCGCCATGCGCGTTTACGGCGCGGCGGGACGACGTCGCGATGTCGTTGAGCTGTACAGCGGCCACATGCACCACCTGCGAGAGCAGGTTCAAGGCGTGCCCGAGCCCGAGACAAGGCGTTTGTATGAGCGCCTGGTCGAAGGCAGGCTCAAGCGCGTGCTTGTCGAGCGATAAAAAAACGGGCGTCCGAATCGATCGGACGCCCGCAGACTTGCTCGGTATGACCAGCCGGTATTTAGACGAGCTTGATCTTCTCGATATCCTTGCGCGAGGACTCGCGATACAGCGAGAACTTGCGGCCGATAACCTGAACGACGTCGGCGTGGCAGCGCTCGGCGAGCTCCTCGGCGGCCTCGCGGGCGGAAAGGCTGGAGCCGTCCAGCACGGAGCACTTAACGAGCTCGTGCTTCTCCAGGTAGGCAACCGTCTGCTCGACGGTGCCCTCGTTGACATCGGACTTACCGATGATGATGGCGGGGTTGAGGTGATGGGCCATGCTGCGAAGCTGCTTGACCTGGGCTCCTGTCAGTGCCATGGGTTCTCGCTTTCTATGTATGGGGCGCCCCGCAATGGGGCCTTAATCTACGTGAGCTGTCCCACGATAGCGCAGGAACGGCGCGGTGTGGAGCGCGTTTGCCCAGTTCGCAAAGAATGCGGATGCCGCGCGGGAAGACGATGCAAGCTTTAGATGGGCTACGGGCGGGGTACGGAGACCGGCTCCCAGGCGATAAACGCCCATCGGACTTTGCGGATGTGGTCGAGCATGTAGCGTCCCTGCGGAACGCCCTTGGATCCCGGCTCGCCGGCATGGGGGTTCTCGATCATGTGTTGGGCGATATAGTCGTGCAGGCGGTCAATCTTATCCTCGTTGCCATGCTCGAGCATGCGAGAAAAGTCTGCCACGCCCGCCTCGAGACTATCGAAGGTGTCGCGGCGGGGCGATTCAAAATACGTGACCTGCGGCAGTGCACCCATCTGAATAAGGATGTTAAAGGCGTACACAAAACCATTGCTACAGGTAACCGAGGCGCCGATGGCGTTCATCAGCTGCAGGTCATAACGCGGACTCGAGTTGGCGACCATCGTGACAGCACAACGCCGACGAGCCGTACGGTCAAGCTTGGCAAGTGCCCCCTTCAGGTCGTTCGTGGTAACCGAGCGACTCGCAAAGGCAACATCAACAGCCTTGGCAACCGGCCCAACCAAATCCCAATCATCATCCCAAGCAAGCTCAAGCGGCGTAATAAGATTCTCGAGCCCATAGTACTCAATGCCAGCATCAAGGGTGCCCAACATGGCAGGAGAAAAATCAGCGGCAATCACAGGATGCCCGTCTTGTGCAAGTGGAATAGCAATCGACCCAGCCCCGCACCCCATATCGAGCACCGACTCACCAGGCTCAAGCGCCAACAGCTTTATAAAATCCCGCGCATACGGAGCAGTCTCCAGCGGACGAAAATGCCGAGCCCGTTTATCCCACTCAAAAGGATCATCAGCCCGTCGCCGATCAGCTTGCAGACGCATCCATTCGCCATTCCAATCAGCAGAAAGCAGCTCAGAACGAATCAAATCATCAGCCACGGGCCATCCCCCTCACAACAAAAAAGTGACTCCTCCCAAAAGAAGAGCCGCAACCAGCATATATCAGAAAAAGAACCGTTCCAATGCCAAACTGCCGCACCAGCCAAGTGGTGCAGGAGCGAAGCAACTGCAACCGGGATAGAACCCAACTGAGGTTCCGTTGTGCGGGAGCCCCGGGGAGGGCAAATATATAAGGTCGATCGCGAGTTCCGCACGAGCCGGAGAGCACTTAATGTGCTCTCCGTGCGA
>ENA-UAPO01001121-UAPO01001121.1-human-gut-metagenome-genome-assembly--contig:-NODE-1121-length-10186-cov-4.852137_pt1 | contig 10186 bp, 5 predicted proteins | sample MGYA00243481_ERZ654579 | MGnify/ENA primary metagenome ERZ654579 (study PRJEB26926, sample SAMN06164546) | human gut metagenome | biome: ENVO:00009003; feature: ENVO:2100002; material: ENVO:00002003... | reverse complement strand
TGTAGCTCCGTCTCGTGGGCTCGGAGATGTGTATAAGAGACAGTTTACAGATTATATTACCACAACATTTGACTTTGCTGATCCGGACTATGCCGATGAATTGAAGAAATCTATTCAGGAGTCTGGCGCAGTTGCCAAAGGACCATATCTTGAAGTCAGCGGATCGTATGAAAGTGGCGAATCGATTGCAGAATTGATTGCTGAGCATAAGGTCAGTCCATTATTCGACACACTTGAAAACTGCGCCGAAAAGGACAAGGAACTGAAAATTCAGCGTGGGTTATATCTCCATCAGATCGCTGCATTGGAAAAGGCCAACGCACGAAAGAACCTTGTTGTTACGACCGGTACTGGCTCCGGTAAAACTGAGTGTTTTTTGATTCCCATTATAGATTCTCTCCTGAAGGAAGAAGAGGCCGGAACATTGAACGATGCTGTGCGTGCCATTATTATCTACCCGATGAACGCATTGGCTAATGACCAGATTAAGCGTCTGCAAAAATTGCTGAAGGATCACCCTACAATTCGTTTTGGACTTTATAATGGCAATACTGAGCAAACCAAAGACCGTGCGTTGGCGGAGTATCAGCGTGTCAACGGCAGGAATGCACATCCTCTACCCAACGAAGTTATTTGCCGCGATGAGATGCAAACAAATCCTCCGCACATACTGATCACCAACTATTCGATGCTTGAATATATGATGCTGCGTCCTAAAGATGACAAAGTCTTTTCTGGGGCTCAGCTTCGCTATATTGTATTGGATGAAGCCCATATCTATAAAGGTGCAACAGGAATGGAAACCTCCCTACTGATGCGCAGGCTGCGCGCCCGTATCAGTACGCCGGGCAGTGTACAGTATATTTTGACGAGCGCCACTCTTGGTGGATATGATGCGGATGACGATATTATTGCTTTTGCCAGCCGTTTGTGCGGTGCGCCATTCCTGCGGGAGAATATTATCCGTTCCAAAGAAAAACAGCCAGCCTTAAAAGACACTTGGAAAATCCCCAATCAACTTTTTACGGAAATTGCGGAAAACAAACGCGTACCGAGTGAGATTCTTGCAGATTATGGATTCACCATGGATGCTGCTGATGAGGATGAACGCCTATTCGAACTTTTATTGCATAGTCCTTTGTTCGGAGCAGTCAGAGGAATTTGTTCTCAAAGCGGTCCGCTGTCTGTCAATGAACTGCTCCAAAAGCTGGCAGACCGACAGTTTACGCTCAGCAAAGAGGAACTTGTGGCATTTATCAACGTATGTACCCGCGCAGAAAAAGGTAAAGTTTCGCTGATAAAAGCACGGTATCACTTCTTTGTGCGCGCACTTGAGGGGGCTTATATTACCTTAAATACACCCAAACAGTTGTTCTTGCAGAGAAAATTATTCACAGGAAATGGTTCTCAGCAACAGGCTGTGTTTGAGTGCGCTATTTGCACTGACTGCGGGCGTACTGCCATCGTCGGAAAAACGATTGGTGACCATTTGGAAAATGTAAAGCAGTGGGATGACAAGGCAGAGTATTACCTTGTCAAAGAACAAGGCGAAGCCCATATCTTTGATGAAGACGATGACGAGAAAGCTGTCACGATTGACGATGAAACCGGCTGTGCAGAAAATGATTATGTGATTTGCCCCATTTGCGGAGCCATCAGCGGTGAGGCTGATGCCAAACTGGAAGCGCCTTGTGATCACGCGGCATCTAATTACATAAAGCTATCCAAGGTGACCGTCAAAAACACAAAGCAAATCAAGTGCAGTGCTTGTGGATTTGGACACCTGCGCAGATTCTATTTGGGCGCAGAAGCTGCAACGTCCGTACTTGGAACAAAGCTATTTGATATTCTCCCTGAGACAGAAGAAACGCCGATACCGAAAGAAAATCGAACTTCCGGTAGAGGGCTGTTCGCGGCCCGCAATACACGGACTACTACTACAACAACAAAGCATCGGCAATTCCTGTGCTTTTCTGATAGTCGAAGCGAAGCTGCATTTTTTGCCTGCTACATGGAAAAGTCTTATCAGGAATTTCTGCGCCGCCGCGGTATTTGGCACGTTATTGAGGAATGCAAAAAAGAAGGAAAGACTTTCCTGAGCGTCAGCAGTTTTGTGGAACGACTGAGTCGCTATTTTAATGCCAACAAAACTTTTGCTGAGTGGGATCAGCCTGAAAATCAGGACATTGATCTCGCCTGTAAGCGTAACGCTTGGATCGCCGTGCTGAATGAGATGTATAATGCACGCCGCTCCACAAGTTTGGCGAGTATGGGCTTGCTCTCATTTGAGTATGATCCAAATGCTGAAGTTTGCAGTGACATTGCAGACGAATTCGGAATATCTGACGCCGAAAGCAAAGACTTCTTAAATCTGCTCGTAATGGATGCGGTCTATGCTGGAGCAATTCTTCCTGATTTTAAGTTGACGGATGCAGATCGGGAGTACATTTTCTTTGCTGCAAAGCAGCGCTATATGAAGGCAATCAAAACAGCGGAAGATTCCCAACGCAGTTGGGTAACAGGCTGGGCGGCTAGGAAGCGCTCCAACGGGAACTATTATCCCAATGCTCGTCTTGCCCGTGTATGCCGTGTTTCTGGACAGGATGAGGATTATTCAAACGAGATCCTTTTGAGTTACTGGGATAATGTATTCGCAAAGCAGCGAAACGAAGAAACTACGATTTCTACAAAAGATTTCAGTATTCGCCTTAGCGGAGATAGCAAACTACATTTTTATCGTTGCAAAAAGTGTGGGAAAGTTACGCCATATTATTGCAAGGGATTTTGTTCTTCCGTGAAGTGTGACGGTTCGTTGGAAAAATATGATCCCACTATCGACTTGCAGAACAACCATTATGCTAATTTGTACAGGGACACTCGGATGTCGCCCTTGTTCATCAAAGAGCATACGGCACAGTTGGCGAAAGATCAACAGACGATTTACCAACAGGGATTTGTAAACGGCAAGATCAACGCGCTTAGCTGTTCGACCACCTTTGAAATGGGTGTTGACGTAGGCTCATTGGAAACTGTATATATGCGTAACGTTCCGCCGAGCCCCGCAAATTATGTACAGCGTGCCGGTCGTGCCGGCCGTGCATTGCACTCTGCAGCGTTTGTGATGACCTATGCAAAGCTAAGTTCTCACGATTTTACGTTCTATAACAATCCGCAAAAGATGATCAGCGGTTTGATACAGGCACCGGTCTTTGAGATCAAAAACCGCAAGGTTATTAACCGACATATTTATGCAGTTGCACTGAGCTCGTTCTTGGCCGCTTACCCTAAAGTATATGATGGGGATAATCAGACGGTACTTTTGAACGAAGGCGGCTATGACCTGCTGAAAGATTATCTCCGGCAAAAACCACAGCACTTGAAAAATCTACTGGAAAAGTCGATTCCTGCCGATGTACATAAAGAACTCGGCATTGATGATTATTCATGGATTGACTCTCTGATTGGCGATGATGGCTGTTTGGAAATTGCAGTAAAAGAATATCGGGACACGATTGACTACTATGAAAAACAAATGAAAGCGTATGCCCGTGTAAAGGATTACAAAAACGCAGGAGACTATGAAAGGAAGCTGCAAAAGTTCCGCTGTGCAAGGGAAGACGGAGAGGGCAAAAAGAGCTTGATAGATTTCCTTGTGCGCAACAATGTTCTCCCCAAATATGGATTTCCTGTGGATACCGTTGAACTGCTACCAGATGTCTCGGCTGTTGGCAGCAACAAGGCATTGCAGCTGGCACGTGATCTCCAAATGGCAATTGCTGAATATGCGCCCGGTTCACAGGTAATAGCAGATGGCAAAATGTATACAAGCCGCTATATCCGCAAAATGCCGTCTAAAGCATCTTCGAATGGATGGGAGATAGGACATTTTTGTAAGTGTCCCAACAAAGAATGTGCTGAGCCAAACTTCACAAAGCAGGATATTCCCAGCGAAGGTCGTGAATGCGTTTCTTGCCATTTTCCCATCAAAAAGAGATTTTGGCAGACGACATTGGAGCCTAGACGCGGTTTTATTGCCGAGAATGGAGAGGGCAAAGATGTTCCAATGCATCGTCCAGAACGTGAGTACAAATCCGATGACTATTACATCGGTGATCCTACACGTAATGTGATTGATACCCTGAGTTTTTCTGTCAATGAGAACAACATCGAAATTGAATCTACTTCCAACGATTCTCTTGTGGTGGTAGTTCGCAGCCCGGAATACGCTGTGTGCCCTGTTTGCGGATATGCTACGGATGATCCGTTCCCTAAAAAGCATAAAAATCCGTATGGATATTACTGCAAAAATGAAGAAGCTATTTCTAAAAAGTATATTCTTTCCCATGATTTCAAGACCGATGTTGCAAAGATTGTTTTTCAGACACCTGCCGCAAGCGACACGAACACGATGCTGTCTGTGCTTTACGCATTGCTGGAAGGAATGTCAACCGCCCTTGGCATTGAGCGAACCGACATAAAAGGTACTCTGCATAAGGTAAACTGGAATAATAGGTTGATTTATTCCATCATTTTGTATGATGCTGTGGCCGGTGGTGCCGGGCATGTACGCAGAATCGTGACAAAAGATGGTGCTGCATTCCAAAATGTGTTGCACGCGGCTTACGATCTTGTACAAGGCTGTGACTGCGATACTTCGTGCTATAAGTGTCTGCGCAATTATTACAACCAGAAAATCCATGATCAGTTGGATCGGCACATCGCTGCCAACTTCATCAAGCCGTGGCTTGGCGTGATGAAACCCATTGAGGAACAACAGCAAGAAGAAGCTACAACAGCCGAATGCGAGCGCAATTCTTCCTTAGATACCGTGCTACATACAGACTGTGAATATGATGAGGATTCAACATCATGGAACGAGATTATCGAAAACCTCCCATTAACCGACAGCGATGCGGAATGGGTAAGCGCGCTTCAAAAAATTGCTGAAAGAGATTTTCTACCATTCCCGGTGCAATCCGCACATATCACAGTGGAACGTAGTAATGATGAGTTATGGCCGGATATGGCTTGGCCCAATTTGAAATTGGCATTGTATACCTCTGATAATACCGATGAGTATGATAACTGGCCAAACTGCGATTGGAAAGCCTACAAAATAGGCGATGACACACTTACGCCGGAGAAATTTGCAGAAATTATCCGCAACACAACAATAAGGTGATGAACTTATGGCACACATGATACCTGCTGAGCCCAAAGAATTCGATGCACGGAGCCACGAGGGCATTGTTTTTGAGGCGCTGAAAAAGCTACCGGATAGCTACTATGTATTCCATTCTGTTGAAACGGTTGCCGTTACCGACACGAACGAATTGCTTGCTAAGGAAACGGACTTCTTGGTGGTAAATAAACAGCTTGGTGCGCTTACCATTGAAGTAAAAGCTGGAGATGGAATTTACTATGAGGATGGTCAATGGCATTACACAAGTGGTTTGCTGATGCCGCACGGTGGACCTTACCGGCAAGCACGGACAGCCAGTGCGACTTTGCGTAGACTTGTCAAAGATCACACCAACCCGGCTGTAGCCAGTATGGTAAATCACATTAAATTTGTTAGCGCTGTGTGGTTTCCGGATATGGCACAGGATCGTGTCAATCGTATACCGTTCGGGAGCGACGCCAATAAAAAAATCACGTTGTGCTACGACGATTTGGTTGATCCGAGACCAGCCATAGAACGAATTATGGCAATCGAGATTTCAATTGGCAATAGCTATATTGAAAATCGCATGACGGATGCAGACTTGAATCTTCTGGTAAACAATGTGATTTGCCCCAAGTTTCATCTCATTAAAATGCCATCAGTGGAACGTGGACTTGTAGAAATGCAGTTCAATATGCTGTTGAAAGAGCAATACAAGATTCTGGATTTTCTCGATGAGCAACCAACTGCTGTTATAAATGGTGCCGCAGGCACAGGTAAAACCATGGTTGCTGTTGAAAAGGCACGCCGACATAGTGTGCAGGGAGATTCGGTCTTATTTCTGTGCTTTAACCGTATGCTCAGAGATCATTTGAACCAGCAATACAAAAGCGGGCTGCTGAAAAAAGATTTTGAAAACGTTGATTTCATGACAATTAGTGCGTTGGCCTATAAAGTTGCCGGGGATATGAACGGTTTGGAAGATCTAGAGCAATGGTTGTCCGATTGCTATGATAAAAAGGAAGTCTTTGGCTACAAACACGTCATCGTTGATGAAGGGCAAGACTTTGGCTTGCTTGGTGTTGATGATTCAGCAAACGAAGATTCAAGTTATGGCTGCCAAATTATTGATATATTGGAACTGGTGGCATTGGGCAACGGGGGGACGTTTTATCTATTTTGTGACCGCAATCAAATTGTTCAGGGCGCTGGCGCTGATGCACAACTTCCCGCCTGCATCTCCGACTCAGAATGCAAGCTGACGCTGCATCGAAATTGCCGCAACACATACGAAATTGCAACTACTTCAATCAAACCGTTGCCCAAGAACGACCGTAATATTACGGCAAAACAGGGTCCCAAGAGCGGCATTAAGCCTCATATGTATGCAATAGCAAACAGTGACGAACAAATCGAGTACATCAATAAAGCCATTGACAGTTTGAAAGACACCTGTGAAAGCATAACTATTCTCAGCGTGAAAAACACACTTAATAATAGTATTCTGTCACCTTATACGGAATGTGAAAGTGTCGGCGATTACAGCAGACATTATACCCATAAGGGAAAGGAGTGCCTGTTCTCCAATTGCTCAAAGTTCAAAGGACTCGAAGCAGATGCCATTATTTTGATTGACGTTGACAGCAGCACTTTTGACAAAGGAGCTATGTATTTCTATGTGGGTGCATCTCGTGCGCGGAGAAATTTGGAAATTATCTCCAATGCAACGAAGGAAGACTGTGCCTTGATGGTTAGAAGTCTAAACCCTAAGGCACCTCTGCGTAGAGATCCCATCTCGATGTTGAAAGTTTTGCTGTCTTGCGACGTAGACTTAATCGAATGATGTCACAATGTCAATTTTGTTGGGAGGATTTTCTTATGATGGTAGGTAATCAGCCTGAACGAGAGATCATACTTGATGCAAATCGGCCAATCGAATTTAACACAATAAAAGATGCCATAAACGCCGTAATCGGAACTAACTACGCAGGGTGGATGAAAGCCTGCTGGCCTAATGTAATGGGCAATGGTAGCTTTCGTCTGTGGTTTCCTAAGCTTGCACATTATGAGAATGGAAAACCTCATGCTGCGGCATTTGGGTGTGTTAATGTGCTTTCACCGGATTGGAATAGACTCGTTTTTGACGATCTGAAGGGTTCAGAAAATTCGAATACGGAACATTATGATGGTTATGACTTGATTTTTACAAAAGATTCGCAGAAGGCGGGCTATGTTTTTCGAGGTGTATTTATAAGAAATAATGTGTTGTCTAGACAGAATCATTCTGTATCAGATCGGATTGCAACAAAAGTTTGCTTAATAGGTACACCTGCAAACAAAATTAAGATTCTTAATCAGATTGGAGACAATGCATGAATAGCTGGCTTATTCCCTGTAATCCAAAGCTGTATGACGTTTGCGCAGCCTTTCAAAATTTTGCCGTCATTGATTGGAAACAGTCCATGAAAAATGTGGAGATTGGAGATACGATATTTATATATGTTGGAGCGCCAATTCAGGCGGTATTATTCAAGTGCAGGGTGGTTGCAGTTAATAAGCCTTTTTCTACAATTGACGACAGTAAGTTTGTTATCAGCGGAGAAAGATACCAACATTATGGAAAATATATGGAGCTTCAGCTAATTTGCAGCTTTTCACCTGAAACATACCCATTGTTATATCTGAAAGAGCATGGTTTATCTGGAAATGTTCAGGGACCCCGCAGGTTTGAGATTCCCGTCATACAAAGTTAATCGCCACTTTTCTATATACTTTATATTTGACTTTAATACGCTTTATTGTATAATATGATTACATTACACTAGGGGGAGCGCACTACATATGCTGGATCTCACACAATTAAGCAAATATAAGGAGAACAACCGCATAGAAGCCAAAAAAGCGCAAGGCGGTCTGCCCCATAGCATCTGGGAGACATACTCGGCTTTTGCCAATACTTTCGGCGGTTATATTCTGCTTGGCGTTGTAGAAAATGCAGACAAGAGCTTTTCCAGTGTGCCGCTCCCCGCCCCCGAAAAACTTGTTTCTGATTTCTGGAACAGCGTCAATAATCACTCCATCGTCAATGTAAATATCCTTTCTGACCGCAATGTACAAATCGTAGAAAGCGGTGACAACCAGATTGTTGTCATCGAAGTACCCCGCGCCGACCGCCACGACAAACCCGTCTATACTGGTGTCGATCCTTTTACGGGAACATATCGCCGGAATGGCGAGGGTGATTACCGCTGCACCAAGGATGAAGTGCGCGCCATGATGCGGGATCAGGCGGATATTTCGCAGGACGCCCGCGTCATGGATACTATGACAATAGACTGCCTTGACAGGGACACCATCCGCCGCTATCGCCAGCGCATGGATAATCTCCGCCCCGGTCATGTATGGTCAGAATTAGCTGTGGAGGATTTTCTGCACCGCATCGGTGCTATGGCACGAGACGCAGATGGCAAGCTGCGCCCCACTGCTGCCGGATTGCTTATGTTCGGCCATGAATACGAAATTGTACGCGAGTTCCCACATTATTTTCTGGATTATCAAGAGCATGACCGTTCGGCTACAGAAGATGAACGGTGGACAGATCGTATAGTCTCCAGTTCCGGCGATTGGAGTGGTAATATTTGCGATTTCTACTTCCGTGTATACAACCGAATCGCGCAGGATATTAAAGTACCTTTTAAGCTGGAGGGTACAGATCGCATTGACGATACTCCTCTGCATAAGGCTTTGCGCGAGGCTTTAGCGAACGCCTTGATTCATGCCGACTACTATGACCGACGCGGTCTGGTGATTCAAAAATGGCCGGATAAAATTCGTATTGCAAATCCGGGTGCTTTCCGTATCAATGTGCAGGAGGCTCTTGTGGGCGGTGTATCGGATCCACGCAACGAATCGCTGATCAAAATGTTCAATCTGATAAATGTTGGCGAGCGTGCAGGAAGTGGATTGCCAAGTATTCGCTCCGTTTGGCAAAAGCAGGGGTGGCAGGTGCCAGAGATTGTTGAAGCATTTAATCCAGATCGGACAACGCTGACACTACCGCTTTCCGCCGCAAAAATGGCGGTAAAAAGTGGCGGCAAAAAAGTGGCGGCAAAAAATGGCGATAAAGAAGGCGGCATTGCTGAACGTCGCAAAGCGGACATTTTACAGTACCTGACAGACACTCCTAAAGCGGCAAGCAAAGAAATTGCCGAGGCGGTCGGACTTCAGGTTTCCCGCACGAAAATGTATTTGGCAGAATTGATTGAACAAGAGGCTGTTGTTGCAGAAGGCGCCGGACGTGCGCGTAAATATCGGCTGAAAACATGAGTACAGTGATTGCATTTTGGAACATACAGTAATGAAATACCAGCCAATGCCTATCCACTTCACAAAACTGCTCAGATACAATTTGGCGCATAATAAGCACTGCAGGATTCGTTAATTTGTAACGCAATCTATAAAAGGGGAGTGAATGTGATGACTCTCAGAGAATACGCGAAGCTGATGAATGATACCGCGCTTCAAGGCAGCCTTTCGATCGAGGAATATAATCGTCTGTATAAACCCCTATTGGACGGCATTCAATCGATGATTCCGCCAATGCTATTTCGCTATCGTTCCTGTAATGAACTTTCTCTTCAAGCCCTTTGGGATGATAAAATCTGGCTTTCCAAGGGAAATGTCATGAATGATGATTATGATGCGTTGCTGTATTTTGATAAAGCAAAAATCACCGCGCACGTTTTACAGGCTATAAACGAATTTTCACGGTTCGCTTCGGGAAAGGTTTCCTGGGAAGAACTTCCGCAGATAGTACAATACTTTTTCCCGCGTGAAGTTCTTTGTCAGATGAGAGAAGCCATTGCGCATATTACTGTAGGAGATATGGAATCTTATTTACGACACTTTGAAGCATTTTCTCGAAATGCTATTAAGGCATACTCTCCGAAAATTTCGGTTTTTAAGAAAAACTTGATATAGAAAATCCGATTATCCGCATAAATACAGCATTTAAGGGCTGTT
>ENA-UAPO01001100-UAPO01001100.1-human-gut-metagenome-genome-assembly--contig:-NODE-1100-length-10337-cov-5.452247_pt1 | contig 10337 bp, 8 predicted proteins | sample MGYA00243481_ERZ654579 | MGnify/ENA primary metagenome ERZ654579 (study PRJEB26926, sample SAMN06164546) | human gut metagenome | biome: ENVO:00009003; feature: ENVO:2100002; material: ENVO:00002003... | reverse complement strand
TAAGAGACAGAAATAACAATATATAATCCGTTTTTATGCAAAAAATAAATTTCAAAAAGGAGTCTTTTTAATGAAAAAGTTGCGCATTAATCTCACAGCTCAAATATTTTTAGGGCTAGTATTAGGTGCTATCTTTGGTTATTTTTTACCTGATATCGGGTCACAATTAAAACCATTGGGTGATGCGTTCATTCGCATGATTAAAATGATCGTTGTACCTCTTATTTTTAGTACTTTAATAATTGGTATTGCTGGTACTGGTGATTTCAAAAAACTTGGTCGTTTAGGTGGTAAAGCCATCATCTGGTTCGAAGTTGCTAGTAGCTTAGCTTTAGTTGTTGGTCTTGTAGTCGTAAATGTACTTCAACCTGGTGTTGGCGTTTCTCTTCCTTCCATTGGAGCTTCTGCTGGAGCTAATGCTGCTGCTACTGCAGAATCTTTCAGTATTTCTATGCACTTATTAAATATCATTCCTGCTAACATTGTTGAAGCTTGCGCTAAAAACGATATGTTACAAATCATCTTCTTTAGTTGTTTCTTCGGTGTAGCTCTTGCTCATATCGGCGAAAAAGGAAAAATTGTTGTTGAATGTTGTCGTGGTGTAGCAGAAGCAATGTTCAAAGTTACACATTACGTTATGCTTTTTGCACCAATTGGTATTTTTGCCATGATTTCTTATACTGTTGGTACTTTCGGTTTAGAAATGCTTATTCCTCTTGGAAAATTAGTATTTTCACTTTATTTTGCAATAATCGTCTTCTTAATTATCCTTGCAATTATTGCTTCTATCATCACTAAATTAAATTTCTGGCATATCTTCAAAGTTTTACGTGAACCATTATTATTAGGTTATTCCACTGCAAGTAGTGAAGCTGCTTTACCACTTGCCATGAAGTGTTTAGAAAAATTAGGTTTACCAAAACATGTCATCACATTCGTTATGCCAACAGGTTATTCCTTCAACCTTGATGGTTCCACTTTATATAGTTCTCTAGCTGTTATTTTCTTAGCTCAAATGTATGATATTGATTTTGGTCTTACTCAACAAATCATGATGTTACTTACACTTATGATTTCCACTAAAGGTATAGCCGGTGTTCCTGGCGCTTCTATCATCGTAATTGCTGGTACAGCTGCTTCTTTTGGTATTCCAACAGAAGGTATCGCTATTATCTTAGGTGTAGACCGTATCATGGATATGGCTCGTACATTCTGCAATATATTTGGTAATTGTATCGCTACAGTTGTTGTTGGTCTTTGGGAACGTGAAATTTCTCGCGGAGAAATAAAATCTTCTTACCAAAATAATTTTAAAGGTGATACTTTAGCATAATATAAATAAAAACAAAGCTCCTTAAAAGCTGTCCACTGACTTTTAAGGAGCTTTATTTATTATTTAGTTTTTAACCAAATAGCCATTTCATTTTCACCGCGATTGAACGCACAAAAATCTGTGGCGGCGGTGCAAAGAGTCCGTTATGGAAGAAAATGATTGCAAACATCTTAAACATTAAAGTAGATGTAATTGAATCCGAAGAAGGACCGGCACTTGGAGGTGCAATCCTTGCAGCAGTCGGATGCGGCGAATACGAAAGCGTAGAAGCAGCAGCAGACAAGCTGGTTAAGATTGAGATACCGTAGAACCGGAAGCAGAACTGGTTGAAAAATACGAAAAGAGATATTGTACTTATTTCAAAAATCCGGATATCCGAAGACATAACATGCAGCATGAAGAACTGTTTTGCTGTCATAGTGCAGAGTGGGTGGAAGAAGTAAGAAAGGCAGTGGAAGGCGACAAACAATGAAAGAAAAAGTGAATGTGACAGGTGTACCTGAAACAATGGTACAGACCCTGTATGCAAGAGCAAAAGAAACAAAAAAACAAAATGCAAAGATTAAGGATGAGATTGCCGTAGAACTTGTGGAAAAGCTGGACTATGACTTTTCTAAAGCAGATAAGGATAGTGCCATGACTTATGGTGTGATTGCAAGGACAATTGTATTAGACCGGATGGTCAGAAAATATTTGGAGAAGCATGAAAATACAGTTGTCGTAAATATTGCATGCGGACTGGATACCAGATGCTACCGGATGAAGGGAAAATATCTGCGCTGGTATAATGTAGACCTTCCGGAAACAATGAAAATAAGGAGCCAGTTCCTTACCGAAACTGATCCGGTGTATCAGATTGCAAAGTCTGCAATGGATGATTCCTACATAGATGATATCGATTATCACGGTAAGAATATTCTGGTAATAATCGAAGGACTTACAATGTATTTGTATGAGAAAGATATCAGGAAGATGTTTTCTATTATTGATAAATCATTTCAGAAAGTTACAGTAATGGTCGAAACCATGTCACCCTTTGTTGTAAAGCATATGAAAGAGAAATCCATAGAGGGAAGCAATGCAAAATTCACATGGGGAGTTAAGAACAGAAAGGAGCTGCAAAGAATCATACCGGCATTTTCTGTTCGGCAGGAAGTCAGTCTTGTTGAAGGAATGAAAGAGCTTATGCCTGTTTATTATGTAATAGGTAAGATTCCGGCTGTTCGGAATATCTCAAATAAAATAATAGTTTTGGAGAAACATAGCTGATATTAAGGGAGGAGATGATACAGATGAAGAAAAGGCATTTTGATGTGGAATCAGATGGATTTTATGGTGCATACTGGAAATGTAAAACAGGCTCAGACTGTGCAATGATTGCGATGATCGGGGATGATCCGGAGGATTATCTGGCGCGTACATCCGTGAAATGGTTACATAAACTCGGTGTGAACGTGATGACGATGTCGCCGGCAAAAAAGGATTATGGACATCATAATTATCCGCTGGAACGTATAGAGAAAGCAATCAGTTGGTTAAAAATACATGGTAATCAGAAGATAGGAATTGTCGGGGCATCTACTACAGGAACACTTGCCTTAACTGCCGCTTCTTATTTTGAAGATATTACATTGACGATCGGTCTGACACCGAGTGACTTTATCTGGCAGGGATTTATGCAGGGTAAAAGAGATGGTTGTAAGGAATGGCCAATGGAGGGAGAATCTCTTTTTTCGTATAAAGGAGAACCACTTCCATACATGCCGTTTTGTTACAAACATCCGGATTACTGGCATGTGATTGAGAAAGAAACAAAACGGACCGGTGATATGATCAATTCAAGAAAACTATTTGATGATTCTGAAAAGGCTCACCCAATCACAGAAGACGAGATGATCAAGATTGAAAAAATCCATGGAACAGTATTGTTAATTGGTGCTGAAGATGATGTGTTGTGGGATACTGCAAAATATATCCGCCGTATGAAGCAGCGTATGAAAGAACATTCACACACATGCAGATTGGATTATGTCATTTATGAGCATGGAACCCATTTCGTTTTTCCGGAGAGCATGCTAAAGACAATGCTCCCGGTTGGATCCGGACTCTTTGTGAAACTGGCATTTCAGGCAGCAAGAAAACATCCGAAAGAATGTCGCAGAGCACGTCTGGATATTGACTGGCGGGTAAGAAATGCTGTTGCAAAATGGAAGAGAGTAGATAGATAAAAAATAGACAGAAGGTGGAAGTGTGGTATTTAAAACAACAGGAAATAAATCAAATTCAGTCATTCTGTTTTTCCATGCAATGGGAGTAACTGGGGAAAGCAGTATGCCGGTTGCAGAGAAAATGGCAGAAAAATATTATTGCATTATGCCAACATCGACTGTGTATTGCTCCGGACAGAGGTATCAAAGCAAAAGAGATGAGATACAACAGATTGTACGATTTTTGGGGAACCATGGAATCAAAGAAATAGAACTTATAGTTGCATCTTCGATTGGAGCAGATCTCGCCATGGCATTCCTGACAGAGATAAAAATACCGGTAAAGCATGTTTTTTTTGATGGCGGGCAGTTTGCACAGATTGGAAAGGCAACACGCAGAATCATGGTTCCGTTCTTATATATAGCAATGAAAAGTTTATATTGGTCAAAAGGAAAGACACTAAAGAGAATCATGTGGTGTGACGATGACAAAATTAAACCCTATTTTATAGAGGCAGGGAAGAACTTGACATATGGGAATCTGAGAAGATAGCTGGCAGACAGCTTGGAAGATAAACCATTTCCAGAACTGTCAGAAGAATTGCAGAAACATACATTTTGGGAATTTGGAAGTATAGAAGAACATTTTAAATACAGAAATGCAGTGATGCAGACTTATATATACGGTAACTTTCCGGTTTTTGAGGGATTCAACCATATGCAGTATCAAATTCAAAATCCGGAGGGATTTGCCAGAATGCTCGAAACAATTATTGAGACTGACCGATTACCGGAATTGGCATTTGCGATGTGGTATAGAGGAAAATAGTTATGAAAAATGCTTATGAGCTTGCTGAAAATATATTGAAGTCCAAACCCGATAAGAATATAGAATTAAAATCATCAGATTCTTTTGCCAGTATTGAGTTATATGGTACATCAGCTTGCAAAAAGGTACAGGATACGGAATTCTGTGAATGTTTTCATTTGGAAAATGAGAGCGGTACAGGAATGATTACATTGTATCATGTGTTTCCAGGAATTGATCTGGTTTATAATGATATGCATATGGAGTATTGCAACAAGGAGCAAAAGCCGGCTTCCAGTGTGATGGAAATAAACTATTGCATGGAAGGCCGTTGCGAATGCGTGTTTGAACAAAATGAATATGGTTATATAGCGGCAGGAGACTTGTCATTTTGTTCTTTGAAAAAAACTGGGCATGTGTCAGAGTTTCCAACATCGCGTTATCATGGAATTACCATTACGCTTGACTTTTCCATGATTACAGACGAAATGAAAAGGATACTGCAATTATTGTCTGTAAATCTGGAAAAGATTAGTAACATTTCAAAAACACATAGTTTTACTATTATACGGGCAAATCAGTCAATAGAACATATCTTTTTGGAATTGTATAAAGTTCCTGAAGAAATCAGATATGGTTACATTCGTGTGAAAATTCTGGAACTATTATTAGTATTAACTGGATTTGATTTAAAGAAAAATAATTCTGAGCATGTATATTTTTCGGATGTACAGATTGATGCAATAAAGCAGGTTCATGCGTTTCTAAAGGGGCACTATAGGGGGCATTATACGATTGAAGAATTGTCAGTGCGTTTTAAAATGTCACCAACTGTTTTGAAAAAATGCTTTAAGGGTGTATACGGAAATTCTGTGTACGCTTATATGAAAAAGTACAGGCTGCAGATGGCGGAACGCCTTTTAAAAGAAAATAAACTTACGATCGGGGAGATAGCATTACAAATTGGCTATCAGAATCCGAACAAATTTACATCTGCATTTCGTACAGAATACGGTATGACACCAACGGAATACCGTAAGAAAAAGACACAGGAAAGTCTGAATGGATAGAAAAAGAGTCTGTTTAGTAATTGAGATTCTATATGGAAATCTATAAAATATGCGTTGTAGTTAGAAGAATCTAACTGCAACGATTTTTAATTTAAGGAGGCATCTCATGAAGCAGAAAAAACTTTTAACATTATTTTTAACAGTTGCAACGTCATTTTCAATGTTAGTTGCTTGTAGTAACGCTACATTTGCAGAAAGTACAGGTACGGCAACTGTTACAGAAAGTACAAATACGACGGACAAGAAACAGAAAGCAGATGAAAATCAGGATTCTGCAAAACAACTTTTGGTTGATTTGACGGGTTCATATCAGGAACTATGGCCGGTAATTCTTGATGAAAAATATCAGCAGATCTGGATTGATGATTGTACAGAGTTGGTTGGTGAGGAAAATGCGGAGGCAGCATATGATAAGTTAGCATCCATGGTTTCAGGAACAATTTATGGAGAAGAAGCAGTAGAAGCATACAAAGATGGCGATGGTGTTTATGACTGCTCTTTTAAAGAAGGTGTAAATAAGCTGGAATTTGATGGTTCTGATTCAGTGATCAAGGGATATGATTCAGAAGGAAAAGAAATCTTTTCCCATACATATCATTATGTTGGAATAGAAGAAGTACGTGGGTTATACGAATTTAAAAGTGACGATGCAGACTCAGGCGAATTTACTTATTTCTGCATAGCACCAGATACAAATGATACAACCTATCATATTGAATTGCGCTACGGCAGTGATTTGGAGGCACTTGGAAAATATGATGAAGGAGACTATGCATACTGGCTTGGCTCAGGTATTTCAACAGACTATGATCAGACAATGGTTGAGAACTGTATAGAACTTTTCTGCAAAGAAAATCTGTCTGAATAGAACAGACTTGTAAAACTGCAGAAAGCATCTGCGGAGTGGAAACTGAATACAAGGGAAAATAAAAAATCTAAAGAGTAGACTTGACAAATTCCTATAATGAGTTAAAATATAACAGTGCTATATAACACTGTTATATTTATGAAAAGAAAATTTTGAGGATACGAAAAGAATGTCGACGAAAGCAGAAGATACACAGAAAAACATATTAGATACAGCCAGAAAACATTTTCTGAAAGATGGTTTGACAGGAGCATCTTTAAGAAATATTGTAAAAGATGCAGGGCTTACTACTGGCGCATTTTACAAATATTATCCGACGAAAGAGGCACTTTTTGATGCACTGACGGATCCTTATATGGAACATATTTATCAGATTTATGACCAGATCGTTGAGGAGTTTGAAAAGCTTTCTGCCAGTGATCAGACAAGGAATATGTCGGATACATCCAGTGATGGGATGGAGCAGATGGTTGATTATATCTATGATCATTATGATAATTTCAGATTATTGTTGAAATGCGGAGACAGTGGAAAATTTGAATTATTCATACACAATATGGTAGAGCGGGAAATGAAGTCCAGCCTGAAATATATGGAAAAGATGAAAGAGAACGGTGTGAAAATACCGATTGTAGAGGAAAGCCTTATGCATATGATCTATACGGGATTTTTTTCATCAGTATTTCAGATCATTGAGCATGATATAGATAGAGAGACTGCAAAGAAAAATGTGCATCAGCTGAAAGAATTCAATACAGGTGGCTGGGAACGATTGTGGAATATTGAATTTCCAGTATAACTGATGCAGGAATTCTGAATAGGTTATGTGTGTTGCAGGTTCTGGATTTCTGAATAAAGTTCAGACAGGATAATAATATCAGGTGGTTGATGCCAGTAAACCACCTATTTTATTATATGTTGGTTAGCGCGAACTAACAGAAGGTAAAACAATAAAACGAAACAATAAAACGAACGTAAGGAGTGAACAGATGTGAAAGAAAAAAAGAAGTCGGCAGTCAGCTGGATCCTGACGTGGGCCGGACAAAAAAGAATTGCCTATGTGTGGAGTGTGTTACTTGCAATAGGAAATGTGATTTTTAAGATTTTGCCGTATTTTATTATTGCAGATGTAGTAAAGCTGTTTTTAAATGGTGAAAAGGAGTTTGAAATATATCTTGCAAAAGCGGTTCTGATTGCATTATCGTTTATCATTGCAGAACTGCTTCATTCACTTTCGACAGCATTGTCACATAAAGCAACGTTTGCAGTACTTGCAAATATAAGAAAATCCTGCTGTGACAAGCTGGCGTGGGTACCTCTTGGCTATGTGAAAGACACACCTTCCGGTACATTTAAAAATATTATGGTGGAAAGAATCGACAGTATCGAGACAACACTGGCGCATATTGTCCCGGAATTCACGTCCAATCTGCTGGCACCGATTGTGATTTTGATTTATTTCTTCCTGACAGACTGGAGACTGGCACTCTGGTCATTGGTGCCGGTTATAGTGGGATTTCTTTCCTATTTTGGAATGATGCTGGATTATAAACCAAGCTTCGAGAGAACGGTTCAGACAACAAAAGATCTGAATGATGCGGCAGTGGAATATATTGACGGAATCGAAGTGATCAAGGCATTTGGAAAGACAGAAAGTTCTTATGCAAAATTTACAAAGGCGGCTATGGCTTATGCAGATTCCTTTATTTCCTGGATGAAACGGTGCTCGATCTTTCATGGACTGATGATGGTGGTCACACCTTATACGCTTCTTACGGTATTGCCGTTTGGGGCACATTATGTAGCCAATGGAACACTTGCGATTTCAGATTTTGTCATCTGCATTATTTTATCACTTGGAATCGTTGGACCGTTGATCACAGTGGGTTCCTATACAGATGATCTTGGCAAGATCGGAGTGATTGTTGGTGAAGTGGCAGGAATTCTGGAACAGCCGGAGCTTGAACGTCCAGAGAAAAGTAAAAGTGTTTCAAAAGATAACTCCGTTACTCTTGAAGATGTCAGATTTGGTTATCACGACAAAGAAATCCTGCACGGAGTAACTATGGAGCTGAAAGCAGGAACGGTAAATGCAATCGTAGGACCTTCCGGAAGCGGCAAGTCGACCATCGCAAAGCTGATTGCGTCCCTGTGGGATGTGGATTCCGGAAGCATCAAAATCGGTGGAGTTGATGTCAAAGAACTGGCATTTGCAGATTTTAACCGGAAAATTGCATATGTTGCACAGGACAATTATCTGTTTAATGAAACAGTCCGTGAAAATATCAGACAGGGAAATCCGGATGCTACAGATGAACAGATCATCGAGGTGACAAAGAAAAGTGGATGCTATGAATTTATCATGCAGTTGGAGAATGGATTTGATACGGTTGTAGGAGGTGCAGGAGGACATCTGTCAGGTGGCGAGAGGCAGCGTATCTCCATTGCAAGAGCAATGTTAAAGGATGCTCCGATCGTAATCCTTGATGAGGCAACTGCCTACACAGATCCGGAAAATGAGGCAATTCTGCAGAATTCTATCGCAAAACTGGTAGCAGGGAAGACCCTGATCGTAATAGCACACAGACTTTCTACTGTTAAGGACAGTGACCAGATCTTTGTTGTAAATGATGGAAATGTAACAGCACATGGCACACATGAGGAACTTCTGGTGTCATGCCCGCTTTATAAGGAAATGTGGAATGCCCATATTTCTGTAAAAGATACTGTGAAGGAGGGAGAATGATATGTTTGGGATTCTGGCAAAATTCTTTCGTTTTTCAGGCAGGGAAAATGGCAATAAATTTAAACTGTCGATAGTGATCGGACTCATAGAGGCTCTTGCCTCAGCAATGAAGATTCCGGCTATTATGTACATATTGATTGGTCTGCTGAGTGGGAAACCGACAGGAAAATATATTGGAGGCTCCGTTGCGATTATGGTTCTTGCAATTGTAGTCGACGTAATCTGCAAGAGATACTCTACAGTGCTTCAGACAGAGGGAGGATATAATGCAAGTGCTTTTATGAGAATCAAGATTGCAGAACATCTGCGATATCTGCCGATGGGGTATTTCAATTCCAATAGTATCGGGGAAATTTCTTCCATTACAACCAATACAATGGAAATACTTGGCGATGTGGCTGCGAGAGTGGTTATGCTGACAATGCAGGGAATTCTGGAAACATCAATGATCATTCTTATGCTATTTATTTTTGACTGGAGAATCGGACTGATAGCTGCAACAGGAGTACTTATTTTCTTTGGGGTCAATTCTGTGATGCAGAATGCGGGTAAAAAAGATTCAGAGCAAAAAGTGGTATGCGATACGGAGCTTGTAAACCAGATCATGGAGTATCTGCAGGGAATATCAGAAGTTAAATCATATAACTTGCTTGGGAAACAGGCGAAAAGATTAAATGATGCAAATGAAGCATGTGAAAAGATCAATACAAAGATGGAAATGCTGTTTGTGCCCTATCATTTTCTGCAAAGTGTGATAACCAAAATTACAGGTGCTGTGATCGTGGCTTGCAGTGCATATTTTTATATTAATGGAACTATGAGTGCGGTCTATGCGATCGGTATGACAATTTCAGCATTTATGCTTTATGCCAGTCTGGAATGTGCAGGAAATTATTCATCTCTTTTACATGTGGTAAGCGTATGTGTAGATAAAGCAAATGCAATATTGGAGCTGGATACCATGGATATCGACGGTAAAGAAATACAGCCGGAAAATTACGATATTAGACTTTCTAATGTTTCGTTTTCTTATGACAAACGGAAGATCATTGATGATATATCGCTCTCTATTCCGCAGAAAACGACGACAGCAATCGTTGGACCATCTGGTGGAGGAAAATCAACACTTTGCAATCTGATTGCCAGGTTCTGGGATGTGGATTCCGGGGAAGTGACACTTGGAGGTGTGAATGTAAAAGACTACAGCATGAACAGTCTGATGCGTAATTTTTCATTTGTATTTCAGTCTGTGTATTTGTTTGCAGATACCATTGAGAATAATATTAAATTCGGACGTCAGGATGC
>ENA-UAPO01001071-UAPO01001071.1-human-gut-metagenome-genome-assembly--contig:-NODE-1071-length-10497-cov-5.410937_pt1 | contig 10497 bp, 5 predicted proteins | sample MGYA00243481_ERZ654579 | MGnify/ENA primary metagenome ERZ654579 (study PRJEB26926, sample SAMN06164546) | human gut metagenome | biome: ENVO:00009003; feature: ENVO:2100002; material: ENVO:00002003... | reverse complement strand
TTATCCTACACGGGGAGGCTTTTTGTCTATTATCTACTTTTTACGGACCTGTTCATACAGCGATTAGGGGCTTGCTATGATTTATAGAACGACCTTAACCGTCAGGTCTTTCCATTGCTTCGGCCAAAGCACGCAGCCACGCGAATTTCGATAAGAACAAGCCTTATCGTAATCCACATTTAATTGTAAAAATCTACGTGACTTAAGCGCGTGGATTTTTAATTGCTGCCTGTGCGGCGGCCAAGCGGGCGATGGGAACACGGTAGGGAGAGCAGCTGACGTAGTCCAGGCCAACGTTGTGGCAGAACTCGACACTGCTGGGATCGCCGCCGTGCTCGCCGCAGATGCCCAGACCCAGGTTCGGGTTGGTCGCGCGGCCATCGTGGGCAGCCATCTTGACCAGCTTGCCAACGCCGATCTGATCCAGATGCTGGAACGGATCGCTCTCGTAGATCTTGGTGTCGTAGTAGGCAGTCAGGAACTTGGCAGCGTCGTCACGGCTGAAGCCGAAGGTCATCTGGGTCAGGTCGTTGGTGCCGAAGCTGAAGAAGTCAGCTTCCTTGGCGATCTCGCCGGCGGTCAGAGCGGCACGCGGGATCTCGATCATGGTGCCGACCTCGTACTTCATGTCAACACCGGCAGCGGCGATCAGGGCATCGGCAGTCTTGACGACAACGTCCTTGACAAACTTCAGCTCCTTGACCTCGCCAACCAGAGGAATCATGATGTGGGGGGTGATCATCTTGCCGGTTTCGGCAGAAACCTTGAGGGCAGCCTTGATGACAGCGTTGGTCTGCATCTCGGCGATCTCGGGATAGGTAACAGCCAGACGGCAGCCACGGTGGCCCATCATGGGGTTGAACTCGTGCAGGCTGACAACAACGTTGTTCAGCTCCTCGGTGGTCATACCCATGTCCTTAGCCAGAGCCTCGATATCCTCGGCCTTGGTGGGCAGGAACTCATGCAGCGGCGGATCCAGATAACGGATGGTCATCGGACGCTCGCCCATGATGCGGTACATAGCGGTGAAGTCGGCCTCCTGGAACGGCTCGACCTTAGCCAGGGCAGCCTTGCGCTCCTCAACGGTACGGGCGCAGATCATCTCACGGACAGCCTTGATGCGGTCCTCGGCGAAGAACATGTGCTCGGTACGGCACAGACCGATGCCCTCGGCACCCATGTCAACGGCGTTCTGCGCGTCGCGCGGGTTGTCGGCGTTGGTCATGACCTTCATCTGGCGGTTTGCGTCAGCCCAGCCCATGAAGCGCTTGAAGTTGGCGTTCTCGGTGGAAGCGACGGTAGCGATCTGGCCCTCGTAGACGTTGCCGGTGGAGCCGTCAATGCTCATCCAGTCACCCTCGTGGAAGGTGTGGCCGTTGATGGTGATGACCTTAGCGTCATAGTCGATGGCGACGTCGTTATCGTTGCCGCAGCCGGAGACGCAGCAGGTGCCCATGCCGCGGGCGACGACAGCAGCGTGGCTGGTCATACCGCCGCGGACGGTCAGGATGCCCTGAGAGACCTGCATACCGACGATGTCCTCGGGAGAGGTCTCGAGACGGACCAGAACGACCTTCTTCCAGGCATCGTCCTTGACCTTCTCCTCGGCGTCCTCAGCAGAGAAGACGACGCGGCCGCAGGCAGATCCCGGAGAAGCGGCCAGGCCCTTGCCGATTGCCTCGGCGGCCTTCAGAGCGGCAGCATCAAACTGCGGGTGCAGCAGGGTGTCCAGCTGCTTGGGCTCGACGCGCAGAACAGCGGTCTTTTCGTCGATAACGCCCTCGTCGACCAGGTCGCAGGCGATCTGCAGAGCAGCCTGGGCGGTGCGCTTGCCGTTACGGGTCTGCAGCATGAAGAGCTTGCCATCCTCGATGGTGAACTCCATGTCCTGCATATCCTTGTAGTAGTTCTCGAGGCGGGTAGCGATCTCAACGAACTGATCGTAGACCTCGGGCATCTCCTCATGCAGCTTGCTGATGGGAGAAGGAGTACGGATACCGGCGACGACGTCCTCGCCCTGAGCGTTGATCAGGTACTCGCCCATCAGCTTCTTCTCGCCGGTGGCGGGGTTACGGGTGAAGGCAACGCCGGTGCCGGAACGCATACCGGAGTTACCGAAGGCCATCTGCTGCACGTTGACGGCAGTGCCCCACTCGTAGGGGATCTCGTTCATCTTACGATACACGTTGGCGCGGGGGTTATCCCAGGAACGGAAAACGGCCTTGACGGCACCGATCAGCTGCTCCTTGGGGTCCTGCGGGAACTCCTCGCCCTGCTTCTCAAGGTAGATCTGCTTGAACTCCTTGACGAGCTCCTTCAGGTCGTTGGCGTCCAGCTCAACGTCCTGCTTGACGCCCTTGCGCTCCTTCATAGCGTCGATGCGCTCCTCGAAGAAGCTCTTGCCCAGCTCCATGACGACGTCAGAGTACATCTGGATGAAGCGGCGGTAGCAGTCGTAGGCAAAACGGGGGTTGTTGGTCTTTTTGGCCAGACCCTCAACAGCCTGATCGTTCAGGCCGAGGTTCAGGATGGTGTCCATCATGCCGGGCATGGACTGACGTGCGCCGGAACGGACGGAAACCAGCAGGGGGTTCTCGATGGAGCCGAAGGTCTTACCGGTCTGCTCCTCGAGGATGCCCATGTATTTGAAGATGTCTGCCTTGATCTCATCGTTGATCTCGCGGTTGTCAGCATAGTACTGGGTGCAGGCCTCGGTGGTGATGGTGAAGCCCTGCGGAACCGGCATGCCGGCGTGGGTCATCTCGGCCAAGCCGGCACCCTTACCACCCAGAGTGTTCTTCATGGTGGTCTGGTCGCCGCCGAAGGCGTCATGGCCCTCTTTGAACAGATACAAGAATTTCTTGCTCATAGTTACCTCCCAAATTGGTGACGTGTTTGCATCACATAAATCATGTTTGCATAGTCCATTATAACAGACCGAAAGACAGATTTCCAGTAGATTGTTAAAAAAATGCTCAATAGTTTCGCTGAAAAGTAGCCAAACTTTTTTGGTTCAGGTATTGCAATTTGCACAAAAATCGTGTATTTTATAATGGGTGGGAAGTTCGAAATATTTTTGAACTGTCACTTTTTTCTTTTTGAGTTCCGCGGTAAATTTTTGCGGCGAACGGCGTTTTTCGGCTTGCTAAAATGCGCCGCATGTTATACAATATATAGATATAAGGCCCGTCGGCAGCCCCCGTGCGCCGCGGGCACGAAATGAGTGTATAAAAGGAAGAACCGCTATATGTCTACCGCAAGAGAGAATTTCGAGCTGGCACAGCAGCGCTATGCCGCCACGTTTGAGCGCCATCTGGATAACGGCGTGAATTTTATCAGCGATAACGTCTGCATTGAGCCGGAGGTCGTCATTGCCCCCGGTGCGACCATCCTGCCGGGCTGCATCCTGCGCGGCCAGACGGTCATCGGCCCGGACTGCGTCATCGGCCCCAACACCCTGCTGGAGGATACCGTCGTTGACGCCGGGTCCACGATCAATGCCAGCCAGTGCTATGGGAGCCACATCGGCCCCAACAACAAGATCGGTCCCTTCACCCATGTGCGCGTCGGCACCAAAACTGCCGAGGGCTGCCATCTGGGCGCTTATGTCGAAACGAAGAACGCCGACTTTGCCGAGGGCAACACGGTCAGCCACCTGACCTACATCGGCGATGCCACGGTGGGCAAGTACTGCAACTTCGGCTGCGGCACCGTCACCTGCAACTACGACGGCGAGGGCAAGTTCCACACGACCATCGGCGACTATGCGTTCATCGGCTGCAACACGAACCTGGTCGCACCCGTCACCATCGGCGACCATGCGTTCACAGCTGCCGGCTCCACCATCGGCCATGATGTGCCCGCCGGTGCGCTGGGCATCGAGCGCGCCAAACAGGCCGAGGTCGACGGCTGGGGCGAACGCAAGCTGGAGAAGTATATCGCCAAGAAGCAGAAGCTGGAAGCGGAGAAGAAAGGGAAGTAAAGCGTTGCAGGGGGCGGCGTCCTCGACGCCCCGCGGCCTTCCCATAAACAGCCGCTTATCTTACGCTGCCGGGCCGGGCATGCCCGGCCCCTACGGTACTTCACGATTTTTCAAAGGATATATCTATGTTCGAAATGACCTCCGGGGCGGACTGGCTGATTGCCGGACTGGGCAACCCCGAACCGAAATATGACGGCACCCGCCACAACGCCGGTTTTGAGGCGCTGGACTATCTGGCCGCGCAGTGGCAGTGCGACATTGCCAAAGCCAAATGGCAGGGCCTGTACGGCACGGCACAGGTGAACGGCCACAAGGTCGTGCTGCTCAAGCCGCTGACCTACATGAACCTAAGCGGCCAGAGCATTGCCCCCGCCGCCAACTTTTACAAGATCCCGGCAGACCACATCATTGTGCTGTGCGATGACATCACCCAGGAGCCGGGACATCTGCGCATCCGGCCCCACGGCTCTGCCGGCGGGCACAACGGGCTGAAAAGCATCATTGCCAGCCTGGGCACCGACCATTTCAGCCGTATCCGCATCGGCATCGGCGCCAAACCGAACCCGCAGTACGACCTGGCCGCCTGGGTGCTGGGCAAGCTGCCTGCCGCAGACCGCAAGGCCATGACGGACCGCTACCCGGACATTGAGGAAGCCTGCAAGCTGCTGATGGACGACAATCTGCAGTACGCCCAGAACAAGTTCAACCACTAAGGGGACGTGAATCATGAGTGAAATCCGTAAAAAAGCAATGACCCGTCTGGTGCTCTGCGCTGTAGCGCTCGTCGCCTCCATCATTTTCAGTGTCCTGCTGCTGAGCGGTACCTTTGACGGCAAAACCGGAGGCAACCAGCCCGCCTCCGGCGATACCATCAGCAGCAGTGCCCCCGTGGAGGGCGTTGACGATCCCACCGCCGACAACTTTACCGCAGAGAGCACCCCTGCCGAGGAGGCGCCCGCCGAGCCCGAGGCCACCCCCGAGCCGACGCCGGAGCCCACGCCCGTGCCCGAGTACGAGGGCCTGAGCGTGCAGCCCACCACCTATTATAATGAGGGTGAGCAGCCGACCTACACCGTGACCGACGGCAACAACCTGAACATGCGCGGCGGCCCCGGCACCGACTATGACAAGATCGGTCAGGTGCCCGCCTCCACCGGCGTGACCGCGCTGGGCACCAATGAGGACGGCAGCTGGGTCGTTGTGAACTACAACGGCACCTACGGCTGGCTCAAGACGGAGTTCCTGAACGGCTGATAAGCAAGAAGCCAATTTTCGGTCAGACGTAGGGCGGCCTGACCTCAGGCCGCCGCGGCGGGGTGAGGTCACCCCGCCCTACGTTTGCTTTATACAATGGGTTCTTTTATGTTCAACGCACTTTTCACCAAAACAGACGAATACGCAAAACTGGCGCAGGCGCTCGGGGGTCCGGGGGCTTGCGCCTTATTTGGCATACCGGGGTCGGGCCGGGCGATGGTCTATGCCGCGCTGGCGAAGGCCCTCGACAAGCCGCTCTGCATCGTGACGCCCGGCGAGGCCGAGGCGACCCGGTTTGCGGGCGACCTGAACGCGCTGGGCGTGGCAGCGGCAGTGTTCCCTGCCCGCGACTATGTGCTGCGCCCCATCGAGGGCACGGGCCGCGAGTACGAATACCGCCGTCTGGCCGTGCTGGGCGACCTCGTCGGCGGGCGGCTGCAGGCCGTCTGCGTGCCCGACGAGGGCCTGACCCAATACACGACGCCGCGGGCGGATTTCTGCGCGAACACCCGCAGCCTGCGCCCCGGCGACACACTGCCCCGCGCCGAACTGACCGCGCTTTTGTACAGCGCAGGCTATACGCGGCGCGACCAGGTGGACGGCCCGGGGCAGTTTTCGATCCGCGGCGACATTGCGGACATCTACGCGCCCGACATGAAGCAGCCCGCCCGCATGGAGTTCTGGGGCGACGAGATCGACACGATGCACACCTTCGATCTGGCGACCCAGCGCCGCGACGAGCCGATTGAAAAAATCTACGTCTCCCCCGCGCGGGAGATACTGTTCGGTCAGCCCGCCGACGCAGCGGAGAAGATCCGCTCCTATATCAAAAAGGCCCGCGGCAGGCGGCGCACGGCGCTGGAGACCTGCACCGCTGCGGACCTGGCACAGCTGGACGGCGGCGCGATGCCCGTCAACATGGACAAATATCTCACGCTGCGCTATCCCGAGCCTGCGACGATTTTAGACTACTTTGACGATCCGCTGCTGATCCTGGAGGAGCCGGCCTCCCTGCGGGAGGCCGAGCGCGCCACCGCGTTCCGCCGGGGCGAGGAGCTTTCCGCCCTGCTGGAGGACGGCGTGCTGGCGGCAGGGCTGGATAAGCTCTACGCCGAGAGCGGCTGGCTCTGGGCGCAGTGCGCCGCGCACCGTACGCTTTGCGCCGAGAACTTTGCCCGCAGCATGCCCGATGTGCCGCTGAAGACCATCGTCAACGCACCCGCCCACACGCTGCCCGCCTGGGGCGGCGAGGTCGCGGCGCTGCTGGAGGACATCCAGCCGCTTTGCAGCGGCGGAACGGCGATCACGGTCATGGCCGGCACACCCCGTGCGGCGGCGGGTCTGGCCGCCGACCTGCGCACCAAAGGGCTGAACGTCACGACGGACGCGGCGGCGGAGCCGAGTGCCGGGTTGGTGCAGATCCTGCCGGGGCAGCTTTCCGCCGGGTGCAGCCTGCCGTTTGCGAAATACGCCGTGTTTACGGCCCGCGCCTTCGGCGTGAGCGGCGCACAGAAGAAGAAAAAGCGCAATAAGGACGCGCTGAACAGCCTGAGCGAAATCTCGGCGGGTGATCTGGTCGTCCACCAGAACCACGGCATCGGGCGGTACGCGGGCATCCAGCGGATGGCCGTGCAGGGCGTCACAAAGGACTATCTGCGCATCGAGTACGACAAAAAGGACGTGCTGTACGTGCCCGTCACCCAGCTGGACCTTTTGTCCCGCTACACTGCGCCGGGCGACAGCGACAACGTGAAGCTGAGCCGCTTGGGCGGCAGCGATTGGGCCAAGACCCGCAAGAAGGTCAAGGCTGCGACGGAGCAGATGGCGAAGGAGCTGATCGAGCTGTACGCCCGCCGCAAGCAGGCGCACGGCTACGCCTTCCCCGCCGACGACACCTGGCAGGGTGATTTTGAACAGCGCTTTGCCTATGAGGAAACGCCCGACCAGCTGACCTGCGCGGCAGACATCAAGCACGATATGGAGGAGCCGTGGCCGATGGACCGGCTGCTCTGCGGCGACGTCGGCGTCGGCAAGACCGAAGTCGCACTGCGCGCCGCGTTCAAATGCGTGATGGGCGGCAAGCAGTGCGCGATCCTGGCCCCCACGACGATTCTGGCGTGGCAGCACTTCAACACCGCGCTGACCCGCATGGAGTCCTTCCCCATCCGCATCGGGCTTTTGTCCCGCTACCGCACCGCCAAGGAGCAGAAGGAGACACTGCGCGGGCTGAAGGACGGCACCGTGGACATTGTAGTCGGCACGCACCGGCTGCTGTCCGGCGATGTGAAATTCAAGGACCTGGGCCTTGTCATCATCGATGAGGAGCAGCGGTTCGGCGTCAAGCACAAGGAAAAGCTCAAAGAGAGCTTCATCGGCGTCGATATGCTGACGCTGTCGGCCACGCCGATCCCCCGCACGCTGAACATGGCGCTGTCGGGCATCCGCGATATGAGCACAATTGAGCAGCCGCCGTTTGAGCGCCAGCCGATTGAAACCTATGTGCTCGAGTACGACGAGGGCATCGTGTCCGAGGCCATCCGCAAGGAGCTGGCCCGCGGCGGGCAGGTATACTACCTGCACAACCGCGTGGACAACATTGAGGAATGCGCCGCGCGGGTGGGCAAGCTCGTGCCCGGGGCGCGTATCGGCATTGCCCACGGCAAGATGACCGAGGAACAGATTTCGTCGGTGTGGCAGCAATTGCTGGACAACGAGATCGACATCCTTGTCTGCACCACCTTAATTGAGACCGGCGTGGACGTGCGCAACTGCAACACGCTGATTATTGAAAATGCGGACCGCATGGGATTGAGCCAGCTGTACCAGATCCGCGGGCGCGTGGGACGCAGCTCCCGCAAGGCGTATGCGTATTTCACCTTCACACGCGATAAGGTGCTGACCGAGATCGCGGCCAAGCGGCTTTCGGCCATCCGGGAGTTCACGTCGTTCGGGTCGGGCTTCCGCATTGCGATGCGCGACTTGCAGATCCGCGGTGCGGGCAGTCTTTTGGGCCACAGCCAGCACGGCCACATGGAGGCCGTCGGCTACGATTTGTACGTGAAGATGCTGGGTCAGGCCATTGCCGCGGCCCGCGGCGAGGCCCCCGCCCCCGACAAGAGCGACTGCCTGGTGGACATCACCGTGGACGCATTCCTGCCGGAGGAATATATCCCGGACGCTGCCGGGCGCATCGAGGCATACAAGCGCATTGCGGCCATCGAGACGACGAGCGACGCCGAGGACGTGCTCGACGAGCTGATCGACCGCTACGGCAGCCCGCCCAAGAGCGTGCAGGGGCTGGTGGACGTCTCCCTCGTGCGCGTGACCGCAGCCCGCGTCGGCATTGCGGAGATCGTCCAGCGCGGCGACCAGCTGATTTTGTATAGTGACATCGTCGGGCCAAAGCAGCTGGGCGAGGTCATGGAAAAGTTCCCGCATCGGGTGCTGTACAATGCACTGGGCCGACCTTATTTCAGCCTGCGCGTGCAGAAGGGCGAAAGCCCGCTGGTACTGCTGCGGGATGTGGTGACCCTGCTGCCGGGCGCACAGAATCAGCCACAGACAAAGCCATAAAAAATAAGCACCTGTTTGCTGCGGTAAAAAGCAGTAAACAGGTGCTTTGCTTTTGGGGTAAGACGCTGAAATTTCTTTGGTCCTTTCTTTATAAAGAAAGGACAGAGGGGGCCAAGTGCCGGGCAGCCGTAAACGGGCAGAGTCCCTCAGGCGGCTTTGCCCGCGTCTAAAGCCTCCCCTCACAGGGGAGGTGGCCGAGCGCCAGCGATGGCCGGAGGGGCTTTGCCGGGCGTGAATTACACCGCCCGTTCCCCCCTTGCATCACTCAAACACGTTCTCCTCATCCTCCACCACTTCACCAACGTGGTTTCCCTCGCTGTCCAGCCCGCGCTTGTCCAGCATATAGTGCACAAATTCCCGCGCCAGGCCGTAGAAGGTCGCAAAGAGCGGCACGCCGACGACCATGCCTACAAGACCGAACAGGTCGCCGCCGACCACGATGGAAAACAGGATCCACAAGGCAGAGATGCCGATGGACGAGCCCAGGATCTTCGGGCCGATGAAGTTGCCGTCCACCTGCTGGATGACCAGAATCAGCACGCCGAAGATGACCGCCTGGATCGGGTCAACCAACAGCAGAATGAAGATGCTGGGGATCGCGCCGATGAAGGGGCCAAACACCGGGATAATATTCGTGATGCCGATAAACACACTGATGAGCAGTGCAAAATCGAGCCGCAGGATCACCATTGCCACAAACGTGATAACGCCGATGATGGCCGAGTCAATGATCTTGCCCACAAAGAAGCCCGTGAAATTCACGTTGGCATAATGGCAGATGCGCAGCGTGTTTTCCGCAGCCTTTTCCGGCAGGAAGGCATGCGCCAGCGTGCGCAGCTGATGGAGCAGATGCTCCTTGTCCGCCAGCATATAGATGCTGGCCGCAATCGAGGTGAAAATCGCCACAAAGTTCGATGCCACGCTGCCGATGCTGGCCACGATCTGCGGCATGGCGGCGCTGGCCATGCTGTAGATTTCCTTGACCATCGCCTCGGAATCGTCCAGCATTTTTGTGGCCGACGACAGGTCAACGCCGAAGCGCTCCTGAGCCATGCCCAGCATATCCTGTACGCTCTGTATGTAGCTTGGGAAGTTCGTAAACAGCATGGCGATGCTGTCCACGATCTGCGGGATGACCAGCCATGCCAGCAGCACAAGCAGCAGAATTGCCACCAGATACGCCAGAAGAATCGCGAATCCGCGCGTCTTTTTCTTCTCTTTAAACAGCTTTGTGTAGAAGAACTTGACCATCGGGTCAAGCACATAGGCAATGACTATGCCGCCCGCAAACGGCGACACGATGCCGATAAACACACCGATTTTCCCCAGAAAGTACCCCAGATTGTTCAAAGTCAGATACAGCGCAATACAGGCCCCGACCACGCAGAACCAGTCCAGCATCGTCTCCGGCTTTTTGGTCCAGATATGTTCCTCTTTCAAATGCTCCGCTCCTTTTACATCATTTTACAAGAGTATTGTACGCTATGCACGCCTGTATTGCAAGGAATAACTTGTTAATTTTCTTGCGGCCCGCCTGGTAAATTCCGGCGCGGCTCACCGTTTTCACCCAGGCCGCGGGCCGTCAGCCCTGCCCCGACAGCCTGTTTGAGCAGCGCCGCCAGCACGGCCAGCGTCGGCACTGTCTCTTATACACATCTCCGAGCCCACGAGACGGAGCTACATCTCGT
>ENA-UAPO01001059-UAPO01001059.1-human-gut-metagenome-genome-assembly--contig:-NODE-1059-length-10545-cov-3.275024_pt1 | contig 10545 bp, 8 predicted proteins | sample MGYA00243481_ERZ654579 | MGnify/ENA primary metagenome ERZ654579 (study PRJEB26926, sample SAMN06164546) | human gut metagenome | biome: ENVO:00009003; feature: ENVO:2100002; material: ENVO:00002003... | reverse complement strand
GATCTACACGCGTAAGATCGTCGGCAGCGTCAGATGTGTATAAGAGACAGCGTGAGGCTCATGCCCGCGGCGCGTCGGTCGGCGGCGTACTCCGTAATCAGGATGGCGGTCTTCGAAAGCAGACCGATCAGCATGATGATACCCGTCTGCAGGTAGATATTGTTCTCCAGCCCCATCATCTTGGCGAAGAGGAACGAACCCAGCAGGCCGCACGGTACGGAGAGGATGACGGCGAACGGAAGCAGGAAGCTCTCGTACAGGGCACTCAGGATGAGGTAAATCAGCAGAATACAGATCCCGAAGATGATCGTCGTGTTGCTGCCGGTCTGTGCTTCCTCCCGGGTGATACCGTCGAAGTCGTAGCCGTAGCCCTTCGGCAGTACCTGGGCGGCCGTCTCCTGGATGGCCTTGATGGCATCGCCCGACGAATATCCGTCGGCTGCCGTTCCGTTCACGGCGATCGAGCTGTACATGTTGAAGCGGTTGAGCACTTCGGAGCTGTAAACCCTCGTCAGATTTACGAACTGGCCCAGGGGAGCCATCTCGCCGCTGCTCGAACGCACGTAGACGTTGTTGAGCGACTCGGTGTTAAGACGGTATTTCGGGTCGGACTGGATCGTTACGTAGTACATTTTCGAGAAACGGTTGACGTTCGAGACGTACTGCCCGCCGTAGTAACCCGAAAGCGTCGAAAGGATCGCGTTGGGCGAGATGCCGGCCCGTTTGGCCTTCGCCGCGTCGATGCTTACGACATACTGCGGGAAGTTGATGTTGAAGGTCGAGTAGGCGCGTTCGATCTCCGGGCGCTGGTTCAGCGCCCCGATGAACTGCAGGTAGATGTTGTAGAAGTCCGTCAGGCTGCCGTCCGACTTGTCCTGCAGGTGCATGGAGAAGCCGGTCGAGGTTCCGTAACCCGAGATCATCGGCGGTGCCACGGCGAAAATCTGTGCGTCCTTGATGTCGGCCGTGCGTCCGTATATCTGGCCGATCACGGCGTTCACCGCATCTGCCTTGTCCGGGCGCTCTTCCCAGTCCTTAAGCTTGATGATACACATACCGTAGGACGAACCCTGACCGGCGATCATACCGTATCCGGCCACCTGCATGAAGTCCCTGATCTGGGGAATGGCCTTGATGCGGGCGGAGACCTCTTCCATGACCTGATGCGTTTCGGCGAGCGAAGTGCCCGGAGCCGTCGTGACGTTGACCATGATCGTACCTTGGTCCTCGTCGGGCACCAGACCCGTCTTCGTGGTGTTCATCAGTAAGACAAGGGCGGCGAACGCCAGTCCGAGCGTGGACCACATCAGCCATTTGTGCTTGATGAAGAGCAGTACTCCGTGCTTGTATTTGTTGATCATGGCGCTGAATCCGCTGTTGAAAGCCTTGCGGAAGCGTGCCGCGAAGTTGTCGCGCATTTCGCCGTTCTCGTCGAGATACGGTTTGAGGAGCAGTGCGCAGAGGGCCGGGGAGAGCGTAAGGGCGTTGATCGCCGAGATACCGACGGCCACGGCCATCGTGATACCGAACTGCGTGTAGAATACACCCGACGTACCGCCCATCATCGACACGGGGATGAACACGGCCATGAAGACCAGCGTCGAGGTGATGATGGCCGAGGTGATACCCGACATGGCGTCGATGGTTGCCATATAGGAGGACTTATATCCCACGTCGAAACGCGCTTGGACAGCCTCCACCACGATAATGGCGTCGTCGACGACCGTACCGATCGCAAGAACCAGCGCGAAGAGGGTCAGCAGGTTGATCGAGAAGCCCGCGAACGAAAGGAAAGCGAACGTACCCACCAGCGACACGAGGATCGAAATGGTCGGGATCAGCGTCGAGCGTATATCCTGCAGGAAGACGTAAACCACTAAAATGACGAGGATGATGGCCTCGATCAGGGTTTTGATCACTTCGTGGATCGAGGCGTACAGGTAGTCATTCACGCTCATCAAGTGGGTTATCTCTACGCCTTTAGGGAGTTCGGTTGCAATTTCATCGAGCATCGCGTCGATTTCCTCGACGGTTTGTGTGGCGTTCGTGCCTGCGGTCTGGAAGACGAGCGCCGAAACGCCGGGATGACCATTGACCATACCGTGATAAGCATAGGAGTCCTGTCCCAATTCAATGTCTGCCACATCTTTCAGACGCAGTACCTGACCGTCAGAAGTAGCTCGGATTACGATCTCCCCGAACTCTTCAGGTGTCATTTTACGGCCACGGTATTTCATGGTATATTGGAACGTGTTATCTGAGTTCTCGCCGAACATACCGGCTGCCGATTCGATGTTTTGTTCCGCCAGAACGCCTGTAATGTCCGAAGGAATCAACTTGTACTGGGCCATGACGTCCGGCTTCATCCAGATACGCATTGCATAATCGCCACCGAGAGCAAAGAATTCTCCGACGCCCTGGATACGCTGGATGCGCGGTTTGATGTTGATATTGAGGTAATTCGACAAGAAATTTTCATCGTATGAATCGTCTGGACTGCTTAGCGTGAAAACTTTCAGCATCGAAGACTGACGCTTCATGGTCGTAACACCGATTTTTGTAACTTCGGCAGGGAGCGATCCGGTTGCCGTCGCTACTTTATTCTGTACGTTGACGGCCGCCATATCCGCGTTGGTGCCCTGTTTGAAATAAACCGTGATCGATCCGCTACCGGCATTCGATGCTTCGGATTTGATGTACATCATATTTTCCACGCCGTTGATAGCCTCCTCAAGCGGAATGATGACGCTCTTCTGGATGGTTTCGGCGCTGGCGCCCGGATAGCTGGCACGCACCATCACCGTCGGGGGCGCGATGTCGGGGTACTGCTCGACGGGGAGCGTCGCAACACCGATAATACCGCCCAGGACGATTACGATGGAAATGACCGCCGCCAATACCGGGCGGTCTATGAAATGTTTTAGTGTCATATTTTACTGCTCTTTTGTAGGTTGTTCTGCAGGAGCGGTCGCGGTCGTTGCGGCTCCTTTGGGTTTGATCGGGGTTCCTTCGCGCATCAGACCGACGCCTTCGGTCACGATGACTTCGCCCGGGGTGAGTCCGGCGGTGACGATGAAATTCTTGCCGTCGCTCTGGGGCGATACGGTGATATTCTGCGAGGTGGCTACGCCGTTCTCGACCTTATAAACGAATTTCTTGTCCTGCAATTCGAAGGTAGCGACTTGCGGAACGGTGACTACGTTTTTGTAGATGTGCGGCAACAGGACATTACCCGAGCTACCGCTGTGAAGCAAGCGTCCGGGATTGGGGAATACGGCGCGAAGCTGTACGCTGCCCGTCGAAGTGTCGATCACGCCGCTGATCGATTCGATGCGTCCCTCCTGGGAGTAAAGCGATCCGTCGTTGAGCACAAGCTGCACGTTCGGCAACGCCGCCAGCGCTTTGTCCATCGAGCCGTATTCACGGGTCAGGTCGAGCAGTTGATTCTCCGTCAGGGAGAAATAAACGTACATATCGGAGTTGTCCGATACGGTGGTCAGCGGTTGGGGAATCGATGCGCTCACCAGGGCACCCACACGATACGGCAGGACACCGACTACGCCGTTGGACGGACTTTTCACTTCGGTATAGGAGAGGTTGTTGGCCGCATTGACGAGCTGTGCCTCGGCCTGTGCCAACTGGGATTTTGCCGTCAGCAGGTTGTTCTGGGAAGTTTGCAGGTCGAACTGCGAAACGACGTTCTTGGCGAACAGCTCTTTTTTGCTGTCGTAGGTCAATTGAGCGGTGGCTACGCTGGCCTCGGCAGCTGCGACGTTGGCTTTTGCGGTTTGCAGGGCTGCCTTGTAGGGCACCTGGTCGATAATGAACAACAACTGTCCCTGGCGAACTACTTCACCCTCTTTAACGCACACTTTGGAAATGGTACCCGATACCTGCGGGTAAATGGCGATGTCCTGGCGCCCACGGATGGTTGCCGAGTGGGTGCTCGGAATCGTTACGTCCGATGTCGAAATTGTCATGACGGAATATTCCGCCTCGCCTCTTGCCGTCGGAGCCTGGCCGCACGATACGGCGAAAGCCATGCAGCTTCCGAACAAGACTGCCTGAATTAACTTCTGCTTCATAGTTTTTTGGTTGATTATTATTACTTTGAAAAAATATTTTCCCGTTAAAAAACTTTTTGTCATGCAAAAGTACCGTAAAATTTAATGTGTAACTTTCTTTCTTGCGAATAATATTGTCACTTTTCGGTATATTTATGCCATATTTGTACGATAATAATATCAGGGGCTTTTCGTTTGTCCAAAAAAGAAGAAATCATTATGTCCGCAGCAAACCCCATAGCTGTTTCCGAAGAGGAACCTTTTGTTATCGGAAAATCCGATCTCGCTTATTTCTTCAATAATCCCTGCCGTTGCGATTGCGCACTGGTTCTGCTTTGTACGAGCGGTCATGCCCAGGTGACCGTCGATCTTCGCCGGGGACCTTTGCAGCTCAATACGATCGTACTCTTACTGCCCGGCAGCGTATTGATGTTCGACGATGCGTCGGCCGACTTTTCGGTGAGGTTCGGCGCCTTCTCTCCCGACCTGTTCGGGGAGGCCGGATTTCGGCTGGGGCTCTCGTTTTTCAGCTTTTTGAAGGAAAATCCCATTTCTCAAGTAAACGAAAGGATGGCTGCCGGATTGTCTACCTGGTTCGAAATAATGGATTACACCTATCAGGATCGGGGTAATATGTTCCGAAAGACGATCGTGAGAAATCGGTTGCAGAATATTATGCTGGAGCTTTACGATAAGATCCAGCGTAAGGTCAGCAGCCAGTGTCCCACGACTTCCAACCGGCAGATGGAGCTGTTTCATCGCTTTGTTTCCCTAGTTCATGACTGTTGTATCGAAGAGCGTGAGGTTTCTTTCTATGCGGACAAGCTCTGTATCTCGACCCGTTATCTTTCCGCCATCGTGCGCCGGACGACGCATCAATCGGCCAAGGAGTTGATCGATAAGATCGTAATAATGGAAATAAAAGTATTGCTTCAGAACACTACCCTGCCCATTCAGGAGATCGCTTATAAAATGCATTTCCCGGATCAGTCTTATTTGGGGCGTTATTTCAAGAAACATACTGGGATCTCTCCATCGGCTTTCCGGCAGGAGAGCCGATAGTTTGCCGACAAGTTGCCCGGAACGATTTTACGGGCGGTCGCCTCGCTTCACCCGTGCTGATTTTTCAGTGCGGGTGAAGCGTTTTTATGGACTTCCACTACGGAGCTCGATGTAGTTCTGTGGCTGGGTTACGAGTATTCCGGAAGACCGGGTTCGGGTCATTTTGAAATGTGGGCATCACCCCTCCCCTCGATCGTGTACAGGCTATCGTACGCTTCACGGCATGCAACGGCAGGTATTGCCTCTGCTTTTTGCGAATGTATTTTCTTTTCTTCGGAAGACGAAAGGCGGAACCTGTCCGTACGGCTGTCCGTTCCCCCATTTTCGGATAATGTTTTGTCTGTTAGCAAGTTGCATAACTATAAACATAGCAAATAAGTTATGGAGTTTTATAGATCAGTATATGCAGACGCCTAATGAAAAACTTCCCGTAATATAATTTATTATATTCGAGTTCATTTCAATTTCTTTACAAAATCGGTATTTTTGTTTGTGGTATTAAAATGACTTGTCGTTATGAAATTATTGATCGTGGAGGACGAATCCTCATTGCGTGAGTTGCTGGCACGTGCACTTCGCAAAGAGCAATATGTCGTGGAAACGGCCAGTACATACGCCGAGGCTTCGGACAAATTGGCAGCCTATTCGTATGATTGTATCTTATTGGACATTATGCTGCCGGACGGCAACGGGTTGCAACTTCTCGAGCGTCTTCGAAGAGCGGATAAACGCGAAAACGTAATCATTATCTCGGCTCGGGATTCTTTGGAAGACAAGGTCCTCGGGCTGAAAGAAGGTGCGGACGACTACCTGCCTAAACCGTTCCATTTGGCGGAACTCTCGGCGCGTATCCAGAGTGTCATTCGCCGTAGTCGCGGTGGCGGGAAAGGCGGCATTGCGCTGGGTAATGTAACGCTCGACCCGGAAAGTTGCCGAGTGGAAATAGACGGCAAGGAGGTCGCTTTATTGAAAAAGGAGTTCGATATTCTTTCGTATTTCATGCAGCGTCCGCGTCATGTGGTCGATAAGGCAGTTTTGGCCGAAGCCGTATGGGGGGATCATGTCGATCAATCCGATAATTTCCATTTCGTTTATTCGCAGGTCAAAAATCTGCGCCGCAAACTCGAAGAGGCCGGAGCCTCGATCGAAATCAAAGCTGTGTACGGTTTCGGTTACAAACTGATTGATTAAGCAATGCATTTATGAAATTGATCTATAACATATCGCTTCGTTTGTCGCTGGTCTTGTTCCCGCTGATCGCTTTATGGGCGGTCGTGTTTTATTTTACCATGATGGACGAGATAAACGATGAAGCGGACGATGCTCTCGAGGATTATTCGGAATTGATCGTAATGAGGGTGCTTGCCGGGGAGCCTTTGCCCCGTTCGAACGAAGGTTCCAATAACAGTTACACGATCATCCCCGTTGAATCCGGATACGTCGCCACCCGTCCTTCGATCGACTACTACGATACCGAGGTGTATATTCCGGAAAAGGATGAAACCGAGCCGGCCCGGGTGTTGGCGACTATTTTTCAGGATAAGGACGGTAATTTTTATGAACTGAAGGTGGCTATGCCTACTTTCGAAAAAGACGATCTGCTGGAAACAGTCATGTGGTGGGTCGTGTGGCTCTATCTTTTCCTTTTGGTGACAGTTTCCGGAACGACCTTGTGGGTGTTCCATAAAAGCATGCTGCCGCTTTATGAGTTGTTGCATTGGTTGGATAGCTATGCTCCCGGGCGCGAAGTCGCGCCTGTGCCGAACGATACCTCTATTACCGAATTCCGTCGATTGAATGTTGCGGCACAGCAGGCCGTGGATCGCTCCGAGGAGTTGTTCGAGCGTCAAAAACAGTTTATAGGCAATGCCTCGCACGAGTTGCAAACTCCGTTGGCTGTACTTGGCGGACGTATGGAGTATCTGCTCGATTGTGCGGACCTGGACGAGGAAACGACGGGCGAAATTATTCAGATGCGGCGTACGCTCGACCATATCGTCCGGCTGAATAAAACGCTGTTGCTGCTTACCAAGATAGATAACGGTCAGTTTCCGGAGAGCACCGACATCGATCTCGTTCCCCTGGTCGAGGAGCGGAAGGCGCTTTATGACGATATATACGGAGAGCATAAAATCCGTTGTCGTCTGCATTTGCCCGGTACCTTCTCGGTCCGGATGGATGAATCGCTTTGTTCGATATTGGTTTCCAACCTGATCAAGAACGCCTACCTTCACAGTGCCGACGGAGCCGCCGTAGATATTCGTATCGAGGGAAATGTATTGACGGTTATTAACGACGGAGTATCGCCGCTTGATGAGAAACATATTTTCGAACGCTTTTATCAGGGGTCGCAAAAAGAAGGCTCGACAGGGCTCGGTTTGGCACTGGTCAAAGCCATAACGGATTATTATCGCCTCGGACTAATTTATTACTTCGAAAATGGCCGCCACCATTTTGGCGTAAGCTGGCGATAATTGGGACGACGATCAGCTGCATTCGAATATGACGACTGTTTTTTGCTGATTTCGGCGATAACCCTCTGTTACCGGTTCTGACTCTGTCCGAAATCCCTTTCTCGGAGGAAAGTCGAAGCATATCGGCCGGTTTCGGATCGGGGTATCGAAATATATAATCGGGTTCGGAAAAAATATTTTGTTAAAATATCGAAATTCCAAATTCGCTCCAAAATCGGTTCTCAATTTTGTACCATACAAACCGATCGGGTGATCTCCCGATAAAAAATATTGAGAAAATGAAGAACACGAGAAAAATGATGGCGTTTTTGATCGGCATCACGCTGCTGACAATCTCGCCGGCTTATGCCGATCACGACCGTGCGGTCACAACCGAACAGATGCCGCGACAGGCGCAAGAGTTCATTGCCCGGTATTTTCCCGGTGAAAAAATCGCCTACGCAAAAAAAGAAAGCGATTTTTTCGAAGTCATTTACGAAGTGATGTTTACGAACGGCAGCAAGGTCGAGTTCCGTCGAAACGGAGCGTGGAAAGAGGTGGATTGCCGTTATTCGTCGTTACCCGCAGGAATCGTTTCGATGCCGATCGAAACCAAAGTACAGGAGCTGTATCCGGGTGCTGCGGTCATCAAAATCGAACGCGACAAGCAGGAGGTCGAGGTCAAGTTGAATAACGGAATGGAGCTGACTTTTGATCGAAGTCATAATTTGATAGGTATCGACGATTGATACCCCGTCCGTTTCCGATAAAGATTTTTCAGGCTGTGATTTCGCAGTACAAATTATTGATAAACATTTAAGTAAACGAAACAATGAATACGAAGAAAAAAACATTATCTGTTTTAACAATGGCTGCGACGGCTCTCCTGTTCGCTGCGTGCGACAAGGATGAAGTCGGAGGACCGGGCGACTCACATATTTCGCAGGAGGTATTGGCGGCTTTTAACGCTCGTTATCCGGGTGCCCAAGATGTACGATGGTCCCTTCGAGGCGACTATGCTGTGGCGAACTTTTTCTTCGAGGCTGCCCGGACGGAATCCAGGGCCAACAATGCGGCATGGTTCGAAAATGCAAACGGACAATGGGCCATGACCGAAACGAATATCGACTTCGCGGCACTTCCGCAGGCTGTCCGGGAAGGTTTCGATGCCAGCAAATATACCGAAGCCGAAGGATGGACCCGTACTGGTAAGGTGGATAAGCTCGAGCGCAAGGAGGTCGTCGGGGCCGGTGGCAGCGAGGGTGTGACCGTTGTCTATGTTATCGGCGTCACCCGCACGGCAGACGGCATAACGACCGGGATGGACCTGTATTTTTCGACCGAAGGCGTATTGGTGAACGAAGTAACCAATGCTGCGGATGATGGTTATGAAGACTATATTCCAGAGAAACCTGCGGCGGGTATCGAACAGCAGATTCAAGGTTACCTCGATGATAACGGCGGAGGCTCGGTGATAGACGTGGACCGGGAATACGGAGGTACGGAAGTCGAGCTTGTTTGCGGCGGTTACAAGCATGAACTCTATTTCGATGCGCAGGGGAACCGCATCTATGCAAAGATCGAATACGGACGTCGGGATATTGGTTCGGCCGTGCCGGAAGCGATTTACAATGCGGTAGCGGCCGACCAGCAGCTGTCGAGCCCCAACGATATCGACGACATCGAAAAATGGTCACTCGATAAGGCTACGGCAGACGGAATCAGCGTTTTCTGGTGTGTCGAAGTGGAGACACGGCATAAAGAGGTAGATATTTACGTAAACGATTCCCCTGTTCGGATCATTCCCCGTCCTGTAATAGATATGGGAAACACGGGAGGTAATGGACTGCCGGTAGAGGATGAGATCGAGCGCTTCCTGAACGATCGTTATCCGGGAGCTAAGGTCGTGGAACGCGACTATGATGACGGATGTCTTGAACTGACGATTCTTCACGAAAATCTCAGGAAAGAGGTGCTTTTCGACGGTCGCAACAACTGGCTCCGCACCGAGTGGGAGCTCCACCGGTTGCCGCAAAATATTTTGGATGCGGTGCAGCAGGCTGGCTATACCCTCGACGACGACGAATTTGAATGCATCGAAACTTCCGGCGGGATGTGGTATGAGTTCGAAGCACGAAAAGACCGTCGAGAGTATGATTTGCGTGTGGATACGAACGGAAATATCGAGGCCTACGAAGATTGATGGATCGGCTAGACAACTTTTGAATTTTTGTATGGCTAATATTCACTTGATTAAAATCAATGTATTATGAAAAAGATGATTTTAGCAGTGGCATTGTTGCTTACAGGCATCGTGTCGGCCCAGGCCGACGGACGCGAGAAACCGATTACGATCGACAACCTTCCTAAAGCCGCGCAGGAGTTTCTCGCTACGTATTTCAAGGATCTGACCGTAGCTTATGCGGTTGAGGAGAGCAAATACTTCGGTTCGGAATATGAGGTGACTTATACCGACCGCACGGAAGTGGAATTCCGTGCCGACGGTCAGTGGTCGGCGGTCGATCGTAAATATTCGGCCGTTCCTGCGGCGATCGTTCCCCAGCAGATCGCGGATTTCGTAGCGAAGATGAACTACCCCGGTCAGTTTATCCGCAAGATCGACCGTGATGCCTATTCGTGGGAAATCGAACTGTCGAACGGATTGGAAGTCGAATTCGATTTGAATTTCAACGTCATAGACTATGATGACTAAAATTCCCGAAGTTTTGAAATCCGGCTCGGGAAAAAGGTGGGTATGGATCACGGGTGTCGTTGCTATATTCGCTCTACTCTTTGCAATCGCATGGAATATAGAGTGTGAAAGAGCCGTAGCGCCACAGGAACTGCCCGGTGAGGCCCGCTCTTTTATCGCACAGCATTATCCGGAAGAGAATCCCGTTTTGGTAATCAAGACGCTCGACGAACTTGCAGTTACGTATCTGTCTCTTATACACATCTCCGAGCCC
>ENA-UAPO01001043-UAPO01001043.1-human-gut-metagenome-genome-assembly--contig:-NODE-1043-length-10663-cov-5.415724_pt1 | contig 10663 bp, 7 predicted proteins | sample MGYA00243481_ERZ654579 | MGnify/ENA primary metagenome ERZ654579 (study PRJEB26926, sample SAMN06164546) | human gut metagenome | biome: ENVO:00009003; feature: ENVO:2100002; material: ENVO:00002003... | reverse complement strand
CGGCGACGCCCTGGACGAGGCCGAAGCCGCCGAGCGCGATGTCGGCAGCGACGGCCCTGTGGTGTACGACGCCGAGAGCAAGGATGTGTCGGAGGACGGTGAATAACCGTTCCGTGACACCGTAGGGGCGCATTCTATATGCGCCCGCAGCGCCGTGCCATCAGCAAACGGGCACGGGCGGATATAGAATCCGCCCTACAAGCTCCGTTTGTCCTTATTTTGTTTCCCGCGCGAAGGATCGCGAGTTATTTTAAAGGAGAGAACCCCTATCCATGTATGACCTTATCATCGTAGGCGCCGGCCCTGCCGGCATTTTCACCGCGCTGGAGCTGCTGCGCAAGAGCAGCACCCCCCACAAAATTTTGCTCGTCGAAAAGGGCAAGCCTGTGGAAAAGCGCCACTGCCCCAAGGATAAAACCGGCGTCTGCGTAAACTGCAAGCCGACCTGTGCCATCACCACCGGCTTTTCCGGCGCGGGCGCATTCTCGGACGGCAAGCTGTCCCTGTCCTATCAGGTCGGCGGCGAACTGCCCGACCTGATAGGCGAGGATTTCGCGCAGGAGCTTATTGACTACACCGATAAAATTTACCTCGAGTTTGGCGCCGACCCGAAGGTCGAGGGCATCTACGAGGGTCCCGACATCAAGGACATCCGCAAGCGCGCCATTCAGGCGGGCCTGCAGCTCGTTGACTGCCCCATCCGCCATCTGGGCACCGAGAAGGCCCAGCAGCTCTACCTGAACATCCAGAACTATCTGGCCGACGCCGGTGTTGAGATGCTGTTCAGTACCGAGTGCGAGAACATCATCCTCGAGGGTTCCGTCTGCAAGGGCGTCCGCCTGCGCGAGAAGGACGGCGTCCGCGACGTCTACGCCAAGCAGGTCGTTATTGCCACGGGCCGCCGCGGTGCGGACTGGCTGGAAAAGATCTGCGCCGAGCACAACATTGCCCACAAGCCCGGCACCGTTGACATCGGCGTCCGTGTTGAGTGCCGCAACGAGGTCATGGAGAAGATCAACAAGGTCCTGTATGAGGGCAAGCTGATCGGCTACCCGGCCCCGTGGCGCAACAAGGTGCGCACCTTCTGCCAGAACCCCGGCGGCTTCGTTGCGCAGGAGAACTACGACAACGATCTGGCCGTCGTCAACGGCCACAGCTTCAAGGAGAGAAAGAGCAACAACACGAACCTGGCCATTCTGGTCAGCCACAACTTCACCGAGCCGTTCAACCAGCCCATTGCCTACGCGCAGAAGGTCGGTGAGCTGACGAACATGCTGGGCGCGGGCCACATTCTGGTGCAGCGCTACGGCGATATTCTGGACGGCAAGCGCACCTGGGCCAACGAGCTGGCCCGCACGAACGTCCGCCCGACGCTGAAGGACGCTGTGGCCGGTGACATCACCGCCGCCATGCCCTACCGCGCCATGGTCAACATCATCGAGTTCATCAAGATGATGGACGAGGTCGTGCCCGGCTTTGCCAGCCCCGAAACGCTGCTGTACAGCCCTGAGCTGAAGTTCTACTCCAACAAGGTCAAGATGGACACCGATCTGGAGACGAACATCGCGGGTCTGCACTGCCTGGGCGATTCCTCCGGCTGGACGCGTGGCCTGATGATGGCCTCCGTCATGGGCGTCCTGATGGGCCGCAAGCTGATGGAGAAGCACGAGTTCTGATTTTTCGGGGACGCGGGTGTTCTTTTCTTAGAAGAAAAGAACCAAAAGAATTTTAAACAAACGCATGGGGAGAGTGCCGGAGACGGTGCTCTCCCCTTTTTTACAGGCGGCGGTCTGCGGCGGCATGAGGGCATGCCGCCCTACGCACTCACTTTATGTCATTCGTAGGGCGGGATGCCCCCATCCCGCCGCGGGCAGGCATCCACTTTACTGCCAGCCTGTAGGGGGCGGCGTCCCCGACGCCCCGCACCCACTTCCCGCAAAAAAATCACAAAAATCTCCAAAACACCCGCTCCGTGTGACAACTTTGCAACATCCGGGGTGTAGGATAGGGGCAAACCAGGCACAGAAAGGAGCTTTGAGGATGAAAAAAGTAGCTTTATTATTGGCGGCAGCCATGCTGGCGCTGGCCGGATGCGCGTCTGCGGGCGATACCGCGGCGGCTTCGGAGGCCGCACCGGCTGAGAGTACGGCGGAGAGCGCCGCGGCGGAGGACAGCACAGAAGCGGCGCTGCCGGGTGAGCCGCACCCCCTCTCGGCCTATAGCGCCTGCGCAGTCAGCGGCAGCAGCGTCTATACGGCGGTCTCCCACTTTTCAAGCAGCGAGGACAGTCTCGGCAGCTTTGATCACAGCACCGTCTACAAAACCGACCTTACCACCGGGCAGACCTATGAGATGTACCGCACCGGCTCCCAGCTTGCGTCCGCGCCGCTGATCATAGACGACACGCTGTATTTCATCTGCTACGACGGCGGTATGCTGGCCCTGCCGACGACGGGCGGTGAGGCGCGCGTGCTGCCGTTCTCCTACGACGACTGGATGCCTGTTTTTTACGCAGGTCACTACCTCTACTGCCGGAGCGTCAGCGCCGCGCCGTTCTGCCGTACCGGCGGTATGCGGTTTAACTTGGAAAACGGGGAGACCGCGCCGTGGAATATCCCGGTGGAGACAATGTACATTCCCGATGTCGTCGGGGACGCGCTGCTGCTCTGCCGCGTTGTCTCGGATTATCCGGTGCCCTACCCGGACGACGACGAGATGTCCCAGGCGCTTTTGCAGAACACCACGCTGGAATACACCCTGGCCGACCCCGCGACGGGCGCGGTGCGGCAGACCTGCTTTACCCTCCCCTATGACATACCGCAGCCGGGGAACCTTACGGTCTACACCTACCTTGGCAAGTGCGGCAGTGACTTCTATTTCCGCGCAGACCAGTGCGACGATGAGTACGCTTTGGTTTCCCAGTCCGTGCTGCGCATCGGCACGGACGGCACCCGGACCGACCTTGGCATTACCAAAACGCCGGATTACCTGGATTACTGTGCGGTTTTGCAGGGCGATGAGGTGCGCTGGCTCCTGACCCGCGGCACCGACGGCATCTATCTGATTTACGACACGCAAGGCCATGAGATTGGCCGCAACGAGCGGCCCGCCGGGCTGGAGGCCTTCTTCCCGCTTTGTATGCTGGACGACGGACGCCTGTTGATGGTCGTCGGCTACGACTGGGAGCACGACAGCGCGGCCCGGTACGCCGTGATGGACGCCGACGAATTTCTGAACGGCGGGTCGGCATATCGCGAGATGACGTTTGCGGAGTGAACGGGCCCGCCCTACAAGGAACGGCACGGTGATCCGTGCCCGCTGCCGCAGTTTTTTTTCAATCACCGGAAAGGACGTGTACCCATGAAAACGAATAAGCTCATTCCCCTCATCCTCACCGCGGCGCTGGCGCTGTCCGCCTGTGCGTCGGCGGCGAATTCCGCAACCACAGCCGCGCCCGCGGAGACTGCCGCCGCCACACCGGAACCGACGGCGGCACCTGAACCAGTGGGGGAGCTGCGCAGCACCGTTCACCTCTCCATTTTCTCCAACGCGCTGTACCAGACCGTTTTTGACGGTTCCACCGCGCAAGAAACCACGGGTACAAATGTGTATAAAACGGATTTCTCCACGGGAAAGACCACCTTGTTTTATCACGCCGATTCGCTATTTTCTGCGTTTCCATTTGCAACAGAGGATACACTGTATATTGTTGCAGGCAAGCTGCTGGCTTTTCCGCTGGCAGGCGGCGCACCGCGTGAAATCCCCTATGACAGCGGCGAATGGGTCGATGTGCTTTACGACGAGCAGTATCTTTACTCCATCAGCTCCGTCACCGCACCTTATGCCTACACACAGGGGCAGCGGCTTGATTTGCAGACCGGGGAGACTTTGCCGTGGAACATTCCCGGCGAAACCACGAATGTGCTGGACGTGGTAAACGGTCAGCTTGTGACCTGCCGCATTCTGTCGGATTCTCCTGTTCCCTTTCCCGAGGATTCCGAAATGTCCGATGCCTTTCTGCAAAATTCCCTGTGTGAATTTGATCTGACGGACGCTGTCACCGGCAAGCCCGTCCAAAAGCTGTTGTCCTACCCCTGGTATGGAGAGGATGACGGCACCATGAGAACTTCCTATTATTACTTGGGCCATAACGGCAGCGACCTTTATTTTTCGGGCTATCACACGCCGTATGCAACCGACCAACACAGCGTTTCCGTGCTTTGCATCCGCAGCGACGGCACACAGGATGCGCTGGATCTTGCAGAGGATTGGAACTGCTCTGCACTCGACCTTGATGCTGAACTGCGTTGGCTCATGACGTACAACAGCGACATGACTGCGTTTACGCTCTATGATTTGCAGGGCAACAGGCTTGGAGCCAACGCCCGCCCTGCCGGGCTGGCCGTATACACGCCGTTGACCCTACTGGATGATGGCCGCGTTGTACTTCTCATCGGCAAAACTTCCGCCTCAACGCAGCTTGCCACCATCCCCGCCGACGCATTTTTGAACGGGAGTACGGAGTATACAGAGATGACGTTTGCGGGGTGAGTGTCATTGCCCGGGCGGTTTTTACTGGCCGGGAGCGGGCACGGGTCGTCGGGGACGCCGACCCCTACGGGCTGGCCGTGGGGCTGGCGGCTGCCTGTCGGCGGCCAGAGGACTGCCCGCCGTGGCCGTTTCCGTTAGCATAAACAAAACCCAGCCCCCGCAATGTTTTCCACATTGCGGGGGCTGGGCTGTTTAAAACTTTAAGACATGAACCGATCCTTCAGGTTCTTGAAGAAGCTCTTGCGCTTCTCGTAGTTCTCGTCCTTCAGGCTGTCCTCAAAGGCCTTCAGGGCTTCGCGCTGGGTGCGGTTCAGCTTCTTGGGGATCTCCACGTCCACAATGACGTACTGGTCACCGCGTCCGCGCCCGTTCAGGTACTGGATGCCCTGGCCGCGCAGGCGGAACTTCGTGCCGCTCTGGGTGCCCTCGGGAATCTTCTGGGCGACCTTGCCGTCCACGGTGGGGACCTCAATTTCAGCGCCCAGCACAGCCTGGGAGTAGGTAATGGGCACGCGGACGTACACATCGTAGCCGTCGCGCTCAAACACGGCGTCGGGCTTGACCGTCACATGGACGATCACGTCGCCCGCGGGGCCGCCGTTCGTACCGGCGTCGCCCTGGCCGCGCAGTGCAATGTTCTGGTCGTCGTCGATACCCGCAGGGATCTTGACCTCCAGCGTCTTGCGGGCACTGGTCTTGCCGGTGCCGCGGCAGGTCTTGCAGGGGTTCTTGATGATGGTGCCGCGTCCGCCGCAGTGCGGGCAGGGCTGCTGGCTCTGCATCACACCAAACGGCGTGCGCTGCTGGGTCACGACATAGCCGCGGCCACCGCACTCGGTACAGGTCTCGGGGCTGGAGCCGGGCGCACAGCCGTTGCCGCCGCAGTCCGGGCAGGTCTGCTGACGGTTCAGCGTGACCTTTTTGGCGCAGCCGTGGGCGGCCTCCTCAAAGGTCAGGATCACATTGGCCTGAATGTCATGGCCCTTGCGCGGTGCGTTGGGGTTGGAGCGGGTCGAGCCGCCGAAGCCGCCAAAGCCGCCGCCGAAAATATCGCCGAAGATGTCGCCCAGATCGACGCCGCCGGTGCCGCCGAAGCCGCCAAAGCCGCCACCGTAGCCGCCGCCGGGCTGGCCGGCCCCATAGTTGGGATCGACCCCAGCGAATCCGAACTGGTCATAGCGCTTGCGCTTGTTCGGGTCGGAAAGAACATCGTTGGCCTCATTGACTTCCTTGAACTTTTCCTCGGCGTCCTTGTCGCCGGGGTTCAGGTCGGGGTGGTACTTTTTGGCCAGCTTGCGGTAGGCGCTTTTGATCTCGGCATCGGTGGCGTTTTTGCCGATCCCCAGCACCTCGTAGTAATCACGTTTTTCTGCCATAGAATCTATCCCCTCTATTTATGGGTTGTGAAAAGGCTTCCCCTTGCGGGGAAGCTGCCCGCGGAGCGGACTGATGAGGTGAGACCTGCCGGATATTGCCCGCAAACAGGCAATCCCGGCAGCTTGGCCCTCATCCGGCCTTGCTGCGCACGGCCACCTTCCCCCGCGGGGGGAAGGCTTTATTTTAACTTTCTCTATAACCCCCAAGGGCCGCCGCCGGGTTTGCCCAGCGGCGGCCTTATTATGGGTTTGTTACAGCTTAGACCTCGTGGAAGTCGGCGTCAACGGCGCCGTCGTCCTTCGGCTGCGCACCGGCATCGGGGCCGGGCTGTGCACCGGGCTGCTGGCCCTGTGCCTGGGCGGCCTGCTGGTAGACCTTCTCGCTGATGGCGTAGAAGGCCTTCTGCAGGTCATCCTGCTTTGCCTTGATGTCATCAACGCTGCCGGACTTCAGGGCTTCCTTCAGGGCAGACAGCTTGGTCTCGACCTCGCTCTTTTCCTCGGCGGAAACCTTGTCGCCGAACTCGCCCAGTGCCTTCTCGGTCTGGAACACCATCTGGTCGGCGTTGTTGCGCACATCGACTTCCTCGCGGCGCTTCTTATCCTCGGCGGCATACTGCTCGGCGTCCTTGACAGCCTTGTCGATGTCGTCCTTGCTCATGTTGGTGGAAGCAGTGATCGTGATGCTCTGCTCCTTGCCGGTGCCCAGGTCCTTCGCGCTGACGTGAACGATACCGTTGGCATCAATATCGAAGGTGACCTCGATCTGCGGCACGCCGCGGGGTGCCGGAGCGATGCCGTCCAGATGGAAGGTTCCGAGGCTCTTGTTGTCGCGGGCAAACTCACGCTCGCCCTGCAGAACGTTGATCTCAACAGAGGGCTGGTTATCAGCGGCAGTGGAGAACACCTGGCTCTTGTGGGTAGGGATGGTGGTGTTGCGGTCGATGATCTTGGTGCACACGCCGCCCAGGGTCTCAATGCCCAGGCTCAGCGGGGTGACATCCAGCAGCAGCAGGCCCTTGACATCGCCCTGCAGAACGCCGCCCTGGATGGCAGCGCCCACAGCCACGCACTCATCGGGGTTGATGCCCTTGAAGGGCTCGCAGTTCAGTTCCTTCTTGACTGCATCGTAGACAGCGGGGATACGGGTGGAACCACCGACCATCAGGACCTTCTTCAGGTCGGAAGCGCGCAGACCTGCATCCTGCAGAGCCTTGCGCACGGGGGTCATGGTGCGATCGACCAGATCAGCGGTCAGCTCATTGAACTTAGCGCGGGTCAGCGTCATGTCCAGATGCTTGGGGCCGTTGGCGTCCGCGGTGATGAAGGGCAGGTTGATGTTGGTCGTGGTCGCGCTGGACAGCTCGATCTTGGCCTTCTCGGCAGCCTCCTTCAGGCGCTGGGCAGCCATCTTGTCCTTGCGCAGGTCGATATTATTCTCGCGCTGGAAGTCCTCGGCCATCCAGTCGATGATGCGCTGGTCGAAGTCATCGCCGCCCAGGTGGGTATCACCGTTGGTAGCCAGAACTTCGGTAACGCCGTCGCCCATCTCGATGATGGAGACATCGAAGGTGCCGCCGCCCAGGTCGTAGACCATGATCTTCTGGTCCTCTTCCTTATCGATGCCGTATGCCAGAGATGCGGCAGTGGGCTCGTTGATGATACGCTTGACGTTCAGGCCGGCAATGGTGCCTGCGTCCTTGGTTGCCTGACGCTGGCTGTCGTTGAAGTATGCAGGAACGGTGATGACTGCATCGGTGACAGTCTCGCCCAGATAAGCCTCGGCATCAGCCTTCAGCTTCTGCAGGATCATAGCGCTGACCTGCTGGGGAGTGTACTCCTTGCCGTTCAGGGTCACCTTGTGGTCGGTACCCATCTGACGCTTGATGGAAGAAACGGTGTTGTCGGGGTTGGTGATAGCCTGACGCTTTGCAACCTGACCTACCAGACGGTCGCCGGTCTTGGTGAAGCCGACAACAGACGGGGTGGTGCGTGCACCCTCAGAGTTTGCGATAACAACGGGCTCGCCGCCCTCCATAACAGCTACGCAGCTGTTGGTAGTACCAAGGTCGATACCAATGATCTTACTCATAATGAAAGCTCCTCTCAAATTCAGAACGTTTTTTGTTTATATGATGCTCAAATGTTACCAAGCGGATGTTATATTTGAAAACCCTTGCGGGGTCTTGCAAAATCACTCTGCCACAACAACGGTGGCATGGCGGACGATCTTATCGCCCAGCTTGTAGCCCTTCTGGTAAACCGTAATCACGGTGCCGCTCTCCTGCCCATCGGGGGCGGGGATCTGCTGCACAGCATTCATAAAGTTGGGGTCAAAGGGCTTGCCCAGCGCCTCGATCTCCTCCACATGGAGGGCTTCCAGTGCCTTTGCCGCCTTATCCAGCGTCATGACCACGCCCTTTTTGTAGTTCTCGTCAGTGGTGGGGGCGTTGGCAGCCATGTCCAGCGTATCCAGAATGGGGATGATCTTTTCCACTGCATGGGAAACACCGTCGCCAAACTTCTGGTCGGCCTCGCGGGTGGAGCGCTTGCGGTAGTTGTCGTACTCGGCAGCCATGCGCAGCAGCTGATCCTTGGCCTGATTGGCATTCTTCTCAGCCGCGTCCAGCTTTGCCTTCACGGCCTCCAGCTCCCGGGCCTTCTTGTTGAAGAAGCCATCTTTTTTCTTGGGGTCTGCCGCTTCAGCGTTCGTCTCGGGAGCCGCTGCCTGCTCAGGTGCAGTTTCCGGGGCGGCCTGCTCGGCGGTGTTGGGCTCCACGGCAGGTTCTTCTGCCTGCGGGGTCTTTTTTGTTTCTTCGCTCATTCCAGGTCCTCCTTATAGATCACAGTCCGCCGGGGTGCGGCTGCCTGCGGGGTATCTTTTCGTTTACCGCTCATTCCTTCGCCAAGCTGATCGGCAAAGGTGTGGAGCAGCGGCATCAGCTTCTGGAAGGGCATCCGGGTGGGGCCGATGAGGGCCACGGAGCCCCAGAGGCCTCCGCCCACCAGATACCGGTCACTCACGATGCACAGGCCGGGGATCTGAGGTTCCAGGTCCTCGCCCAGCAGGATGCTTTCGCTCTGCTCTGCCGGGGGTGCAATGAGGGCGGCGGCCTGCTCTTCGTCGTTCAGCAGGCTCAGGATGCTGCCCACCTTGCCGTCCAGCTGGGGCCAGTCCAGCAGGTACTGCTCACCGCCCAGATACACATGGGGCTGGGTGGAATCCTGCAGGATGGCGGCGGCAGCGCTGATCACCGGCACCAGCTCCGGGCTGATCTGGCTGCACAGCTCTGCAAGGAGCCGGGGCGACAGATCAACAGGAGCCACAAAGGTCAGGTTCCGGTTGAGCAGGGCGGCAAGCGCCGCTGCATTTTCCCGGGAAAGACCGGTGCGGACCCGCGCAACACGGGTGCGGACATAACCGGCAGTGGTCACAGCCAGCACCGCTGCGGCGCTGCGGCCCACCTGCACCACCTCGTAGTGGGCGATGCAGAGATCCTCAGCACAGGGGGTGCTGACGGCGGCGGTACAGCCGCTGATGGCGGCCAGTGCCTTGGCGGCACCTTGTGCCAGCTTTTCCGGCTCATGGTCAAGGCTTGCGAACACCGCGTCCACACGGGCGCGGGTCACACGGTCCAGCGGCTGGTCATCGGTGAGAAGATGATCCAGATAATAACGGTAGCCCTTGGCACTGGGGACACGGCCTGCGCTGGTGTGGGGCTGCTCCAGCAGACCCAGCTTGGTCAGCGCAGCCATCTCGTTGCGCAGCGTAGCACTGGAAACTGCCATATCAAAGTAGTTTGCCAGCACACTGCTGCCCACGGGCTCGCCCTCGAGGCCATACAGCGCAACGATCGCCTGCAAAACACGCTGCTTGCGTGCATCCATCGTCATAGCGCCTGCCTCCTTCGTTCGCTTTTTGTTCTTTAGCACTCCTTCTTCCTGAGTGCTAAGACCATTATATCCAATTTTGCGGCGCTGTCAATAGCTTCTCAGAAAAGTTTTGAAAGATTCATAATTCTGTCATAAAGCTGGCCGCACCCTCTCCGTCATTGCTTGCGCAATGCCACCTCTCCCGAAGGGAGAGGCAAGACATCACAGAGGACAGATGCTGCAATATCTGGGATTGCCCTTGGCTCCCCCTTTGGGGGAGCTGGCAAAGCCGAAGGCTTTGACTGAGAGGGTTCGCAACCTAAAAAAGCCGCCACACATCGCTCTGTGCAGCAGCTTCTCTATTATAAGGTATTATTCCTCCATCTGCTTTGCCAGAAATGCCGCCGCCACGTTCACCGCCTTGAGCTGGGCGGCATCGGGCTGGGCAGTGCGGTCCTCCGTAAGCAGGCCCACACTGCCGGTGACATCCCCCGCCGCAATGATGGGCACAGCGCACAGCAGCGCCCGGGGTGAGCCCTCACAGGGCAGCAACGCCTTTTCGGGGCTGCCATCGCTCTGGTAGGGCTTGCGGCTGTCCATCAGCTTTTCCAGCGGCTGGCTCACGCTGCGGTCGGCCAGATCCCGCCTGCCCGCACCGGATGCCGCCAGAATGCGGTCCCGGTCTGAGACAAAGGCCGTCAGGGCAAAGCACTTGCTCAGCACATCCACATACTGGGCCGTCACCCCGCTCAGTTCCCCCATGGGCGAATACTTTTTGAAGATGACCTCACCGTCCCCCGTTGTAAAGATCTCCAGCGGGTCTCCCCTGCGGATGCGCTGGGTGCGGCGGATCTCCTTGGGGA
>ENA-UAPO01001042-UAPO01001042.1-human-gut-metagenome-genome-assembly--contig:-NODE-1042-length-10663-cov-7.072964_pt1 | contig 10663 bp, 8 predicted proteins | sample MGYA00243481_ERZ654579 | MGnify/ENA primary metagenome ERZ654579 (study PRJEB26926, sample SAMN06164546) | human gut metagenome | biome: ENVO:00009003; feature: ENVO:2100002; material: ENVO:00002003... | reverse complement strand
TGGTCTTATTTCATCTGTCGGCTTTGTCTATAGAACGATTAAAGATTAGTATAAAGCAAAATCGGCAGTTCATATGAGCTGCCGATTTTTCATACACAAAACAAAAAACCTGCTCACAATGTGAACAGGTTTGTGGTTGGGGTGCAGGGATTCGAACCCCGGAAGTGCTTGAGTCAGAGTCAAGTGCCTTACCGCTTGGCGACACCCCAGTGTGGTTGGGATAGCCGGATTTGAACCGGCGAAATGACGGAGTCAAAGTCCGTTGCCTTACCGCTTGGCTATATCCCAGTAAAGGTTTAACTTAATCGGAATTGGTAACGTTCCCTGACGACTTATATATCATACCACATTCATTCTAAAAAGTCAATACCTTTTTTTATATTTGTGTCATTTCACAAATATAAAGTGATTTATATGACAGATATGTCAAATCTCACTGCGATTCTCCAGTGCTTTGAAAAGAGTGACCTCGTCCGCAAATTCCAGTGTTCCGCCTATGGGCAGACCGAATGCAAGGCGTGTTACCTTTATTCCCAGGGGCTTTAAAAGCTTTGAGATGTACATGGCAGTGGCTTCGCCCTCAACAGTGGGGTTGGTCGCCATGATGACCTCTTTCACGCCGCCTTTCTTTATCCTGTTCAGCAGCTCCTTTATGCGTATCTGCTCGGGAGTAACGCCGTCCAGTGGGGAGATAAGCCCATGGAGTACATGATAAACGCCCTTGTACTCGTTTGTGCGCTCGAATGCGGTAATGTCCTTGGGTGTCTCCACCACGCAGATAGTGGAGGGGTCACGCATATCATCGCTGCATATGGGGCACACACCCGAATCGGTAAGATTGCAGCAGATACGGCACTCCTTTACCGTGCTGTGGGCATTGATTATAGCGTCTGCAAAGGCCTGTGCGTCCTCGTCGCTCATGCCCATTACAAAATAAGCCAGCCTTTGTGCGGTTTTCATGCCAATGCCCGGAAGCTTTGCGAACTGCTCCGCAAGGAGCACCAGAGGCAGTGCTGTGCTGTTTGCCATTGCAAATGCTCCTTTCGATAAATTGCGGGGACTATTATCCAGTCCCCGCCAAGCATTTTATTTATGGGGTATCAGAAAAGGCCGGGGAAAGAAACGCCGCCTGTTACTGCGCCCATCTTTGCCTCGGAGGTATCCTCGATCTGCTTTACGCACTCGTTGATAGCGCTGATAAGAAGATCCTGGAGCATCTCAACATCGTCCTTGTCAACGACTTCGGGCTTGATGTTAAGGGACTGGACCTGCTTTCTGCCGTTCATGGTGATCTCAACAGCTCCGCCGCCTGTGGTAGCGGTGAAGGTCTCGTTCTCGATCTCTTCCTGAACATTGGTGATCTCAGCCTGCATCTTCTGAGCCTGCTTTATCATGTTCTGCATATTCTGAGCGCCGCCGCCCATACCCTGTGGTAATCTTGCTTTCATAGTGATAACTCCTTTGAAAAAATTGTATTCAAATTTATGCGCTGCAGCCTGTGCCGCAGCAATTATCCGACGGATACCGACGGATACTGAGCTTAGATAGTTTCGACGGGAACGCCGCCGTTTTCTGCCTTTTCAAGCAGAGCCTTCCGGGCTTCCTCGGGGGATATTTTTGCTTCCGCCTTGCTTTCGCCGCCGCCTGCCAGTGAGCGGTCAAGATTTTCCCTGTAGCCCACAAGTATCTTGTTGGAAAGGGTAAGACCTGTCAGCTGATTTATGGCGGACAGTATCTTGACACAGTTCTCGGGGGAGCGTGTAAGCACGCCGATAAGCTTGTCCTTGGTGTTTATGAGCAGCTTTCCGCCGCACTCGTAGCCGTAGGTGCCGTTAAGGGCAGGGGCGACTGAGGGGCAGGTCTCCTTCAGCTTGTCTATGATATCGAACCAGCGGTCGATATAGTTTATGGACGAGCTTCCCGATGCTGCGGCTGCCATTTCGGCGGCACGCTCCGATGCGGGAGGATATTTCTGATTTTGCGGCTGAGGTCTCGATGAACTGTCAGCCTTCTGCTCCAACTTCTGTTCAAGCTCGGATATCTTGGCGTTCAGCCTGTCGATCTCACTTCTGTCCGCTGCCTGAGCAGGGGCCTGGGCGGTGACAATAGCCGCTCCGCTGCACATTCTGATAACGCACATCTCCATATCTATCCTCTTTGAGAGGGAACGGGACATACGCTCTGCGCAGGAGGAAAGTGTGTCCAGATGGGACAATACATCGGGAAGAGTCATTTTAGACGCTATCCGCTTTATGGTCTCAAGCTCCGAGGGCAGGCAGATCATTGACTTTGTCTGCTCGGGGGCTGAAATGGCTATCATAATGTTTCGAAACTGTGCCGCCAGCTCTTCGCACAGCCGCTGCATATCCTTTGAGCGGTCGTACAGCTGAGAGATGATATCCAGCGCTTTTGCGGGATCCTTGTCCGCAACGGCTTCTGCCAGAGCGAAAAGGTAGTCACGGCCTGCGATGCCTGCCGCTTCGGATACCACATCGGCGGTGATGTTTTCGGAAAATGCGATACATCTGTCGAGAATGGAAAGAGCGTCACGCATACCGCCGTCGGCAGCCTTTGCGATAAGCTCGGCAGCGTCGGGGGCGAGGGTGATGTTTTCCTTTACCGCAATGTCGCTGAGACGTGCGGCGATGTCCTCGGTCTTTATTCGCATAAAGTCAAACCGCTGGCATCTTGACAGAATGGTCGGCAGCACCTTGTGAAGCTCGGTGGTCGCCATGATGAACTTTATATACGGGGGAGGCTCCTCAATGACCTTCAGCAGAGCATTGAACGCTTCCTTTGAAAGCATATGGACCTCGTCGATGATGTATATTTTGTATCTGCACCGTTCGGGGGTGTATTCGGTGGCTTCTCTCAGCTCACGGGCATCGTTTACGGAGCCGTTGGAGGCTGCGTCTATCTCGATGATATCGGCGAGAGCAAAGTTGTCTGCGTCACGGCAGATATCGCACTGACAGCAGGGCGAGCCGTTTACGGGGTGCTCGCAGTTGAGCGCCTTGGCAAAAATTCTGGCGCAGGTGGTCTTACCCGTTCCTCTTGAACCTGTGAACAGGTAGGCATGAGCGGTTTTGCCGCTCATTATCTGATTTTTCAGCGTTGTGGTAATATGAGACTGGGAGATTACATCGTCAAACGTGGCGGGTCTGTATTTCCTGTATAACGCCTGATACATAAAATCCTTCCTCTTTTATAATTATCCGTTGATGTGGGAGTCGGCTTTGCCGTAGCGCTCCCTCAGGTGCTCCTCAAAGAAATTTTCGGGATAGCCGCCTGCGGTGCATATCTGAGCGCAATATGACTTGAACCCCTCCATATCGCCTATTCGTGCGATAAGCGCAAGGCGGTACCTTTCGCAGGCTTCGTCCTCCTTGCCCTCCAGCAGGCTTGCCAGCGCAAGGCCACCCTGAGAGGTTATGGGGTCAAGACCGTATTCTATTGATTTTTCAAAGTAATATCTGCTTTTTTCGGGAAGATTAGCCGAAAGGAACATTCTGCCTATCTCGTTGTAGATGAAAGGGAAAATGCCCTTGCTCTCGGCGATGGGAACCAGCTTTTCGTAATACTCAGCCGCAGAGCCGTAGCTTGCGGAGAGGGAAAAGTTTCTTGCCGCCATAAGCAGCGATTCGGGGAGATGTATCTCCTTTTCGGCTGCGATAACTGCGCAGTGAGCGGCGTTGGTGGAATATCCCATTCTGCTGTAGCAGATGGAGGTGTAAAAGCCCAGAACGCCCTGTTCGCTGTCTGTCAGGTTTTTGCCTTTAAGGTCCCTGAAAATATCCAGGGCATCGTTATAATTATTTTCCGCCAGGAGCAGCTCCAGAGCGGAGTAAAACATTCGCTTCTTCTCACCGTACATAAAGGCTGTGCCGATAACGTCCTTATCGTAATCCGAAAGGTAGTCGGCGGGGGTGCCGTTTATGCCCCTGTTAACTGAAAAGCCTATCTGTATGAAAAGCCCCGCCAGGAACATGACCGCTCCGCATATCAGATATGCTTCATCGGGGTGAGTGTGATCGACGAAATAGAAAAATACAAATATCAGACCCAGCACATAGGGCACAGCGGCGCCTGCAGGTGCCGAGGTGACATAAAGCCGTTTCAGCGCAGAGAAAAATTTCAGTAATCTCTTCATTCAGCTGGCCATCTTTCTGTTTTATAAAAAATCCGATACATAGGTGTGCAGGCTTGCTGCGGCACACGAAACGTACCGCTTAATGCTGCTCGGTTCCCCGCCTGACATGGTTCACGGTGTTTTGTTGCACAGGGCCCGCACACCTATATATCGGATTACATCCAACTTAGATGTTACATATTATATCATACTTTTTCTGAAATTGCAATAGCTTTTGAGAAAAAATTTAGATAATGGTAAAAACTAACGCATAAATCGTTTTCGCTGACGTGTGGGACTGTAATAATCCGCCTGCACGATACATATATTTTTCTCGGAGTGATGATATGCTTACCATTATTTTTGCAGGACTTATACTTGTTTCCATAGCCGTATCCGTCTTTACGGGCACGTCCGGGCAGCTTACCGAGGCAGTGCTCACCGAGCCTGTGAATGCGGTGGAGCTTTGCATATATCTTTGCGGCGGAATGTGCTTCTGGGGCGGACTTATGCGCATTGCGGAAAGATCGGGGCTTACCGATGTGCTGGCAAAAGGCTTTTCATTTATACTCGGCGGACTTTTCCGTGATATCGACAAAAACGGAAGGGCGTTCCATGCCATCTGCATGAACATAACCGCAAATCTGCTGGGGCTGGGCAATGCCGCCACGCCTTTCGGGATAGAAGCAATGAAAGCCCTTGCTGAAGAGGAGAAAGCAGGGGACACCGCCACTCCCTCAATGGTGATATTCACCGTCCTGAACACCGCTTCCATTACCCTTATTCCCTCAACAGCCCTTTCCATACGCATGAAATACGGTTCTGCGGAGCCGCTGGAGATAATTCCCGCCGTGTGGATAACATCGGCAGCCGCACTTGCATTCTCCCTTACAGCGGCGGTGCTTCCCTTTATCAGACGGAAAAATGAAAGGAGAACCGAGCATGACAAGCCTTGTGATACCCATATGCGCTGCCATAGTGATATTGTGGGGGATATATAAAAGGACGGATATTTTCGGCGAGTTCGTAAAGGGTGCTGCCGATAATCTGAAAACCTGTGCAGAGCTGCTGCCCACTCTTATTGCACTGATAACGGCGGTGGGAATGTTCAAGGCATCGGGGGCAATGGAACTGATAACAAACGTATCGGCACAGATTTTTGACAGCATCGGCTTTCCCTCGCAGTGCCTGCCGCTGGCGCTGATAAGGCCTGTTTCCGGCAGCGGAGCGCTGGCTGTGTATGAGAGCATCATCTCGGACAGCGGCCCCGACAGCTTTGCGGGCAAGGTGGCAAGCGTGATGCTCGGCTCCACCGAGACCACTTTTTACACCCTTGCGGTCTATTACGGGGCGGCAGGCATAAAAAAGACCCGCCACACCCTTGCGGCTTCTCTCACGGGAGACCTGACTGGCTTTATTTTCAGCGTGCTTACGGTAAATCTGCTGCTCAGGTGAAATGTTAACAAAATGTAAATTCAAGGGCTTTTGGCAAAATCCTGTTGACAAGGCAATTTTTATTTGATATAATAAATAAGCATTGTTGAGATGAGCCATTAGCTCAGTCGGCAGAGCATTTGACTTTTAATCAAAGGGTCTGGGGTTCAAATCCCCAATGGCTCACCAATGTATCCGCAAGCCTTTTCGGTTTGCGGATCTTTTGTTATATGATATAAAAACAGCGCTTTGCCTTATAAAAGACAGAGCGCTTATTTATTGAGCGGTTGTTCGCTTTCTTTTATCGCTGCTTTAGTATCCTCATTTGGAGCATCTGATATACCGAAGCTCTTTAAAAGCATCATAAGTGCTTCGATCTGTTCATCGTTAAGCTGGTCGATCATGAAATGAACACGGGTTCTTACTCCCAACAAACGGTTACAAAACCATTTCCATTGCCTACATTTGATTACAGGTATTCTTTTCCTCTTGATACTTTTTCATGCAGATGATATAATCAGAATATAACATAAACTCAGTCATAAAGAAAGGATACCGATATGAAAAAATTCAGACTTATTGCCGCTGCAATGGCGGCTGTTATGTGCATATCCGCAGTGCCCGTGTCCGCAGTGCAGCACGGCTGGGAAAGCGGCGAGGGAACAGGCAGATATATCCTCCATGACGGAGCGGCAGCCACAGGCGTTATGAACATCGACGGCGTGGTATATCGCTTTGATTCTTACGGCAGCTGCCTTGGCAGATACACCGGCATCGGCAGGAAAAACGGAGTTATCCGCTATTACCGGGACGGCATTATGTTCACAGGCGGCTGGCTGAAGCTTTCGGGCGGCACATATTACTTTGACCAAAGCGGCGTGGGAGCTGTGGGTATTGTGACCATAGACGGCAAGCAGTACAATTTCGGTTCCGACGGCAGGCTCACCGATTCCGTCAACCCCTTTTCCGTGACCGCCGACAAGCAGCTTATCGTTATGGGAAACCGTGATAAGATAAAGTTCACATTCACCGCAGAAAACATCAGCGGCACTGCCTACATGGGCGAGATAACCGAGCTGCAAAGATATTCCGACGGCAAGTGGTACAAGGTAAAGCCCTCGGACAGCTATGTCGTTAATGATGTAGCATATGAGCTGGGAAATGTGGGCGACCCATACTATTATAATGGTTCAGCCGATGTGTATTTCACTCCCGAGGCGTATTCCAATAACATTACTGCGGGCAAATACCGCATTGCCCAGACTATTTATACCGACAACGGTCAGAAGCGGCTTTTCTGTGAGTTCAGCATCGCAGATCGGGCAGCGGTAAGCACTTCTCAGCCAAGCTATGATATTATGTCAACCGAGAGAATAGATATCAGCGGATATGCCGTCAATGCAGGGGAGTATTATGCCGAGGCGCAGGGGCTTTATGTGTATAATGACGACACCGATGAATGGGACAGAGTAGAGCCTAAAGAGACCGACCGTCCTTTCGTTTCCGATGTGCTTTTATCATCGGGTGACAGCATAAACTGCTTCCTTGACCTTACCCGCTACAGCCGCACAAGGCTGAAATCGGGCAAATACCGTGCGCTTATCGCCGATAATATCTCCTGTGAGTTTGAGATGACAAATCCCTATGACGTTTATGCGGAGCAGTTTGAGCCTGAGAAAAGGGGCAAGAAGCAAATCGTCATAACCTTTGTGAACACCACCGACAGCGACATCACCGTAAAGGGCTATGGCAAGCTTATGCGCCAGGTAAGGGGCAAGTGGATTACTGTCACAGCAGGAAAGGCTCTGGATACCGAGGTTACTGTTCCTGCTATGCACAAGTGGGAAAAGACCATGGTGCTCAATAAATATTACAGTGCTTCCGACCTTAAAAGCGGCAGCTACTGCATGAAATTCCCCACCGCAAGCGGCGGATATGTGTATGCTTATTTTGAGCTGAAGTGATGAGTGAAATAGAAAAGCCGTCCTTGTGGGCGGCTTTTTTCATATTCTTATGCAGGAAATCATGATAAAATTAACCATTAGTTCTTGAAATCGGTGCCGTAATATGTTATAATTAAACAAATATGCGAAAATTACCGTGTAAGGCAATTTTCACCGAAAGGAACGAAGATCATGATAAGATCAGGAAAAGGAAGATTTCTGGCTCTCCTTTCTGCCGCTGTGATATCACTGGGTTCGGTAACGGCATTCGGCTCGGATATCACCGTTCAGGCAGCAATGAACACGTCGGAATTTGCTTCGGGATACTCGTATCCCACTCAGATGAGAGGGCTTACCGCTTTCCAGTTAGTCTCCGATATGGGCGCAGGCTGGAATCTGGGAAATTCCCTTGAATCGTCCGACAGCGAGACCAACTGGGGCAATCCCAAGACCACCAAGTCCATGATAGACGCTATTGCAGCAAAGGGCTTTACCACCCTGCGTGTACCCGTAAGATGGGACGACCACTACTCCGACTCATCCAAGTACATGATCAGCGCCGAGTATATGGACAGAGTTGAGACTGTGGTAAACTATGGCCTTGCAAACGGAATGTACGTTATCCTTAACGTTCACCACAACGACCTCCAGGCCGCCGTTTCATCAAGCACATCGGCTCAGAATAAGATATCCGAGGAGCTGGCTGCTATCTGGAAGCAGATCGGCACACGCTTCAAGAACTACGGCGACAAGCTCATTTTTGAGGTGAACAACGAGCCACGCTGCGGCGAGGACTGGACAGGCAACGCAAGCTACTACAAGTGCGTAAATGCCAACAATGAGGCTGCCCGTGCAGCTATCAGAGCCACAGGCGGCAACAACGCCAAGCGCCTTATCATGCTCCCCACCTACTGCGCATCGGGCGATGCTGCCAAGGCTGAGGCATGGTCGAACACATCGGGTGACAGCATGATCGCCGCTTCTATCCACGCATATCTTCCCTTTGACTTTGCGTTCTCGGGCGACGGTCACAAGGACTGGCAGGCTTCCGACCTTACCGAGCTGAGCGGCTTCTTTACACGTATGTACAACACCTTTATCAGCAAGGGCGTTCCCGTTGTTATCGGCGAGTTCGGTGCCACAAACAAGAGCAACACCGCCTACAGAGAAAAGTATGCAGGCATATATGCTTCGCTGGCAAGGCAGTTCGCCGCACAGGATATCCCCTGCGTATGGTGGGACAACAACTGCTTCGGCACAGGCAGCGAGAACTTCGGCATCTTCAATAGAGGTAGCAGAAGCTTCACCTACGGCGGCATTGCCGATGCGCTTGTTGCCGCATACAACGGCGACCCTCAGTATGAGACTGCCACAGGCGGAGAAAACGTGCTTTTCTCGGGCACAGGCACAAGCTCAAATTACGGTCAGGCAGTATCCTTTGACCCCGGCGCAATAACAAGCCTTTCAAGCAGCGACAAGATATACTGCTCATATTCATCTTATGGGGATATCGAATTTATCCTCCAGAGCTTTACCGACAGCAGCAGAGGCTGGATACAGGTAGCTCCCGACAGCGCATCCAACGGCACAGCGGTATGGTCAGTATCAAGCCTCAAAAGCGCATTCGGCGGCTCCTTCTCAGGTCTTGGCAAGGCATACATCGGCGACAGAGGCTCTTCTCTTACCGTTACAAAGGTGTATGTTCCCGGCGGCACTGCTCACACTCATGTTTATAACGGAAAATCGGCAGTTGCCCTTGAAGCCACCGCCTACACAAAGGGCAGAAAGCAGATATACTGCTCCGTAAGCGGCTGCACAGCCTACAGGATAGTTACCGTTCCCAAGCTTGACTCCACAAGACCCGTTATAACAAGCGTTACCGCAGGCACCGAGCAGGCGACTGTTGCATGGTCAGCTGTCAGCGGAGCCACCAAGTACGAGGTATTTACATATCTTAACGACAAGTGGACTTCCCACGGAACCACCACAGCCTGCAATATGACCGTCAAGAACCTTACAGGCGGCACAAACTACGGCTTTGCAGTAAAGGCTTATGTTAACGGCGAGTGGTCAGACCCCTCCGATAAGGTATATGCAACACCCAAGGCTTGTGAGATACCCAAGCCCGCAATAACATCGGCAAAGGCGCAGGACAGCTCAGTTTTGCTCAGCTGGAGCACCGTCAGCGGAGCTTCACAGTACGCAGTTTATTACATCACAGGCGGCAAGTGGTACAACGCCGGAACAACAACTGCCACTGCAATGACCGTTTCGGGACTTACAAACGGCACAAAATACGGCTTTGCTGTAAAGGCATACATCAGCGGAAAGTGGTCGGCGATCACCACCGCAGATATTGTTTATGCCACACCCGAGGCTGCGGTAACAAAGCCCGTTATCACCAAGGCGCAGGGTCAGGACGGCAGAGTTGCCCTCAACTGGACATCCGTTAACGGTGCAACAAACTACGCAGTTTACACATATCTTAACGGCAAGTGGTCTGTCGCAGGTTACAGAACCGCCAACGGTATGTATGTAACAGGACTTACAAACGGCGTTAAGTACGGCTTTGCGGTAAAGGCTTACGTAAACGGCAGCTGGTCGGGCGTAACCTCCGCAGATATTGTTTATGCAACACCTGTCGGAGCATCGGTAAAGCCCGTTATCACCAAGGCACAGGGTCAGGACGGCAGAGTTGCCTTGAACTGGACTTCCGTTAACGGAGCTACAAACTATGCGGTTTACACCTACCTTAATGGCAAATGGTCGCTGGCAGGCTACAGAACCGCCAACGGAATGTATGTAACAGGACTTACAAACGGCGTTAAATACGGCTTTGCGGTAAAGGCTTACGTAAACGGCGCATGGACAAACATCGTTTCTTCCGACATCGTATATGCCACCCCCACTGCCAACAAGGCAGACGTGATGTATGCTGACACCGAAAGCTTTATTTCCGATGATATCTTTGATATCGGCATTGATGACATAGACATCAGCTTACCTGATATTGCATAAATAAAATTATATCAATAACAAAAAGTCAGCACCGAAAGCTCGGTGCGGACTTTTTTATTAGCTTCTCACACATGAATTTTTATCTAATACTAATCCTCAATCAACCTATAGACAAATCCTCGGCTGAAATAAGCCCATT
>ENA-UAPO01001035-UAPO01001035.1-human-gut-metagenome-genome-assembly--contig:-NODE-1035-length-10719-cov-4.081770_pt1 | contig 10719 bp, 9 predicted proteins | sample MGYA00243481_ERZ654579 | MGnify/ENA primary metagenome ERZ654579 (study PRJEB26926, sample SAMN06164546) | human gut metagenome | biome: ENVO:00009003; feature: ENVO:2100002; material: ENVO:00002003... | reverse complement strand
CTCGTGGGCTCGGAGATGTGTATAAGAGACAGATATATACTATATAAAGGGAGGTATGGGAATGGCGATTGTATACACAAAGCTTTTCTGTCTTTTAGAGGAACGAGGGATCAGCCTCTATCGTCTGAAAAAGATGACTGGACTGGCTGATGGAACGATCACAAGCATGCGAAATAATACCTCCGTTACAACAGATACGCTCAGTAAAATTTGTCGGGCGCTTTGCTGCCAGCCGGGAGATATCACAGAATATATAGAGGATTCCGACGATCTGCATGAGATATGAAAGCGCTTTTATCATTTCAACCGGTGTGGAATAGGCAAAGGGGCCTGTTGCAAAATACAAAATTTTGCAACAGGCCCCGGAAAAACCACTTGAGGGCCGTACAATATGGCCCTCATTTTGCGTTTTAAGATGCAAAACCGTGCTTTTTCTCAGCTTAGTGAGGCATTTATTTTTATTCAATATGCAACGCGCTCCTTTTTGAATCGGCGGACAGGCGGCGGAGCACAAATCAAGGCCGCCTGCCCTCTAGCGTTTGCCGTACAATACTCTCCATGATATCAGCTGTCAGCATCCCTGTCACATACCCGAACACATTCCCCTCCTGATCGATCATAAAAGTCGTGGGGAAAGACGTAATTCCATAGGCGGAAAACAACGCTCCCGTACGGTCCATCAAAACAGGATAACTGTAGCCGTTTTCGGAAAGGTATTGGACAATGCCGGGCTCCGCCTGATCCTGATTATTGGGCGCATCCTTTGTTTTTGGATTGGCCACGCCCAAAACAATAACGTCGCCTGTATTCTTCCCGTATTTTTCATATAGCTTCTGGATATCCGGCATCTCCCGCTGGCATGGCCCGCACCAGGTCGCCCAGAAATTTAAAAAGATAACCTTGCCGCGGTAATCGGCCAGCTTGTGCTCCGCCCCATTCTGATCGGTCAGGGCAAACGAGGGGGCGGGCATAGTTTCCCGATCATCCTGCGGCTCTGTTTCTCCCCGCGTGGCAGAGGACCACTGCGAATCAGCCTGCGTAGGACCCGGTTCCGCCGGGCTGGACACCGATTCCTGCTGTGCTCCTGTGCCTAGGCTGGAAAGGTAACCAGTAATCCCATTCATCCATCCGGTCAGCATCATCACGCCCATCAGAATTAGAAGCACACCACCCGCCTTAACCGTATAGCGAACCGCCTTCTGATGCTTTTTCAAAAAATCAAGCAAACTCCCGGTGAAAAGGCCCAGGGCAAGAAACGGCAGCACAAACCCAGCGGTATACACGCCGATCAACACAAAGCCCTTTATAGCCGAATCCGCTGAGGAGGCCATCAGCAGCACACCTGCAAGCGCCGGGCCGACGCAGGGCGTCCATGCAAAGCTAAAAGTAAACCCCAGCAGCAACGCGACAAGTGGATTCATCGCAAAACGGTCCAGGCGAAAGGGCAGCCTGTGCTCACGCCCCAGCACACTGGAGCCGAAAACACCCAGTTGATACAAGCCGAACAGGATCACTAGGATACCGCCGATGCGGGAAAACCACACGCGGTATTCACTTAGGAACCTCCCGGCGGTGGTAAAGCCAAAACCCAGCAGGAAAAACGCAAAGCTCACGCCCAACACAAAAAAGACGGTATTCAAAAACACTTTTTTCCGTGGATAGCGGAGTACGCCATCCGCTCCTATTATTTTGGTTCCTCCGGAGAGATAGCCCATATAAAGGGGCATGAGCGGCAGCACACAGGGGGAGAAGAAGCTGAAAATCCCCTGTAAAAAAACGGTAAGCGCAGGAATACTCGTTTCAAGGGTAAAGCCCATAGATACCTCCTCTGGAAAATTTCATCAAACGGTTGATTATGCAAAATCCCCAAACAGATCTTGAGCGCTTCAATTGTATTATCCTGTTTCAGAGCCAAAAAGCTTTTTTGATTTGGCTCAATCTAGCTCATTGAAAAAATTGCTCGTAGTCAAAGTTTTCCGCCAGATCCTTCATCCGCTGAAACTCCGCACGGTAGTTTTCTTTTGTCATCTGGTGCGTGCCCTCCCTCATGCTGCGGACGATATATCGGTTTACATCGGAGGAATAATGCGAATAGTCCTTATAATTGTTTAAATCGGTTACGATCTCTTCTATATTCTGATAGTAAAACAGCTTTACATTGGGGTAGTCCAAAAGCTGCTCCGCCGTATCCTCCAGCATGTAAAGCAGCGCGTCTGTTTCCCCCTTGCGGTGTTCCATATCCCAAAACAGGATGCTGTAGGGCGGCACAAACAGATAAAAGGTGGTATCCGGATTTTGCTGAATAAAGGGTAGGATATTTTGCTCCAGATTTGCACGGCTCGTTTGTAAAAGCGCGGTCTTTTCCATCGGCTCTTTTACCGTTTTTAACCTCGATTTTACATAGGCCTGCTTTCCATACAGCACCTCTTTTTCGGAAAACGTGTAGTTTTTCTCCCATACATACATATCATCAAAGCTAAAATTCTCCTGCCGCTGGAGCGTCTTGACCGTATCGCCAAACAGGATGTTTTTATTCAACAGGTAATTGACATCATTCCCCCCAATACCGTCATACAAATACTCCGGAATATCAAATTGGGTAAAATCCGGCGCGCTCGTCAGCATTGCGGTATCCAGCCCAAAAAAGACATTGCGAACCCCGCCGTGCTCAAAAACCTTCTCCATGATCGTTTTGGTATTGATGGAACGCGCGCCGGAGTAGGAAAGCTTTATCGTTTTGCAGCTAAAAGCCTCGTCAAACCAGGAGGCACGGAAGTTTTCCGTCATGGAAGAACCGATAATTACGCTATCATAATCAAAATGCTCCGCAAGCCCCGCATTGCAATACCGCTCCTGAAAAGGCGTTGCCTGCAAGCCAAACCAGGGCGTATGGTAATGGTAATAGGGGTCGATTGCAAAGATAGCCGATCCGCATACGATCAGCAGCGCGACTGTCATCATCAGCGTATTGCGTACAAATTTTTTATACATTGCGCGTTCTCCTAAAAATTAATATAAAGGAAGGTGCTGATGCCACCAAAGGACAGGATTGACCACACCAGAAGCACGGCGGTCACCAGCGACAGCGGCGCGCTCGGCTTGAACCGGTTCATGCGCTCATTCGTGTTTTTCATGCCAAGAATCGCAAATAGCGCAAAGGCAAAGAATGCCGCCATCAGCAGCAGCGGGCGGGATGTGTGGAACAATTGAAATATGAAATCAAATTCCGGCAGCACAAATACATCCATTGCAGCCTTCTGGATCGGCGCCAGATTCAGGTGAAGAATCTGGCGCAGGAATAGGTTTGCCTCTGAAACGGACGCCGCGCGAAAATAAACCCACGTTACATTGATAAAAGCGAATGTTGCCAGCCAACTCAGGGCCGGATGCAGCTGGTCAATCTGCTTTTTGAAAATCCGGTTGAGCACCATCGCAACACCGTGCAGCGCGCCCCATAATATAAACGTCCAGTTTGCACCGTGCCAGATGCCGCTAACGAAAAAGATCAGGAAAATATTGAAATAGGTGCGCAACGTCCCCTTCCGGCTGCCGCCCAGCGGGAAATAGATATAGGTGCGGAAGAACCGGGTCAGCGTGATGTGCCAGCGCTTCCAAAAATCATAAACCGTGAGCGCCTTGTAGGGTGAATTGAAGTTCATCGGCAATTCGATATTCAGCATGCTGCAAATACCGCTTGCCACATCGCAATAACCGCTGAAATCAAAATAAATCTGGAGCGTATAGGCAAGCATCACCAAAAGGGCGCTCACTGTGTCAAGCGCACCCACATCCGCATAGCCCCAATCCACCAGCTTGCCGAAGGTATCCGCCAGCAATACCTTTTTGGCCAGGCCAAAGGCGACTGCCATCAGACCCTTGGAGAAGTTTTCATAACAAAAGGATTTCCTAGCCGTCTCCTGAAACTGGGGGATCATCTCGCTGTGGAGCGCAATCGGCCCCTGTAAAATTTTAGGAAAAAAAGCAACAAACAGCGCATAATCCAAAAGAGGATATTTCGGCACATCCCTGCGATAGCTGTCAATGAGAAACGCAAGCTGCTGGAAGGTGAAAAAACTGATCCCCAGCGGCAGCGCCAGATGCAGCAGGTTGAAATCTGTTTTCAAGGCGGTATTCAAATTCTCCAGGAAAAAATCAAAATACTTGAAGTAAAACAGCGCGCCAATATTGACCAGTAGGGCCGATAGAAAAACCAGCCTGCGCACCGCCTTCCCCGGCCCCTCTCGGAGCAGGAAGATCCCGGCTAGGTAATTCAGGCCGATGCTCAAAAGAATCACCGGCAAATATTTCACATTAAAGTAGCTGTAGAACCACAGCGACATCCCAAGCAAAAATACCTTTGCCAACTGATACTTGTGAAAATGATTGAGCAAAAAATAGCCCATAATGGCGATTGGAAGAAATAATAAAATAAAAATATAGGAGTTAAATAGCACTTTGTCCCCTCCAAACGATTGATTGGTTTATTATAACACGCTCGATTCTACCGAACAATAGGCTTAAACTCCTGAAAATCCACATTCTTTTACGATTTTCCCGGATAAAAGCCGATTTCCAACAATTTTTTTGTTATCCCGTGCTAACACCGTAGATTTCTAATTGTATTTCTGCTATAATTTATCGGTATGGATGCGTAGATTTGTTAAATTTTTAACACGTCTGGCGCAGAGGAATGCGGCATTTGGGTGCGGCCAGGCTCCACGGCGCGCCATTCGATTCGGCACAGGCCGCATTCGCAGGTACAGTCACATATCCGTAAGGAGGAATTTGTCAATGCTCAAAAAAGTCAGCAGTATCCCCTTTCATGGCACCGCTGAGCAGGAAGCGCAGCTCAAGGCCGTGATTGAGGAAAACAAGCATGACAAAAGCATGCTCATGCATGTCATGCAGCAGGCGCAGCAGATCTATGGCTACCTGCCTTTTGAAGTGCAGGTCATGATCGCAGACGGCATGAACCTGCCGCTTGAAAAGGTGTACGGCGTGTCCACCTTTTACGCCCAGTTCGCGCTCTCCCCAAAGGGCACCTACCACATCTCGGTTTGCCTTGGCACCGCCTGTTATGTCAAGGGCGCGCAGGAAGTGCTCGACAAGGTATGCGAAATGCTGCAATGCGGCCCCGAAGAGTGCACGGAGGACGGCCGCTTTTCTGTGACCGCCTGCCGCTGCATCGGCGCCTGCGGCCTTGCCCCCGTCATGATGATTAACGACGACGTTTACGGCAAGCTCACCGCCGATGAAATCCCCGGCATCCTACAGAAGTATATGGATTAAGCGATGCGTGAACTTTCACTCAACGTGCTGGACATCGCGCAAAACTCTATCTCCGCAGGCGCAAAGCTCATCGAAATCGATATCCGGGAGGATACGGCCAAGCGGCTACTTACTATCCGCATTGCAGACGACGGCTGCGGCATGACGAGGGAAAAGCTCAAAAGCGTGATCGATCCATTCTACACCACTCGCACGACCCGTAAAGTCGGCATGGGCGTGCCGCTGTTCCGTATGGCGGCCGAGATGACGGGAGGCAGCTTCGAGATCGACTCCGAGCCCGGCAAAGGGACGGTCGTGACAGCGCTGTTTCATACCGATCATGTGGATTTCGTCCCGCTGGGCGATATCTGTTCCACTGTTACCATGCTCATCTGCATGAACACAGACCGGGATTTCCGCTATTGCCGGCAAAAGGATCAGAAAGATTTCACGATGGATACGCGCGAGCTTCGCCAAATGCTGGATGGCGTGCCGCTCGACACGCCCGAGGTGCGCGAATGGATCCAGGGCTATCTCACCGAACAGACCCAAATGATATGTGGAGGTGTTACTCAATGAAAACACTCGAAGAATTGATGGCAATAAAAGAGAAAACGAAGGAAAAGATGACCGTCCGCGAGGATCAGAGCGACGTCACCCGCGTTGTGGTCGGCATGGCCACCTGCGGCATCGCAGCGGGCGCGCGCCCGGTTCTCAACGCGTTTATGGACGAGGTGGAGAAGCGCCACCTGCAAAACGTTACCGTGGCGCAGACCGGCTGCATCGGCATGTGTCAGTATGAGCCGATCGTCGAAATTTTGGAGCCGGGCAAAGAAAAGGTTACTTACGTAAAAATGACGGCGGAAAAGGCTGCCCGCGTCGTAACAGATCACCTCGTCAACGGCAATGTCGTCACAGAATATACCGTTGGCGCTATCGCCAAATAAGTAAGGAGGAAAAGCAATGTATCGTTCCCATGTACTGGTTTGCGGCGGTACCGGCTGTACCTCCGCAAACTCCCCCGCGATCATTGAGGCGCTGGAAGCGCAGATTGCGGAGAAGGGCCTCACAGATGAAGTCAAGGTGGTCCAGACAGGGTGCCACGGCCTGTGCGCACTCGGCCCGATCATGATCGTCTACCCGGAGGGCTGCTTTTACAGCGAGGTAAAGGTTGAGGACGTGCCCGAAATTGTGGAAGAGCACCTGCTCAAGGGCCGTATCGTCAAGCGTCTGCTGTATGATGACACCATCCATCAGGATGTTGTAAAGAGCATTGAATCAACTGATTTCTATAAAAAGCAAAAGCGCGTGGCGCTGCGTAACTGCGGCGTGATCAACCCGGAGGATATCGATGAATACATCGCCTACGACGGCTATCAGGCGCTTGCAAAGTGCCTGACAGAATACACGCCGGAGCAGGTCATTCAGGTGATTAAGGATTCCGGGCTGCGCGGCCGCGGCGGCGGCGGCTTCCCAACCGGCCGCAAGTGGGAGCTGGCCGCCATGAACAAGGCGGATCAGAAATATGTCGTCTGCAACGCGGACGAGGGCGACCCCGGCGCATTTATGGATCGCTCCGTGCTGGAAGGCGATCCGCACTGTATCGTGGAAGCTATGGCAATCTGCGGTTATGCCGTCGGCGCGACGGAAGGCTATATTTATGTGCGCGCGGAGTATCCGATTGCGGTCAACCGCCTGGAAATCGCCATCCAACAGGCCAAGGAATACGGCCTGCTGGGCAAAAACATCTTCGATTCCGGCTTCGATTTTGACCTTCACATCCGCCTTGGCGCAGGCGCGTTCGTCTGCGGTGAGGAAACCGCGCTGATGACCTCCATTGAGGGCAACCGCGGCGAGCCCCGCCCGCGTCCACCTTACCCGGCGGTCAAAGGCCTGTTTGGCAAGCCCACAACGGAGAATAACGTGGAAACCTTTGCCAACGTCCCGCAGATCATTTTGAAGGGCGCGGATTGGTTCGCCTCCATGGGCACCGAGCGCTCTAAGGGCACAAAGGTGTTCGCCCTGGGCGGCAAGATCAAGAACACGGGCCTTGTGGAAATCCCGATGGGCACCACATTGCGTGAGATCGTCGAAGAAATTGGCGGCGGCATCCCCAACGGAAAGAAGTTTAAGGCCGCGCAGACCGGCGGCCCTTCCGGCGGCTGCATCCCCGCCTCTTTGATGGATACGGAGATCGACTATGACAACCTCACCGCTATCGGCTGCATGATGGGCTCCGGCGGATTGATCGTCATGGATGAAGATAACTGCATGGTCGACATTGCGAAATTCTTCCTAGAATTCACGGTCGACGAATCCTGCGGCAAGTGCTCCCCCTGCCGGATCGGCACCAAGCGCATGATGGAGATTCTCGAAAAGATCACCTCCGGCAAGGGTACGCTTGAGGATATTGATAAGCTCGAAGAGCTTGCTTACTACATCAAGCAGAATTCCCTCTGCGGCCTGGGCCAGACGGCCCCGAACCCGGTGCTGGCAACGCTCAAGTTCTTCCGCGAAGAATATATCGCGCATGTGGTGGATAAAAAGTGCCCTGCCGGCGTCTGCAAAGCACTGCTCAACTACTACATAGACGCGGACAAGTGCATCGGCTGCGGCCTGTGCGCGCGCACCTGCCCGGTGGGCGCGATCTCCGGCGAAATTCGCAAGCCGCACACCATCGACACCAGCAAGTGCATCAAGTGCGGCGCGTGTGTTGAAAAGTGCAAGAAGATGCAGGCCATCAAGAAGAAATAACGAAAGGAGTGTGCCTGTCAATGGAAATGGTCAATATCAAAATCAACGGCATGCCCTTGAGTGTGCCCAACGGCATTTCTATCCTCGAAGCGGCGCGCTATGCCGGGATCGAGATCCCGACGCTGTGTTACCTCAAGGATATCAATGAAATCGGCGCGTGCCGGATCTGCATGGTGGAGGTCAAGGGTGCGAGAAGCCTGGTTACCGCCTGTGTTTACCCGGTGAATGAAGGCATGGAGGTCTTTACAAATACAGAAAAGGTGCGCAATTCCCGCAAAATCACCCTGGAGCTTATCCTCTCCACGCACGACCGCAAGTGCCTCTCCTGCGTGCGCAGCGGCAGCTGCGAATTGCAGCAGCTCTGCAAAGAGTTCGGCGTAGATGACGAAACGCGCTACGAGGGCGCGAACCCGCACTACGAGTTCGACGACTCCGCCGCGCATATGATCCGCGACAACAACAAGTGCATCCTCTGCCGCCGCTGCGTCGCTGCCTGCGATATGCAGAAAATCTCCGTGATCGGCGCGAATGCCCGCGGCTTCGATACGCATATCAGCTCCGCCTTTGATAAAGATCTGGCGGACGTCTCCTGCATATCCTGCGGGCAGTGTATTGTCAACTGCCCGACCGGCGCGCTGGTGGAAAAGGACGACAGCGACAAGGTGCTTGCCGCCATCAACGATCCGGAGAAATACGTGATTGTCCAGACCGCCCCCTCTATCCGTGCAACCCTCGGCGAGTGCTTCGGCATGAGCATCGGCACGAACGTGCAGGGCAAGATGGTTGCGGCGCTTCGCCGCCTTGGCTTCGATAAGGTCTACGATACCGATTTCGGTGCCGATATGACCATCATGGAAGAAGCTAACGAGTTCATTGACCGCGTGAAGAACGGCGGCAAGCTGCCGATCATCACCTCCTGCTCTCCGGGCTGGGTCAAGTTCTGCGAGCACTACTTCCCGAGCCTCACAGAAAACCTCTCCACCTGCAAGTCCCCGCAGCAGATGACCGGTGCGCTCATCAAAACGTGGTTTGCGGAAAGAGAAGGCATCGATCCGAACAACATCGTTTCTGTTTCCGTCATGCCGTGCGTCGCGAAGAAATTCGAGATCAACCGTGACGACGAAGACGCAGCCGGTGTGCCGGACGTTGATATCTCCATTACCACCCGCGAGCTTGCCCGCATGATCAAGATGGCACAGCTCAACTTCGCAAGACTGCCGGAAGAGGATTTTGACCCGGTTATGGGCGTTTCCACCGGCGCAGCTACGATTTTCGGCGCGACGGGCGGCGTTCTGGAAGCAGCGCTCCGTACCGCAGCCGATGTGCTTGAGGGCGTCGACCACGATAACATCGAGTACAAAGAGATTCGCGGTACGAAGGGCTTCAAGGAAGCTGTTTACAAGGTTGCCGGTATGGATGTCAAGGTCGCTGTCGTCAGCGGTCTGAATAACGCAAACGAGCTGCTCAAGAAGATTGAAAGCGGCGAAGCCGACTACCACATCGTGGAAGTCATGTGCTGCCCGGGCGGTTGCGTAAACGGCGGCGGCCAGCCGATTCAGCCGTCTACGGTTCGCAGCTTCACGGACATTAAGGCCCTGCGTGCAAAAGCCCTCTACGATGAGGACGCGGCCAAGACGCTCAGAAAGAGCCACCTGAACCCCGTCGTCAAGGAGTGCTACGAATGGATGGGCGGCGAGCCCGGCTGCCATAAGGCACACGAGCTGCTGCATACGTCTTACGTCAAGCGCGATCGTTTCTAAATTTAAATTTAAGGTGTTTAAGAGCCACTGCGAGTAATCACAGTGGCTCTTTTTATGTCGGCTCCCTCTGACAGAGGGAAAGGAAGTGATACAGCGTGCTAATGAACTTCACGGTACCTTTCACTTAGAAAAAAACTGTGTATATAAAAAAAGCGGCGCAAAGCCGCTCTTTCAGGGAACCCATGCAACTGGGTTCCCTACAATTTGAACGTCCCCCGGACGTTCAAATCTACCTTCCTAGTTTTGAGTTAGGCAAAAGTATTCCGAACTCTGCGGAGTTCGGCTTAGGGCTCAGCCCTAAGAATCCGCGACCTTTTTTGAAAAAAGGTCGATCAAAAACTTTTAACTCACGTTTTGCGTCATCACTGTGCTACTGTTTCCAACAGCTCGCAAATATCCATGGCTGCATTTTGATTGATAACCGCTCTCTGCCGTTTGCGCATTTCTTCTGCATTTCCCGGCTCCGAAAGCCTTTCCACTGCCGATAAAAGCTCTGCTTCTGTGTTTTCCACCTTTACGGCGATACCCTCCTTGGCAAAAAACTCCGCGTTGCGGCTTTCGCACCCCGGTATCGGCGAAATGTGCACAAGCGGCACGCCCGCCGCGGCGCTCTCCGTAGATGAAAGTCCGCCCGGCTTCGAGATAAATACGTCGCTTGCCTTTAAATACAGTGCCATTTTGTTCGTGCTGCGCATTGGCGTGATTTGCCCATTTTTTGCAAATTCAGTCTCTACGCTGTCAAACAGCGCCTCATTGCTGCCGCACAAAATGTTGAGGTCGCAGTCTGCATTCTGCTCCAAATACGGCAGCAGTGCCCGCACGGCATTTATAATTGACCCCGCGCCCATGCTCCCGCCGGAAAGCAGCAGCGTGCGCCTGTCTTTCGGCAAGTTAAGCGCTTCTCGCGCTCTGTCTTTCGTGATGGTATCATCGGAAA
>ENA-UAPO01001029-UAPO01001029.1-human-gut-metagenome-genome-assembly--contig:-NODE-1029-length-10759-cov-4.346506_pt1 | contig 10759 bp, 10 predicted proteins | sample MGYA00243481_ERZ654579 | MGnify/ENA primary metagenome ERZ654579 (study PRJEB26926, sample SAMN06164546) | human gut metagenome | biome: ENVO:00009003; feature: ENVO:2100002; material: ENVO:00002003... | reverse complement strand
TACGAGATGTAGCTCCGTCTCGTGGGCTCGGAGATGTGTATAAGAGACAGAACTGTATGAATACAGATAAGATCTGTATCTTTACAGATAATGGAAAGATGCACAGTATCAAGGTGGCAGATATTCCGCTGGTTCGTTTCAGGGATAAGGGGACACCGGCAGATAATCTGAGCAATTATGACAGTGCACAGGAACGTATGCTCTATGTAGCACCACTGGCATCTGTAAAAGAAAATACACTTCTGTTTGTCACTGCTGCATCCATGTGCAAGCTGGTGAGTGGTGCAGAGTTTGATGTGGCGAAGAGAACGATCGTGTCTACGAAACTTGCTGAAGAGGATTCTCTGATTTTTGTGGGTTCTGCGGATGAAATGGAACAGGTGGTATTCCAGAGTGAAGGCGGATATTTCTTAAGATTTCAGAAACAGGATATTTCTGCTATGAAGAAAACATCTATCGGGGTGCGTGGAATGAAACTGGCAGAAGGAGATAAGCTGGATCATGCATATCTTCTGGAAAGCCGCCAGGAATATACCATTACTTATCATGATAAACCCTATGTTCTCAACAGGATAAAACTGTCCAAACGGGACAGTAAAGGAACAAAACCACGTATATAAAACCAACAAATCCGCTAAAATCAAGGTTTTTGCAGGAAAAGCCTTGCAATTGCCGGAAATTGGTGTTACAATACATCTAAATTAGAACTTGTTGACAAAGGAGTGGGCGTGAGCCCACTCTTATTTGTTGCATGGAAAGGCAGGTGGGAAAATGAGCAGACGGGAAGAGTATGAAAAGCGCGCAGAGGAACTTCTGGCACCGATCGTAGAACTTAACGGCTTTGAACTGGTTGATGTAGAATATGTAAAGGAAGCAGGAAACTGGTATCTGAGAGGATACATTGACAAACCAGGCGGAATTACAGTAAATGACTGTGAGACAGTCAGCAGAGCTTTCAGTGACAAACTGGATGAGAATGATTTTATTGAAGACAGTTATATCATGGAGATCAGTTCACCGGGACTGGACAGACCGCTGAAGAAAGACAAAGACTTTGAGAGAAACATGGGAAAACTGGTGGAAATCCGTACCTATCGGCCAATCGAGAAGCAAAAAGAGTTCTGCGGGATTTTGACCGCATATGATAGTAACAGTGTGACAATCGATGAGGATGGAACCGAGCGTGTTTTTGATAAGAAAGACACAGCCCTGATACGCCTCGCAATAGAGTTTTAGTTAATTCGGGAGGATAAGAAAAAAATGAGCAGAGAGTTAAGGGAGGCACTGGATATCCTTGAAAAGGAAAAGAGTATCAGCAAAGATACTCTGCTTGAGGCAATTGAGCAGTCTCTGATCCAGGCCTGCAAGAACCATTTTGGAAAAGCTGACAATGTACATGTAACTATTGATCCGGAAACCTGCGATTTTTCAGTGTATGCAGACAGGAGTATCGTAGAATACGTAGAGGATCCTGCAATGGAGATTTCTCTGGCAGATGCTTTGAAGATCACATCAAGAGCTGAGATCGGAGGCATGATACAGGTTCCGATTCAGTCTAAGGAATTCGGACGTATTGCGACACAGAATGCAAAGAACGTTATCCTGCAGAAAATCCGTGAGGAAGAACGTAAAGTGCTGTATGATGAATACTATGGAAAAGAAAAAGAAGTAGTAACCGGTATTGTACAGCGTGTGATGGGCAAGAATGTAAGCATCAATCTTGGTAAGGCAGATGCAGTATTAAGTGAGAATGAACAGGTGAAAGGGGAAACCTTCCAGCCGACAGAGAGAATAAAGGTGTATATTCTTGAAGTCAAGGATACCCCGAAGGGACCTCGTATTCTGGTATCCAGAACTCATCCGGGACTTGTGAAACGTCTCTTTGAGTCAGAAGTTGCAGAAGTAAAAGACGGAACTGTTGAGATCAAGAGCATCGCACGTGAGGCCGGTTCCCGTACAAAGATCGCTGTATGGAGCAACGATCCGGATGTAGATGCAGTTGGTGCATGCGTAGGTATGAACGGTGCACGTGTCAATGCAGTAGTTGAGGAACTTCGCGGTGAGAAGATCGATATCATCAACTGGGATGAGAATCCTGCAATCCTGATCGAGAATGCATTGAGCCCTGCAAAGGTTATCGCAGTTATGGCAGATCCTGATGAGAAGACAGCTCTGGTAGTTGTTCCTGATTATCAGCTGTCCCTTGCAATCGGTAAAGAAGGTCAGAATGCACGTCTTGCTGCAAGACTTACAGGATTTAAGATTGACATCAAGAGTGAGACTCAGGCAAAAGAAGCCGGTGATTTCTATGATTATGATGATGACGAGACTGCAGAAGATGCAGCTGAGGCATCAGCAGAGGAAACTTCAGCAGAAGATTCCCTGACAGAAGAAACCGAAGCAGAAGAAGTTTCAGAGGAAGTTCCTGTAGAAGAAGAGCCACAGGCTCAGGAAGCAGGAGAGAATGAAGACGAAGAATAAGATTCCCATGCGCCAGTGTACCGGCTGCAGGGAAATGAAAAGCAAGAAAGAGATGCTCAGAGTTCTTAAGACTACAGAAGATGAGATCGTGCTTGATACTACCGGTAAGAAAAACGGCAGAGGCGCATATCTGTGTCTTTCCAGAGAATGTCTGGATAAAGCGATTAAAAATCATGGACTTGAGCGTTCACTGAAAACTGCGGTTCCGGATGAGGTATACGAACGACTTAAGAAGGAGCTGGAAGATATTGAAAAATAACAGAGTACTGTCGCTGATAGGGCTGGCTACCAAAGCAGGCAAGACCGTAAGCGGAGAATTTTCCACAGAGAAATCTGTAAAGACCGGAAAAGGACTGCTTGTGATCGTTGCTGAGGATGCCTCCGAGAATACAAAGAAGAAATTCAGGAATATGTGCAGTTTTTATGAAGTTCCGATTTTCTTCTTCTCAGATAAAGAGAGCTTAGGCAGAGCAATGGGAAAGGAGTACCGCGCCTGTCTGGCTGTCCAGGATGAGAACTTTGCGAAAGCAATCATGAAGGAGGTATAGCGATTGTCAAAATTAAGAGTACATGAGCTGGCCAGAGAGCTTGGACGACAGAACAGAGAAGTGATCGAGTTTCTGAAATCAAAAGGCGTTGATGTGAGAAGCCATATGAGTATGGTGGATGAGCCTGCGGTTTCGGAAGTAAAGAATAGATTCAGAAAAGACAATAATAACAGGGGAAAGGAGCATATTGCGAAATTGGAGACTCCCAAGACAGAAGAAAAGGTTGTAACAGCAAAATCAGAAGGAGATAAAACTGAAACACCTAAAAAGAAAAAAAATATTATCCGCGTTTTTCATGCACAGAATGCAAGTGACGGAGGAAAAACAAGAAAGAAACCTGTGAAAGCTGAAGGCGAGAGAACAGGTTCATCAAGAAATGCAGAAGGAAGAAATTCCGACAGTTCAAGAACAGACGGTGACAGACCAAGAAGAAATAATAATGACCGCCCAGGTACAGGCAACAGAAGACCGGACGGACAGAACCGTCAGGGAAGACCTCAGGGTGAAGGAAGATCCCAGGGAGATAACCGCCAGGGAGGACGTTTCGGCCAGGGAAGATCCCAGGGCGATGGTCAGGGCCGTCCGGGCGGAAGATTCCAGGGCGATGGAAATCGTCAGGGAGGACGTTTCGGACAGGGAAGACCACAGGGAGATGGAAACCGTCAGGGAGGAAGACCGCAGGGCAATGGCCAGGGTCGTCCGGACGGAAACAGAAGTGAAGGACGTGACGGACGCTTCGGTGGCAGTCAGGGACGTCAGGGACAGCGCCAGAATACAAGAAAGAATGACGATATGGCATTTGCACCGGAACTGACAAAGACTTCCAAAGACAGCAAGAGAGAAAGAGACAGAGAGAACAAAAACAAGAAAAAAGATTTTGATAAGACACAGAGTGGCGGACGCAGACCAAATCAGGGTGGATTCAATAAGAATTCCAGAATCCCGAAAGCTCTGCAGAAACCGGCTCCGCAGCCAAAACAGGAAGAGAAGAAACCTGAGGTTAAGGAAATCACACTTCCGGAGAAGATGACGATCCGCGAACTGGCAGAAGCTATGAAAATGCAGCCGTCAGTAATTGTGAAGAAGCTCTTTATGCAGGGTATGATGGTTACCGTAAACCATGAGATCGATTTTGAGAAAGCTCAGGAGATTGCTCTGGAATATGATATCATCGCAGAACCGGAAGAGAAGGTAGACGTTATCGAAGAACTCCTCAAAGAGGATGAAGAAGACGAAAAAGATATGGTTTCAAGACCACCTGTAGTCTGTGTTATGGGCCACGTCGACCATGGTAAAACATCCCTTCTGGATGCAATCCGTAAAACAAATGTAACACGTGGAGAGGCAGGCGGTATCACACAGCACATCGGTGCTTCTGTAGTAGAGGTTAACGGACAGAAGATCACATTCCTGGATACACCTGGACATGAAGCTTTCACAGCTATGCGTATGCGTGGTGCAAACTCCACAGATATTGCAGTTCTGGTTGTAGCAGCTGATGATGGTGTGATGCCTCAGACAGTAGAGGCTATCAGCCATGCGAAGGCGGCAGGCGTTGAGATCATAGTTGCAATCAACAAGATTGATAAGCCAAGTGCTAATATTGAGCGTGTAAAACAGGAACTTTCTGAATATGAACTGATCCCGGAAGACTGGGGCGGAAGTACGATTTTTGTTCCTGTATCCGCACATACAGGAGAGGGAATCGATACTCTTCTTGAGATGATCCTTCTTACAGCCGAGGTATGTGAATTAAAGGCAAACCCGAACCGTTCCGCAAGAGGTCTTGTAATCGAGGCTCAGCTTGATAAAGGTAAAGGTCCGGTTGCCACGATCCTTGTCCAGAAAGGTACTCTTCATGTGGGAGACTTTATTGCAGCAGGAGCATGCAATGGTAAGGTTCGTGCCATGATGGATGATAAGGGACGCAGGATTAAAGAAGCAGGTCCTTCTACTCCTGTAGAAATTCTGGGACTTGGTGATGTGCCGAATGCAGGTGAAATTCTTCTTGCATTTGACAGTGATAAGGAAGCCAAGAACTTTGCAGGTGCATTTGTATCTGAGAACAAGAACCGTCTTCTTGAGGAGACTAAGGGCAAATTATCTCTGGATAATCTCTTTGATCAGATTCAGGCAAGCGATCTGAAGGAACTTCCGCTCATTGTCAAAGCAGATGTACAGGGATCTGTGGAAGCTGTAAAACAGAGTCTGACCAAACTTTCCAACGAAGAAGTGGTTGTAAAGGTGATCCATGGCGGTGTTGGTGCGATCAATGAGTCTGACGTAAGTCTTGCGGCTACATCAAATGCGATCATTATCGGCTTTAATGTCCGTCCGGATGCAACCGCAAAACAGCTTGCTGAACAGGAAGGTGTGGATCTTCGTCTGTACAGAGTTATTTATCAGGCAATTGAGGATGTAGAAGCTGCCATGAAGGGTATGCTTGATCCTGTATTTGAGGAAAAAGTTATCGGTCATGCGGAAGTGCGTCAGCTGTTCAAAGCATCCGGCGTTGGTACGATTGCAGGAAGCTACATTCTGGATGGTATTTTCCAGAGAAATTGCAAGGTTCGTATTTCCAGAGAAGGCGAGCAGGTATTTGAAGGTGAGCTTGCATCCCTGAAGAGATTCAAAGACGATGTTAAGGAAGTTAAGGCAGGATACGAATGTGGCCTTGTATTTGACGGATTTAACGATGTGAAAGAGGAAGATAAAGTAGAAGCTTATATCATGGTAGAAGTACCGAGATAGTAATGGTTTATAAAGGTAGGGTGCGCGATTCATAGTGTCAGGTACAGTGTGGTGCGCACCTTGACTTGATTGTGGTAATTCAGAAAATAATGTGATCAGGATAGTCGATGATCCGGATTGCTCACAGTATTTGACAGAATTGCCGGATATATAGGAGTAAAACTTAAAATGAGAAAAAACAGTATTAAGAATACCCGGATCAATGGGGAAGTCCAGAAGGAACTCAGCACCATTATCCGCAACGAGATCAAGGACCCGCGTATTCATCCGATGACTTCTGTCATGGCTGTAGAAGTGGCTCCTGATCTGAAAACCTGCAGAGCATATATCAGTGTGCTGGGTGAAAAAGAAGCAAAGGAAGCGACGATCAAAGGTCTGAACAGTGCAGAAGGCTACATCAGACGCCAGCTGGCGCGTAATTTAAACCTGAGAAATACACCGGAGATCCGTTTTATCCTGGACGAATCTATTGAGTATGGTGTAAATATGTCAAAGCTTATTGATGATGTTACCAAGAAAGACAGCAACTCCCACAGACAGGATGAGGAGCAGGATGAGAATTAAAAGAGGATGAGAACATGGAAAATATTGCGGAAATACTGGAAGGTGTGAAAACAATGGGAATCGGCGGACATATCCGTCCGGATGGTGACTGCGTTGGTTCCTGTATGGCGTTATATTTATATGTAAAAACCTATTATCCGGAAATTCAGGCAGATGTGTACCTGGATAATCCCAAACCTGTTTTCGGACATATTGACTGTATGGATGAGATTAAAACAGAGCTGGATGGTGACAAAGAGTATGACCTTTTTGTTACCTGTGATGTAAGTGCAAGAGACAGACTTGCCATTGCAGGTCCATACTTTGACACTGCAAAAAGAACAGCATGTATTGATCATCATATCAGTAACTCCGGATTTGCACAGGTGAATCATATCAGGGGAGAGGTAAGCTCTGCCTGTGAAGTTCTCTATGGGCTTTTTGATCCTGAGAAAGTGGTCCGTACCATTGCAGTGCCGATCTATACGGGAATGGTTCATGACACAGGGGTATTTCAGTACTCTTCAACTTCACCGGAGACCATGCGTATTGCCGGGGAACTGATGAAGACAGGATTCAATTTCAGTAAGATCATTGACGAATCTTTCTATCAGAAAACTTATGTGCAGAATCAGGTAATGGGGCGTGTTCTTGCAGAAAGTATCCTGCTTCTGGATGGAAAATGTATTATCGGATATCTTAAAAAAAGAGACATGGAGTTCTATGGTGTGGATGGCAAGGATCTGGACGGTATCGTCAGTCAGCTTCGTCTTACAGCGGGAGTGGAAGTTGCCATGTTTATCTATGAAGTGGAAACTCAGTCTTTCAAAGTTTCCCTGCGTTCCAACGGAAATGTGGATGTAAGCAAGATTGCAGTATATTTTGGCGGCGGCGGTCATATGAGAGCAGCAGGATGTGATCTTCAGGGTTCTGTGTATGATGTGATCAACAATGTGACAGAACAGATCTGCAAACAGTTTCAGGAGCAGGAAGTCTGATGGATGGAGTAATTGTAATCCGTAAGGAAAAAGGATTCACTTCCCATGATGTGGTGGCAAAGCTTCGGGGAATCCTTCATATGAAGAAAATCGGACATACCGGAACTCTTGATCCGGATGCAGAAGGAGTGCTCCCGGTGGCTCTGGGAAAAGCAACCCGTCTGGTGGATATGATCACAGATAAAGAGAAAACCTATGAGGCAGTGATGCGTCTGGGTGTTGTTACGGATACCCAGGATATGAGCGGAACTGTTCTCTCACAGACTACAGAGCTTTCCGTTACAGAAGAAGAGCTTTGCACAGTGGTCAGTTCTTTTGTGGGAGACTATATGCAGGTGCCGCCAATGTATTCAGCACTGAAGGTCAATGGAAAGAAACTCTATGAACTTGCCAGAGAGGGCAAGACTGTGGAGCGTAAACCAAGACCTGTACATTTTTATGAGATAGAAATTCTGGATATCAGTTTTCCGCTGGTGCGTTTTCGTGTGACCTGCAGCAAGGGAACCTATATCCGTACTCTGTGCCATGATATAGGGGAAAAGCTGGGCTGTGGAGCTGCCATGGAAAGTCTTTTGCGGACAAAGGTGGGCAGATTTACACTGGATGATGCCATTACCCTGGCGCAGACAGAAGAGGCAGTGCAGGAAGGAACCATAGAGAGTAAAATCCTCGGTATTGAGGAGATTCTTGCAGAGTATCCAAGGGTATGCTGTACAAAAGAAGGGGACAGACTTCTGGCTAATGGAAATCCTCTTGTACAGGCACTGGTCGATGCACAGGAGAAAAACGGATGGATCCGTATGTGCAGCAGTGAAGGCGGTTTTGCCGGAGTTTACCAGTGGGACGAGAAAAGAAACAGGTATTTCCCTGTAAAAATGTTTTAGGAGACATGATGGAATATTTAAGGATTGAGAATGATTTTCCCAGAATTTCACACAGTGCGGTAACACTTGGGAAGTTTGACGGCATACACCGCGGACATCAGAAACTGGTTGAGAAAATTATTGAGCAGAAACAGGAAGGTGCACAGGCGGTTGTACTTGCGCTTGGAACTGCCTCAAGAACAATCCTCACAAAGGAAGAGAGATGTCGTATATTGGAAGAAATGGGAGTGGATATACTGTTGGAATGTCCGCTCACAGAGAAAATACGGCACATGAAAGCAGAGAATTTTATAAAAGAAATACTGATAGGAGATCTGCAGGTTTCCTATGTGGCAGTTGGAGAGGATTTCCGTTTTGGCTATGAGCGGAAAGGAACTCCTGCCATGCTCAAAGAGTTCGGAAAGAAATATGGATTTCATACGGAAGTCCTGCCAAAAGAAATGGACGGACGCCGTAAGATTAGTAGTACCTTTGTCAGGGAAGAACTGAACAGAGGAAATATGGAAAAATTCCGTTTCCTTATGGGAACAGATTTCTCAGTGGAAGGAATCGTTGAACATGGACGTGGAATGGGACATAAATATCTGCTTCCGACCACCAACCTGATCCCTCCGGTAGAGAAACTGATGCCTCCAAACGGGGTTTATATCACAGTATCCCATTTCAGAGACAGAAGTTATCAGGGAATTACCAATGTAGGTCATAAGCCTACTGTTGGCGGCGAGAAGTTTATTGGTGTGGAAACATATCTGTTTGACTGCAATGAAGATCTGTATGGGGAATACTGCAAGGTGGATTTCAAAAAATTCCTCAGACCTGAACAGAAGTTTTCTTCGCTGGAGGCGCTGAAAGCACAGCTGGAGAGAGATGCTGTGAAGGGACAGGAATATTTTGAAACTTTGTAAAAAAGAGGTTTACACGCCAGAATCAATGTGCTATACTAACCAAGGTGAATTTAGCCCATGTTCAGGGACCGGACGCTCCGACCATCTCTTAATGTGTGGCGGTCAATCAATAATAATTATAGAATACAGGAGGAAATCACAATGATTTCAAAAGAAAAGAAAGCAGCGATCATGAAAGAATATGCAAGAACTGAAGGCGATACAGGATCACCGGAAGTACAGGTAGCAGTTCTTACAGCAAGAATTCAGGAACTTACAGAGCATTTACAGAGCAACCATAAAGATCATCACTCCAGACGTGGTCTTCTGAAAATGGTAGGTCAGAGACGTGGACTGTTAGCTTACCTGAAGAAAACAGACATCGAAAGATACCGTGCACTGATTGAAAAATTAGGCTTAAGAAAATAATAGCCTTTTAGTATGCGGAAGGGGGCGGATTTCCATCCGCCTCCCTTTTTATGTATATGGCAGTTCTGTAAAATATGGTGTTTTTCAGGATTGCGGTGGCTTGTTGTTTCGACTGCATCTGCATATTCAGAAGCTGCGAAACATGACAGGAGTTATTTCCGAGACTACTGAAAAGATTATTTTGTATATGAAAGTAACAAAACAGGCAGATATATTTGCCTGAAAAGTAGTTTTTTCAGTTGTTTCGGACTCCTGTTTTAATGTGACAATTTCATAAAAAGTCTGAACGTTGATGGACAAGATTGTCAGCAGACGGAACAGACAAATTTGAAAAGAATAAAGTAGTTACCGGACATGCAGTGAACGGTAACAGAAAATGACAACAGAATTATGAAAAAAGGAGAATGAACATATGTACAAAAGTTATTCCATGGAATTAGCCGGAAGAACCTTGACAGTAGATATCAACCGCGTTGCAAAACAGGCAAACGGTGCAGCATTAATGCACTATGGTGATACTACAGTTTTATCTACAGCAACAGCATCCAAAGAGCCAAGAGAAGGAATTGATTTCTTCCCGTTAAGCGTTGAATATGAAGAGAAAATGTATGCAGTAGGCAAAATCCCAGGAGGATTTAACAAGAGAGAGGGAAAAGCAAGCGAGCATGCAATCCTTACTTCACGCGTGATCGACAGACCAATGCGTCCTCTGTTTCCGAAGGACTACAGAAACGACGTAACACTGGTAAACATGGTTATGTCTGTTGATCCTGAGTGTAATCCGGAGATTCCGGCTATGCTTGGTTCCTCTATTGCAACCTGCATTTCCGATATTCCGTTTGATGGTCCGTGTGCTACCACACAGGTTGGTCTGATCAATGGTGAATATATCATCAACCCTACCATGGCACAGAAAGATGTATCTGATCTTCAGCTTACAGTAGCTTCCACAAGAGAGAAAGTAATCATGATCGAAGCCGGCGCAAAAGAAGTTCCGGAAGACAAGATGATTGAAGCTATCTATAAAGCTCATGAAGTAAACCAGGAGATCATCAAATTTATCGATAAGATCGTAGAAGAATGCGGAAAACCGAAACACAGCTACGAATCATGTGCAGTTCCGGAAGAACTCTTCGCAGCGATCAAAGAGGTCGTACCTCCGGCAGAAATGGAAGTTGCCGTATTCTCTGACGATAAACAGACAAGAGAAGAAAATATCCGTCAGGTAACAGAGAAACTGA
>ENA-UAPO01001024-UAPO01001024.1-human-gut-metagenome-genome-assembly--contig:-NODE-1024-length-10787-cov-4.742359_pt1 | contig 10787 bp, 7 predicted proteins | sample MGYA00243481_ERZ654579 | MGnify/ENA primary metagenome ERZ654579 (study PRJEB26926, sample SAMN06164546) | human gut metagenome | biome: ENVO:00009003; feature: ENVO:2100002; material: ENVO:00002003... | reverse complement strand
GTAAGATCGTCGGCAGCGTCAGATGTGTATAAGAGACAGCAGCGTCACTACGGGTTCAACGCCGTGCGCCTTGCAGCAGGCAATGACCTTGCGGTAATGCTCGATTTCGGCAGGGTCGAACTTGCCCTCCTCCGGCTCGATACGCGCCCATTCGATGGAAAAGCGATAGGCGTTCAGCCCTGCATCCGCCAGCAGTCGAATATCTTCCTCATACCGATTATAATGGTCGCAGGCAATGCCGCTCGGCTCAGCAAAGCTGGTGTGGGGCAGCTGCTCTTGTACCCAGTAGTCGGAATGAATGTTGTTGCCCTCGACCTGATGGGCGGCAGTGGCCGCACCGACAAAGAAACCTTTTTCAAATTTCTGCATAATTTTCTCCTTACCTGTGCTGTCTAAAGCAAATCAAGAAACTTCTGTACCTGTATCATAGCATAACAAGCGCAAGTCGTGAGGGTATTATTTAGCAAAGCAGGACAATATTTCGTGTTGCTTGAAATAATGCGCGAATTTTTGTTTCTCATCTGCTGATTTTTATCCCCTGCTGCCGTTTTGCTTCTGGTATAGTGGTGTCAGTGAGAAAAACCACCGCGGATTTTTTAGGAGGAAAACAAAATGTTCAAAAAGAAACCCACTGCTTCAGAAGTTGACGGCGTACAATACCGCCGCGCTAAGCTTTGGCAAATCATCTGCTATGCCTGCAACGGTCTTGTCGGTATGAGCGTCTATTCCCTCATCGGCATGGCGAGTTATTCCGCCAGCATCGGCTACGGCATCACGACCGCTGCCGTTGGCATTATCCTGACCTGCTCCCGTATTCTGGACGGCATCACCGATCCCCTGCTTGCCTTTGTGTATGACCGCGTCAACACCAAGTTCGGCAAGCTACGCATTTTGCTGGTTGCGGGCTATCTGATTGAGGCGCTCGCCCTGTACGGAATGTTCACCGGCTTCTCGTCCAAGGGGCTGGGCCTGCCGGTGTTTGCCCTGCTGTACATTGTTTACATCATCGGCTACACCATCACCAACATGACTGCGCAGACCATTCCCGCCATCATGACGAATGATCCGCGCCAGCGCCCGACCATCGGCGTCTGGACCACGGTATTCAACTACATGGTTCCCATGGTTATGTCCATGGTTCTGAATGTTGTGCTGCTGCCCAAGTGCGGCGGCACCTACAACCAGGCATTTCTGACCGCCGCCTGCAATATCACCCTGATCGTTGCCGCCATCGGCACCCTGCTGGTCTGCCTCGGTGTTTCCTCTTTCGACAAGCCTGAGAACTTTGTCGGCACCAAAAAGTCTGAGCCGCTGAAGATGGCGGATGTTGTTGAGGTTCTGAAGCACAACAGGCCCCTGCAGTGCTACATTGCCTCCAATGCTTCTGATAAGCTGGCCCAGCAGGTCGGCAGTCAGGCTATCATCGGCACGCTGATCAATGGTATTTTGATTGGCAATATGGGTCTTGCCACGATTTTGACTGTTATCAGCATGATCCCGTCCATCTTCTTTGCAGCGTTCGGTGCCAAGTATGTCGGCAAGTACGGCAGCAAAAAGGGCATTGTCAACTTCACCTGCATCAGCATGGTTATTACCGCCGTTCTGGTCGTGTTCTTCATTGTCATTGACCCCAAGCAGATTGGCGTCATGGGCAGCCCGGCCATGATCATCTATGTGGTGCTGAGCCTTCTGCAGAACGGCTCCAACATGTGCATCACCACCTCCAACACCTCGTACATGGCGGATGCCATTGACTTTGAGCTGGACCGCAGCGGGCGTTATATTCCCGCCGTTGTCTCCGGCACCTACAGCCTGGTCGATAAGCTCATCACCTCTTTTGCCGCCGTCATCGCAACCGGCGCTGTTGCGCTGCTGGGCTACACCACCACGATGCCCCAGCCCACGGATCCTTCCACCCCGGCCATCTTCTGGATGACCATGGCACTCAAGTTCGGTCTGCCTATCATCGGCTGGATCATTACGCTGGTTGCCATGCGCAGCTGCCCGCTGACCAAGGAGGAAATGGTCAACGTCCAAAAGCGCATTGCCGAGAAGAAGGCCGCTGCGCAGTCCGAGTTCTATAAAGAGCAGCTTCAGTAAGCCCATCCCACAAAAGCCGAAAGGGTTTGCCGCCCTTTCGGCTCTTTGAAGTTAAATCCACACATAAGGAGTCATGTTATGAGCAAGACAATTCTTTTGAACCAGAACTGGATTTTTTCCAAAGAAGGACACGACGAACCCGTCACCCTGCCCCACACCTGGAACGCCATCGATGGGCAGGACGGTGGCAATGACTACTACCGCGGCACCTGCTGCTACACCACCGTGCTGCCTGACATCGTCCTGCCGGAAAACGGACGCGCCGTTTTGCAGTTTGACGCCGTTGCCATGACCGCCGAGGTCTATCTGAACGAGCAAAAGCTCGCTGAGCATAAGGGCGGCTATTCTGCATTTTGCGTGGACATTACCGATGCGCTGCGCAACGGCAGCAACCTGCTGCGCGTGAATGTGGACAACAGCGACAATGATACCGTCTACCCGCAGAAGGCCGATTTCACCTTCTACGGCGGCATTTACCGCGATGTAACGCTGCATGTTGTGCCCGCTGCTCATTTTGCCCTTGCTGAAAACGGCGCGGTACCTGTCAGGGTCACGCCGATTGTCACGGACCTCAACGCCCGCCGCTGTGAAGTGACGGTGGAGGCCGCTGTGGTGGGTGCCGAAAGTGTCAGCTTCACACTGGATGGCCAGCAGACGAGCGTTGCCGTCAAGGACGGCACCGCCATAGCCGTGTTCACGCTGGAGCATGCCCGCCTGTGGGACGGTCTTGATGACCCGTATCTCTACACCGTGACTGCGCGGCTGGACAATGGCGAGACCGAGACCGCCCGCTTCGGCTGCCGCAAGTTTGAAATTGACCCGCAGAAGGGCTTTATCCTGAACGGGCGCCCCTATCCCCTGCGTGGTGTTTCCCGCCATCAGGACCGCAAGGGCGCGGGTGTGGCCATCACCAAAGAGATGATGGAGGAGGATATGGCGCTGATCCTTGAAATGGGCGCCAACACCATCCGCCTTGCCCACTACCAGCACGCGCAGGCGTTCTATGATCTGTGCGACGAAAAGGGTGTCGTGATTTGGGCGGAAATCCCCTACATCACGATGCACATGCACAACGGGCGCGCCAACACGCTGACCCAGATGGAAGAACTCATCGTCCAGAACTACAACCACCCCTGCATTGCTGTTTGGGGACTGTCCAACGAAATTACCGCTGCGTCGGCTGTCAATGAGGAGCTGCTGGAAAACCACCGCGCCTTGAACGAACTGGCGCACCGCCTTGACCCGACCCGTCCGACCACGATGGCGAACGTCTTTATGCTGGAAATCACCAGCCCGATTCTGGAAATTCCCGATGTGAACAGCTACAACCTGTATTTTGGCTGGTACTTGGGCGAGCTTGATCAGAACGATGACTTTTTTGACACCTACCATGCCAAATACCCGGACCGCTGCATCGGTTTTTCGGAGTACGGCGCGGATGCCAACCCCGCCTACCAGAGCGCCCACCCCGAAAAGGGCGACTATACCGAAACCTACCAGTGCGTCTACCACGAGCACATGGCAAAAATGATTGCTGACCGCCCGTGGCTGTGGGCGACCCATGTCTGGAATATGTTCGACTTTGCCGCCGACGGGCGCGACGAGGGCGGCAAAAACGGCGAGAACCAGAAGGGTCTTGTCACCTTTGACCGCAAAATCAAGAAGGACGCCTTCTACCTGTACAAGGCCTACTGGAGCAAGCAGCCCTTTGTACATACCTGCGGCAGCCGCTATGTGGACCGCACGGAGGATGTGACCGAGGTCAGAGTATACTCCAACCTGCCGGAGGTTTCGCTGTACAAGGACGGACACCTGGTCGAAACGAAAAAAGGCGACAAAGTGTTTGTTTTCAATGTGCCCATCACCGGCAAGCACAGCATCGAGGCCCGCGCGGGGGCGTATTCCAGCGTGATTCTGGTCAACAAGGCTGCCGAGCCGAACCCCGCTTACGCTATGTCCAACCGTCAGGTCGTGAACAACTGGTTTGACGGTGAGCTTGACGAAACCTGCTGGAGCGTCAAGGACAATATGGCCGCTGCCATGGCAGATGCCAAGGTGGGCCCCGTTTTGAAGGCCATCACCGACAAGGCGGCTGCCGCCCGCGGTGATGTAGCCGCCGCCGTAAAAGACAATCCGGCGCTGGTTGCCATGATGGAGCGCGCGATGCAGCGCATGACCGTGGAAAGTATGCTCAAGCAGGCCGGTGCAGATGCCGAGAGCATCAAACAGCTGAACCGCGTTTTGCAGGGTATCAAAAAGGATGTGTGATTTTATGGGAACCTACTGCAACCCCTTGGATCTGAGCTACCGCTACCAGCATATGAAGGAGGGTGAGCGCACCGCAGGTTTCCGCGAGGGTGCCGACCCGACACTGGTGTACTTCAAAGGTAAATACTACCTGTTTGTTTCGATGTCGGCAGGGTTCTGGTACTCGGACGATCTGCTGCATTGGGATTTCCACGCCGACCCCGATTTGCTCATTTACGACTACGCCCCCGATGTGCGCCAAGTCGGAGAGTATCTCTATTTTTCTGCCAGCCGCAAGGGGCGCAACTGCCCGATTTTACGCACGGCGGACCCGCTGACCGAGCCGTTTACCGAGGTCAGCGCGCCGTTCGACTTTTGGGACCCGGATATGTTCTGGGACGATGATGGCCGCGTCTATTTCTACTGGGGCTGCTCCAACATGTCCCCTATCTGGGGCGTGGAGCTTGACCCCGAAACCATGACACCCATCGGCGAGAAAAAAGAACTGATCTTTGGTCGCGAAGAAGAACTGGGCTATGAGCGCCCCGGTAACAACGGGATTGTGGATAAAGAGAGCAGCGTGCTTTACAAGTCTATGAAGCCGTTCTATAACGAGGCAACCGGCAAGCTGGAGCTGCCGCCCCAGATGGCGCAGATGCCGGGGCTGAACGCCGAAGTGCTGACCGCCATGTTCAACGCCGTTGGCAAGCCCTATATCGAGGGCGCGTTTATGACAAAGCACAACGGTACGTATTATCTGCAATACGCCTGCCCCGGCACCCAGTACAACACCTACAGCGACGGCGTGTACACATCCAAGTCCCCGCTGGGACCGTTCACGCTGCAGGCGTCCAACCCGTTTTCCGCCAAGCCGGGCGGGTTTATGACGGGTGCCGGACACGGCAGCACGATTGCCGACAAGTACGGCAACTACTGGCACGCATCCACGATGCGCATTTCGGTCAACCACGACTTTGAGCGCCGCGTGGGGCTGTTCCCTGCCGGGTTTGACGCGGATGGCGTGCTGTACTGCAACCAGAATTTTGCCGACTACCCGCATGAAATCCCGGCAGGCAAATTTGACGCCGCCAGCCAGCAGCCCAAGTGGATGCTGCTCAGCTACCGCAAGACCGTGACGGCATCCTCCACCGCCGAGGGCAGCTACCCGGTGAATGCCGTGGACGAGGATTGCCGCCGCTGGTGGAGCGCGGGCAGCGACCAGCCCGGCGAATGGCTCTGTGTGGATTTAGGCAAAGACTCTGATGTCCGCGCGATTCAGATCAACATGGCCGATGAAAAACTCGTCGTGGACTTCCCTGCTGACAGCTATGGCGATGACCGCAAAACGCGGCATATCGAGACTCGCCCGCAGATTTCGCATTACACCGTGGAAACCAGCTTGGACGGCAAGGTGTGGACACTGCGCGAGGATGTTGCCCGCGAATGCTCCAACGGCTATTATGAATATGCCGACGGCATCCGTGCGCGGTATATCCGCGTGACGGGCGGCGAGTTGCCCTACGGGCAGGCTTTGCGCATTAGCGGGCTGCGGGTGTTCGGCAACGGCGAGGGCGCTTGCCCCGCCCAGGCTGATGCCAAGGCCGTGCGCGTGGATGCGTTGGACGGCAAAATCAGCTGGCAGCCCATCGAAAACGCCCAGGGCTGCAATGTGCGCTACGGCATTGCACCGGATAAACTGTACCAGAGCTGGCTTGTCTATGATGCCGATGAGGTCACGCTTTCCACGCTGATGTCCGGGCAGACCTATTACGTCTGCGTGGACAGCTTCAACGAAAACGGCATCACAACGGGAAAAATTATCAAGATGGAGGGCTGAACCATGCCCACAAAAGCAGTCCAGCAATTTATGCTGGGTACCGTTTTAGGAAACGAAACACAGACGCGGGAAACGCTGGCCGCCATGAAGGCCGCAGGCTATGACGGCATTGAGCTGTGCGGGTTTATGATCCACCCCATCGGCTTTATGGTACGGCTGCTGACCAAGGCGGCGGGCATGCCCGTGGGCAAGGGCGGCAACCTCGACTGGCACGCTTTGGTCAAAGAAGCGGGGCTGCAAGTCGTCAGCCTGCACACCGATTTGGGCAGTCTGGAACGCGACGCCAAGGCCGTGGCCGACGAAGCCAAGAGCTTTGGCACGAAGTATGTTGTCATCACGGGTATGTATCGCTTTGACTACGGCGATGAATCCACGATGCACGACCTTGCCGCACGGCTGAACAAGGCGGGCGCGGCGCTGAAGGCCGAGGGCGTGGAGCTTTTGTACCATAACCACAACTGCGAGCTGCGCCGTGTGAACGCCGAAAAGCGTGCCTACGACATTTTGCTGGAGGAAACCGACCCGCAGTTCGTCAACTTTGAGTTTGACAGCTACTGGTTCACCGAGGGCGGCGCGAACGCCCTTGCGTGGATGCAGCGTCTTGGGACCCGCATGAAGCTGTGGCACATCAATGACCGCGGCACCCGCCTTACGGGCAGTGCCGTAACGCCGATTTTGAAAACCGACAGCATGGAGCTGGGTACCGGCAATATGGACCTCGACAGCCTGATGGCGCAGGCGCTTTCCGTCGGCGTAGATGCCGTGATTTTGGAAAGCCACCGCAACTGGGTGGATAACTCCCCCGTCAAAAGTTTGCAGGTCAGCGCCGAATATTTGAAAAAGCATACTTAAACCGCAATCCCCTGCCCGAAAGGACAGGGGATTTATTTTACCTGCGTTGAAATTTGGTTTTTTGTGTGATATACTTAGCGCAGAAAATCGGAATTTGACAAAGGAGAGTGATTATGTGGGTAAAGCAATTCTGGCAGCAATCGTTACATTGATTGTTGGTTATTTAGGTATGGTTGTAGGACTTGAATTTCTAGGTAATTGGGTTGAGTTTGGACTGCTCATTGCTATTGCAGTAATGGGTGCATTTATCATCTACTTCAATGACCAAAAGAAGTAAATCAATTCCAGTCTATCAAAAACAGCGCCTGCCCTGCCGTAAGTTTTACGGCAGGGCAGGCGCTTTCTTCTTATACTGTGTGCTTTCCGGGGGCAAGGGTAAACTTACGCCCGTCGGGCAGGGTGACATTGGCGGTCAGGTTGGCGGGGATCTCAAACTCATAGGTCACCGCGTCGCCGTCATACCGCCAACCGCTTACAATGCGGCCTGCCGGGGAATCGTAGGCAGCCTTGGCGCTGCCCAGCGATTTGTCAGGTGTAGGGGCAATCGTCAGTGTGCCGTCCGCGTACCGGATGCCGCACACACCGCCGAACAGCCAGCCGCAGATGGCGCCGTAGCTGTAATGGTTCAGGGATTCGTGGGGCTTGCCGTTTTCGTCAATGCCCGTCCATGTCTCCCATACGGTAGTCGCACCCTTGCCGACCTCATACAGCCAGCCGGGGGCGTCGGGCTGCAAAAGCAGCTTGTAGGCAGTGTCCGTATAGCCGTATTTTGCCAGCACATCGCACAAAAACGGCGTAGACAAAAAGCCCGTGTTCAGGTGGCAGCCATTCTCGATGACCATTTGGTTCAGCGTTGCGGCAGCCGCTTTGCTTTCGTCCTCACCCAGCAGGGCAAATGCAATGGCGCGGACATACTCGCACTGGCGGTCAGACTTGATTACGCCGTTCTCGGTAAACGCCGCGCGGTAGGCTTTTACCGCGTTGGCGGCGGTGCCGCGGTAGTTGGCGGCATCGTCCGCCTTGCCCAGTGCTTCCGCTACTTCCGCCAGCAAGCGCCCGGAGTAGGCCAGATACGCCGTACCCACACTCTTGCGCGGGTTCATCATCGCCTGCATGGGGGTGATGCCCGGCTCGCACCATTCGCCGTAGTCCATGCCGTTTAAAACGGTGTACTTGGCGTAATCGCCGCCCTGCTGCTCATCGGTTGTCTGCTGCGCGCGCCCCAGCAAAAAGCCGTACCAGCGCTGCATCATCTCGTAGTTGTCCGCCAGAATTTTGCGGTCACCCGTGCGTTTGTACAGGGCATACGGCACCAGAATCGCCGCATCGCCCCACCCTGCCGACATGCAGAGCATCGGGGTCATATAGCCGGGGCGGGCGTTCGGCGGGGCAATGTTCGCCATACGCCCGTCCGGGTACTGGTTCAGGCGGCATTCTGCCAGCCATTTTTCCACCACCGGGTAGCAATCCATCAGGGTCAGACCGGTTTTAATGAACACCCCCATGTCGCCCGTCCAGCCGGCACGCTCGCGGGTGGGGCAGTCGGTGGGGATATCGCAGAAGTTGCCCTTCTGGCTCCACACACTGTTTTGCACCAGCTGACTCACATCCGCATTGCCGCACCCAAAGCTGCCGGTCACCGGCATCTCCGAATAGACGGCGTGGGCAGTAAACTCTGCGCCGGTCAGGTCGATGTCCGTTTCCACCTTTGCGTACCGGAAGCCCATGATAGTAAAGCTGGGCTTGTAGTGGTTCTCCCCCTCTTTGCAGATCAGTTCCAGCAGCTGCGCCGTGCCGCCCTCCTTGTGGCGGTTCCGGTCCTGAAAGTTCTCCTGCGTAAAGTTGCCGTTCTCGTCCAGTGCTTCGCCGCACAGCAGCTTGATTTTCTGTCCGGCATGGGCAGTCAGCTTCATCTCTACATAGCCTGCCATATTCTGCCCGAAATCCAAAACCGTTTCTCCATTGGGTGTGCGGAACAGCCTGCCCGCAAAGGCTTCCTGCTCCCGGATGGGCACGGTGTTCATGCCAATGAGGGGGAGCGTGTTAGGCGCAGTCCTCACGCCGTGCCAGCCGGTCAGTTCTCCTTCCAGCCGGGCATCATACACTTCGCCCTGCTGCAGATCGTTCTGGCGGATGGGACCGCACTGGGTCGCTTCCATGGCATCATCCGAAACGCAGACCGCCTTGCCATCCACTTCCAGCTGGAACAGGACAGCCAGTTCCTTGCCGAACAGGTCGCGGTCACCGTCCACGCCGGAAGTGCTGCGGTACCAGCCATCGCCCAGCGCGATCAGCAGTTCATTCTCGCCGGGATGAACAAGCACTGTCACATCGTAGGTCTGTGCCCCAAGGTGCTTGTCTGCGGTAAAGCTGCCGGGAGCAAGCACCATATCGCCGACCCGCTTGCCGTTCAGCCATGCCGTATACAGACCCTTGGCGGTAATATACAACCGTTTGCTTTCTCCTGCCGGGACTGTGAACACCTTGCGCAGATAGCTTGCCGGACGGTGGGGCTGATAAGGCTGTGCCTGCCCTTTACCGGAGGCTTCCAGCGCTGCCTGCTTCTGCTCCCAGTTGGGCTTTGCAAAGGCGTTGATTGCATCAGTGCAATCGATATCCGGTTCTTCCGTTTCCGGGCAGACCCACACGCCCTGCCAGTCGGCAAAGGGCAGACCCGTTTCAAAGACGGCTTCGCTCCACGCACCGGGCTGGTCATTTTCATCCCACAGCCGGATGCACCACTGTCCCTGCGTCTTGGGCGGCATAGGGGTGGGCGTTTCGGTGTGCATCACACTGCTCAAGATCTTTCCGCTTGCCCACAGCGTTTCGGCTCCGGCGGTCACTTCGATTTCGTAGGCGGTCTGGCGCACGCCTTCGGCGCACTGCCACGATAAAAACAGCGTCCCGGCATCTATGCCGAGAGGCTGGGTCAGATGATTCGTTTTCAGGTTTGTTGCTTGCATCATCCACATCTCCTTTTTCCGTTTGATCTCTGCTCTTATTATAGAGGGAATCCCACGGAATAAGGGTGCAAAAATTTGTGTTGCCGGTCAAAAAGTCGTGCTATTTATGATAATCCAAAAAATTCATCTTGCTTCACGATTTTTCATCCGTACTGTCTGCGGTTTTCCTGTTATACTTTGGGTATCATAGCGCCAACCAGCCACCAGCCTGTATGATTTGCTACAGGTTGGTGGCCGGTTCTGTTATTTTTCGATTTCTTCCAATGCAGGCATGGCAGGGATCGCACCGTGGCGGCTGGTGGTGATGCTGGCAGCTTTATTGGCAAAGGCCAGAATGCTTTCCAGTTTGTCCACCGTCAGGGTGTCCAGCTCCTCCTTGCAGAGTTTGGACAGAGCCGCCCCAAAGAAGGTGTCGCCTGCGCCGTTGGTGTCGCCCACCTTGCAGGGGACGCCTGCCACATGACCAGTTTTCTCCCCAAAACGGTAGAACACGCCGTTTGCACCCAAGGTGACAAAAATCAGTCGGATGCCGTTCTGTGCCAGCTGTGCCGTGCCGCTTTCGCAGTCGGTGGTTCCGGTGAGCAGGGGCAGCTCCTCGTCGGAAACTTTCAGGATATCCACCAGCGGCAGAGGGGCTTTCATCTGAGCGATGGCATCCTCTTTATCTTTCCAGAGGTTTGCGCGATAGTTGGGGTCATAAGTAATGACAGCACCCAGCTTTTTGGCACGGGCAGCAGCATCCAGCGTAGCGGTGCCTGTCTCTTATACACATCTCCGAGCCCACGAGA
>ENA-UAPO01000990-UAPO01000990.1-human-gut-metagenome-genome-assembly--contig:-NODE-990-length-11062-cov-5.710366_pt1 | contig 11062 bp, 10 predicted proteins | sample MGYA00243481_ERZ654579 | MGnify/ENA primary metagenome ERZ654579 (study PRJEB26926, sample SAMN06164546) | human gut metagenome | biome: ENVO:00009003; feature: ENVO:2100002; material: ENVO:00002003... | reverse complement strand
GCATTCACCTGACGACCACAGAATATCAACTATTCATTACGCTGCTCGACCATTCTGGGCACATCTGCTCCCGAAACTTTCTTCTGGCATCTGCATGGAATATCACAGTGCCGATTCAGACGTGAACGGTTGATGTGCATATCGCAAAGCTGCGGAAGAAACTGAATCTAGGCCCGGATGATTTAAAAACCGTAATGGGACGGGGGTATGCACTTTCTATGCACGAAAGCTGTAGAGCAAATCGCTCATTATGAGAGTCGCTTTATTCTGATTGCCGATATGGAGGTAAAGATGGATAAATTATACTGGGGTGCTGTCGTAATTTTTGCAATAGGCTGGTATATCGAACAACGTATGTATGTCGATGGCTACACACGGCGCAAGCGCGACCCATATAAGCCAATTGATTATTTAGGCATGTTCAGCATTGGCGAATTTGTCGGTTACCTTATACGGTGTCTTATTGCCCCTGCATTTGTATGGTTTTCCGACATTCTTATTGGGTTGCCCGACAATCTTATTCAAGCTATTGCAGCCGTGTGGTTGGTTGTGATGTCCATTTTTGTTCCCGCTGTGGTCGAACGTACGATTGATGGGTTCTAATTTAACTTACTGCAACGCTTTAATAAAAATTTAAAATGCACACGCTCTCCGATCAAAAGACCGATGGGTGTGTGCATTTTATGGCCTTATAGAGTATATACTTCCTTTACGGTAACTTCTTTGTCGATTGTCGTTCTATCAATATCGGCAGCGTGGTCTGCGATTGTACAAGATACTGCGGTGTCCGGATTCGCCGCAGAACGACTTTCGCAGCCTGCTCACCCATATCATACATATCGAGGTTCACAACACTCAGTTGCGGTTCAATGATTTTAGAAAATGGAAAATCGTCAAATGTGATAACAGCCATATCTTCCGGGATACGTATTCCGGAAGCCTTCAGTTCATTTACGCAGCCAAACGCAATATACTGGTTTGCGCAAATCACGGCGTTGGGCCGTGTTGGCAGTTCCAACAGGGCGCGTGCGGCTGCTGCGCCACCCTCACTGGTGGGCGGCCCTTCCCGCAAATATCCTGCCGGGATTTTCTCGTTCAGAGTTGCAAGTGCGCCACTCAGACGGTGCGCAGAAATTGTATCTTCTTTGGGGCCGCCGATGAATGCGATCCTGTCGTATCCGTTGCGCCACAGATGTGTAACTGCAATTTGCCCGGCCACCGAGTTATTGGTATCGATCCAGCAAAGCTGGTTGGAGAAATCCGGCGCACCCACAACAATGTAGGGCAGTTCCGTATGTGCCAGACAAAGAGCCACATCCTTTGACACGACTGATGCGTGCAGAATTACACCATCCACATAGGAGCCCTGCAGCAGTTCATCGAAATTCTGCCAAAGGTCAAGCGCCGTGCTGTGCTGCACAATGAGACCATAGCCTTTTTCGGAAAGCGCGTTCTCTACCCCGGCCATGATTTCAAACAGATGCGGGTTATCAAATCCTACGCCATGCTGCATTTCTGCCAGAAAAAGAATCGTTTTTGTTGCGCCGGTAGCAAAACTTTGTGCGCGGCGATTCGGCTGATATCCCAGTTCCTTGATGACTGCATTTACCCGGTCACAGGTTTCCTGCGATATAGAATATGACTTATGCAGCACTTTGCTTACGGTTGCCTTGGACACGCCCGCAGCTTCGGCCACTTCCTGAATCGTCACGCTCACGTTTTACACCTCCTGTGTGAATACGGCAAACCCCATAGGGGCAAGGCTGTTGTTCTTTTCCTCGTATCCCTGCTGCCACAGAATCTTTCCGTTCATCGGAGAAATGTCCACAGCGGTAGATTGATTGTTGAGGAACACAGTGATCTTTTCTTTTGCATCGGTGCGCTCATACCCATACAGGCCGTTTTCTTTTTCAGCCTTAACGGTATGGTAGCTGCCTCGGCAAAGGGCCGGATGTTCCGTTCGCAGGTGCATCGCCTTTTTATAAAAATCTGCCAAGGCCGGCGGCTCCTGCGACCATGTCATTTCATGACGGTACTCTGCTTCCTGCAAACCGTAAATGCCGCGCTCGTCGCCATAAAAGACAGACGGAATCCCTGTAAAGGTCATCTGGAAAAGCACAGCGAGCTGCATTCTTGCCTGGTCTTTTTCGCACAGCGAATAGAAGCGGCTCACATCATGGCTGTCCAGCAGATTAAGCTGCGCGTACAGTACCGGGAGTTTATACCGCATCCGCATATTGGTCACGCGGGCATCAAATTCTGCTGCATCGATATTCTGTTCGGCAAAGAATCGGCGGCAATGCTTGCGGAAATCGTAGTTCATGGTGGAGTCGAAGATATCACCGTTCAGCCAATGCTGGGCAGTCTCCCACACCTCACCAATCAGGATACACTCTGACTTTTCTTCTTTCACCGCCTGCCGAAATGCCCGCCAGAATCCGTCGTTGATCTCGCTGGCGACATCCAGACGCCAACCGTCAATATCAAATTCCCGCACCCAATAGCGGCCCACCTCGCAGAAATACTCTTGTACTTCCGGGTTGCAGGTGTTAGTTTTCGGCATCATGCGCTCATAGCCGAAGCATTCATAGGTCGGATAAGTTTCGGGGTCTTCCGGCCTCTCTACAGGGAATTGCAGATGGTAAAACCAGTTTTTATATTTTGAGTTTTCGCCATTGCGCACCACGTCATCAAAAGCGAAAAAATTCCACCCCACATGGTTGAACACACCATCAATAATCACACGCATTCCCCGTGCATGGCAGTCGTTGACCAACTGTCGGAAATCTTCATCCGTACCGAAACAGGGATCGATGTGATGATAATCCAGCAAATCGTACTTGTGGTACTCCCCTGCTGCAAAAATCGGATTCATGTAAATGCAGGTAGCACCCAGTTCTTGAATGTAATCCAGATTCTCGATTACGCCGCGCAGCGTTCCGCCGAGTTTTCCGCGCGTGATCTGACCGTTCCACTCTTTTTCGGATGATTTGCCAGAGATAAAGCGGCGACTCGTGGCAAAGCTATCCGGGAAGATATTGTAAACTACCGCATCCTGCGCCCAGGCAGGCGGTGCTGCAATGTCTGCCGGATGGTTAAACGGCAGCTGGTAGTATTCCGATCTGTCGTCCACGCGGTGATCTGTAAAGAAATCGCCGTAATACAGCAGCTTCTGCGTTCCGTCGTCAAGTTCAAAATAGTAACAGATCCGCTTATAGGGGCTTTCCAAGATGATTTGGAAGTAATCAAACCATTCGTCCTGCGCTTCCACCTGCATCTCTACAGACGAGAAAATAACCGGTGTCAGGCGGCAGGCTCGATCTGCATAAAACAACGTGCAGTGCTTTAGATCATCGCGCCCGGCGCGCAGCCGGAACACGACATGGTTTGGGTCAATCCCGTGTGCCTGCTGTGACATCGGGATGTGTTGGATGGCTTCAAAATTCATTGTGTCATCTCCCTGTTTGGGGTAATCAACCTTTGACACCACCGGCAGTCAAACCGGAGGTCATATGACGCTGTACGGCAAAGAACACAATCAGAATCGGCAGGCTGACTACCAGCGAGGCTGCTGCAAAAACGGGCCAGCTTCCGCTCATTTCTGTTGCCTGCAAAGAGTACAATCCGGCTGCCAGTGTATAATTCTCGGCACCTGTCATAAAGGTCGTTGCAAAGAGATATTCATTCCAGACATAAATCAAGATCATAACCGCCGTAACCAAAATACTGGGGCGTGCCAGCGGAAGAACAATGCGCGTGACAAGCTGGATGCCGCTTGCGCCGTCAATTTCCGCCGCTTCTTCGATTTCGCGCGGTATCGTATCAAAGTATCTTTTCATGTTCAACAGACCAAACTCAGCCATCGTTCCGGTATAAATCAGAATCAAGCCAACTTTGCTGTTGATCAGCCCCAGCGGGCGCAGCAGTGTATAAATCGCAAACATGGAAAGGACAGACGGGAAAGAGTACAGCAGAACCAACTGCTTCAATATCGGCTTGCGCCCCTTAAAGCGCATACGGGAAAACGCATAGGCAGCCGGAATTGCTGCTGCCAGCGAAATAACAACAGTGACTACCGCCAGCGTCATACTGTTTTTGAACCACAGCATGACAGGTTCTTCGGTAAAGACCGCAACATAATTCCGCAGCGTGAAGTTCTTCGGGATAAAACGGAAGTCGGAGCTCACAAGGCTGTTGTCGGCATTCAAAGAAACCGACAGTGCATACAAAATCGGGATCAGCGTGACGAAACAAATCACGATGAACAAAATGTGCAGACAAATCTGCTTGGCCGCCTGCTTGAGCATACGCTTTTGATGCCGCGTCATCTGTTACCCCTCCTTTGCTTTCCGGCTGGTCACCATCGAGAACAGAATCAAAATAGCAAAAATCAAAATGGAGACCGCAGAGCTGTATCCGTAATTGTTTGTGATAAAGGCATTCTCGTAGGCATAAGTCAGGATCGTGTGGATATTGGCACCGGTTTTTGCACCCGCCTGCTGTGTCAGCAGGTATACCACGTCGAATTGCTTAAATGTCGTAAACACGGTAATCAGCACCGAGGGAGCAATAATCGGGCGGATTGCGGGAATCGTAATAAAGAACGCCCGCTGAAACCAGTTTGCGCCATCGAGAATCGCACTCTCGTAGCAGCTATGATCCACCGCCTGCAAAGCACCGTCCATAATCATAATCATGAACGGCAGCGCCAGCCAAAGGTTGACAACCGTGCAGCAGAGAAATGCCGAGACATCGTTTGCCAGCCAGCGCACTGTCGCCAGCCCCAGCTTCTGCATCCACTGGTTCAGCAAGCCGAACTGCGAATTGAAGATGCCGGTTTTCCAGAGCAGGATCGACACATACCCCGGCATGGCCCAAGGGATCATAAGCAGTGTCTTGTAGACTCGCCTACCCTTAAAATCCTGTATGTTCAAAAGACTGGCCAGCACAAAGGCAATCACAAGCTGCAGCACCATATTCAGCACAGTCCACAGGATGGTCCGAAGCAGTGCCGCCAAAAAGCCGGAATCAAAAACAAACAGCGCATCTTTATAATTTTTCAGCCCTACAAACGAGAAGTTGAACCAATGGTAAACATTCATGTTTGTAAAGGAGATGTACGCCGTGTACAGAATTGGGAATACAACGATCAGCAAAATCAAAAGCAACGAGGGGGCGCTGCACAAATAGGCCCAAAACGTTTCTTTTTTATTTTTCTTCATAGTGCGGCCTTTCCGCATCACTGCATCTGTTTGATAAGGCTCTCTGCCTGCTGTTGGGCGGCCTGTGTGCTGCTTCGGACGTCTTTTCCACTCATGTTTACATCCACAAGCAGATTTTCCGTAACCGTCCACATAACATCCATTTCGGGAACGTTCGGCATGGGAACTGCATCCTGCGCCGTATCGTACATAGCCATAACCATGTCGTCACCGCTGATAACCGGGTCATCATAGCAACTCTGCTTCGCAGGGGCGCAGCCGCTTGCTTTCGCCATAGCAATGCCAACGGAATCATTTGTCAGAACCTGCAAGACCTTTGCAATGGCATCGTGCTTGCGCTCAGCTGCAACTTTCAAGACATGGATACCCTGCACACCGGAATACGGTGCAATTTTGTTGCCGGTCTCATCTACAGTAGGCATCGGTGCAATGCCAAGGTCAATACCGCTCTCGCGCGCCGTAGGAACCAGCCAGGGACCACCGATGGTGGAGTGCGCTTTGCCTTCGCGGAACAGCGTATTCACGGTAGAATACTCACCCTCGGTGGGCATAAGCTCCACGAATTTCTTGTGGTATTCCAGTGCCTTGATGGTGTTCTCATCATCGAGGCCGGGTTCACCATTTTCGTTCAGAATGTAACCACCAAACGCATGGAGCCAGCCTGCAGCATAGTACGCCGTGCTGTGCTGTTCCACGAAGCCGTAATGTCCGCCTTTCGTGTTTTCCTGCATATATTTGTACAGTTCTTCTGTGGTCGAAGGCACTTCATCATCACTCATATAACGTCTGTTGTACATATAGAGCAGCGTCTCAAAGTAGATCGGAAGCTGGTACACTTCCCCTTTGTAGGTAGCAGCCTCAATCGTCATCGGAATGTACTGATCCAACGTACTCTTGTCTATGAAATCCGTTATCGGTGCGAGAATGCCCATTTCAGCGTAAACGCCAATTTTATCGTGGGCAAAGAAGTACATATCAGGGGCAGAATTCGGGTCATTGCCGACCATCTTTAGCGAATCGGTCAGACCGTCTTTCTTTTCCAGTTTTACCACGATATCCGGGGCAAGCGTATCCAACTCTGTCTGCAACGCCTGCGCGACTTCATCTTCTTTGTCGTGCCAAATCGTGATGGTAACCGGGCCATCTGTCTGCGCAGTATTATCCGTGCCGCCCGACGAGCAGCCGGTCATCAGCAACGATACCGCTACACATACACTTAAAAATCCTGCTATCAGGCGCTTCATGGAATACCTGCCTTTCTGATTGTGTCAAATAAGGAGTACGGGCTGTTCAGCCCGTACTCTATGGTTTTCTAAGGAAGATTTCTTTTTCTTTTTGGAGACGACCACGCCGCCTGCCACAACGGCAATCACCACAACAACGACAATTGCAATCGGCATCGCGTTGGACTTGGTTTCTGCGGGTTCCGCTGCATCCGCTGCAACCGTAGGCTCGCTCTCTGCAGCAGGAGCCTCTGCTGTTTCTACAGTCTCAGCCGGGGCTTCATAGGTGACTTCTGTATTTTCCGCATCGCTCACCACGATCCACAGATCCTTGCCTGTTTCCACACTGAGGTCACTGGTCTGAACGCTGCCATCGCTGCCATTCACGATAATGCTGTTGACCCAGCCGGGAACAGAAAGCGTCAGCCAGCCGTCCTCCCCTTCCTGCAGGGCTTCGCCGGGCCAAGAAGAGAATGCGTTCGTGCCGTCCGGTGCGGACCATGCCCACAGATGCGGCTCGCTCCAGTCAGCAGGAGCTTTTACATGAACGGTAATATCTTCTGCAACGGGAGCATTCGGATCATTGTAAGTAAAATCGGAAGTTCCGTCCTCAGAAACCGTAACCCACACCTCAGCTGCATCGATGGAGATATCCTCCGTCTGCACATCGCCGCTGTTGCCGTTGACAATGATGCTGTTCACCCAAACGGGAGCGCTGGCAGTATACCACCCATCTTCGCCTTTGCTCATGGTCTTGCCGGGCCATGCTTCAAAAGCATTCTTGCCATCCGGTGCAGACCATGCCCACAGGCAGACGTCCTGCCAATCATCGGGAACCTGCGCATGAATCTTGAATTTTTCTACATACTCCGGCAGATCACCAGTGGTCTGTGCATCGTAGCTGATTTCTACATTTTCTGCATCGGTCACCGTGACCCAAGCATTTTTGCTTTCCAGCTTGTAGTCACTGGTCTGAACCGCTGCATCATTCGCATTGATAATAATGTTGTTGGTGGTTTCTGGAATCCAGCAGTAATACCAGCCATCATTGTTGCTGTCTGCTTCCATCTCGCCACCGGGCCATGCATCAAAAGCGTTTGTGCCATCGTCTGCCCATGCCCACAGGTGCGGGTCTGACCAGTCAGATGGGAGTTTTGCGTAGACGATCATTTTTCCATCGGATGCTTCCTCTGCAAACGCAGCAACAGGCATAAGCAGACACAGCATCAATGCCGCCAGCACAACTGCAAACAAGTGTTTTACTCTGCTCATATTTGTTTCCTTCTTTCCAAACGGTGAAGAGTTTTTGAGATTTTCTGATGCGCATCCTTGACATCTACAGAGTAACACTCCCAGCACCCCACGTCAACAAAGAAATAGGGAAACGGTTTCCTTTCAATTTGTGCATATTCCATCATGTATTCACTATTTGAATGTGCAGTTTGCTAGTAATTTTGGCGTTTTTTCTTTCAGTGTAACTATTTTGTAATTTTTGCAGTTCTTTATTTTCCCTTTGTTTCCTTATTAAGAGAAGAAGTTTTGGGTATCTACGAAAATAGGTGGTTTGTATAAAACATCTAAATTCGTAAGTATCACAGGCTGAGGGACATTTTGTTCGTCAAGATAGTGGTTACACTTGCAGATTTCCCCAGCGTGCAGCACTGCCGAGCTGCTACCTCACTAAGGGTAACACTACCTCTTATATTTTGTAAGAGTGACTTACCATGAGGCAACAAACATTAAAATTTGTTGCCTCATGGTAAGTCCTAATTTGGGTGACCACCTATTTTCGAATAGAAAATCGCCTAATTTTGCAAATATCCGAAGTTTTTTGCTCTTTCTTTGCAAATTGTGCGTCAAAATCATTGATTTCTCTCTGTTTAGTAACTGAAAGAATTCTTTCAACAAACTAAATAGGGAGTATTTTTATGCCATTCAAAAAACAGAAAGCCAATGTATCCCCGTATTACCACGATACACGGACACTTTTGAAGAAATACCGAGATGTTTCGTGGAGTCTGGAGGTGTCCGATCTTGATTTGCAGGAGGAATTCAAGGCCGAGTACGGACTGTCCTCGGACGCACTGTTTGTGGACAGTGAGGTCAACAAAGGCGGCAACCGGCTGGAAAACTATGCCCGCGCCTTGGAGCGCAGTAAAAAGATGATGCAGATCATTGACACCGCAATCGACCTGATGCGCCGCAAGCACAAAAAAGGCGAGTTTTATTACTGGATTTTGTACTACGCCTACCTTTCTCCGCGGCAGTGTGAGAATGCGGGAGCAATTTCGCAGTTGCTCGAAACCAAGGGTATCTCCATTTCTCTGCGCACCTACTATGTCCATCGGGATGAAGCTATCGAGGTTCTCAGCTCGATTTTGTGGGGCTACACCTCCCAAGATTGCGAAAAAATCACCAATCTGCTTACCCCCGATTGAACCTGCACAACATCCGCAATACATCCGCAGAGCGAAAGCCTTTTTTCCTGCACAGTCAATTTGTTATTATGGTAATGGTCTACTTTTGGCAGCTCATAAAGCATTTTTACACACAGGAGGTTTCAATGATCAAGAAAAACACGTATTCTTTTTACCACAAGCGCATAAGGACAGCCCTTTGCGCTGTCCTATGCAGCGTACTGACCGCAATGCCCACTTTTGCAACCGGCGAGGATAATAACGCAGCCGCAACCGCAACCACCGTCTGGACAAAGGCCAGCGAGATCATGCAGGATGTCTACTCGCAAATCATTTCTATCTCCACCGTCACTGCCGTGGTCTGCGCCGCCGTTGCCCTGCTACTGATGAACTTTTCCAAGAACGGCAAGACCGTGGACGACTCTCGCGCATGGCTCAAGCGCATTGCCATCACCTGGGCGATTCTGAACGGTCTCGGCTTCATCATGGCTTATGTCACGCCGTTCTTTCAGGGCGGCACTTGGAATCCGTAACTACGCGTAATTGCAACGAGGAGGTGAACGCCTTTGGGCATTTTAGACGGTATTGTCGATTGGCTGGCAACGCAGGTGATGAACCTGCTGGATCTGGCATCTACCTCGGTACTCGGCGCGTTGGGCTGCAATATGGACACGTTCAAGCGGTACTTCCCTGCTGCTTCGGCTATGTATGAAATCTTCATTTGGACGGCCATCGGGCTGGTGCTGCTGAACCTTGTGTGGCAGCTTTACCGCTGCTATGGTGCCGGGTTTGACATCGATACCGAGAATCCCATCAATCTGGTGGTGCGTTCTGTGATTTTTCTGCTGCTGATTTGGTACTGCGACGACATCGTCAACCTTGCCTTGCAAATCGGCGGCACGCCCTACAACTGGATTCTGGACAGCAGCCTGCCCGGCGTGCAGTTTGGAGACTTCAATTCCGTACTGCTCGTCATCATTGGCGTGATTGCCAACGGCTCAGTAGCGCTGATTGCTCTGATCCTTGTTGTGATTCTTGCATGGAATTACTTAAAGCTGCTTTTGGAAGCTGCCGAGCGATATGTTGTGCTGGGAATTCTGGTCTTTACTGCGCCGCTTGCCTTTGCCATGGGTGCGGCGCGCGGCACAAACAACATTTTCAAAAGCTGGTGCCGGATGTTCGGAGGGCAGCTTCTGCTGCTGATTATGAACGCATGGTGCTTGAAGCTGTTCGTCAATATGGTCGGGGAATTTCTCGCTAATCCTCTGTCCTTATAGGAGATTTTTTACGTGAAAAAAACTCTTTTTTCTTTATTCACCGCTGTTAGCCTTGCTCTCCTGTACTGCTCGGCTGCTTTTGCTTTGACCGAGGATGAAGCTGCTGCGGCCGTGGACGCACAGGGTAAGGATGCTGTCTCCGGCAATCTGTTTCTGTGGTTGCTGTGTGCTATCGCTTTTATGAAAGTCAGTACCAAACTGGACGGCATCCTACATTCACTGGGCATCGGCGTTTCGCGCTCGCCCGGATCGATGCTGTCAGAAGCTCTGCTGGCTTTTCGCGGTTTTGAAGTCGGCAAAGCCTTTATGGGGTTGGGCGCTGCAAAAGCCGCCGCTGCCACTACTAATACGAAAACCACACCCAGCAATACCTTTGCGGGCGGGCTTTCCGGCATGGTAAGTCGTCATGTGCAGCAAAGTACCGCAAGCTCCATCAGTGGGCAGTCTGGTGGCATCGGGGCTTCTTTGGGTGGGGCCATGTACCACAACAGCCTTGGTAAAGACGGTGGCTTTGCCAGTAAGGTCATCGGCTCCATCGCCACCGGGCAGACGGGCGGCAGTATTACAGGCGACAGCGCCGTGGAAGCGCTCAATGGCTATTTTGCAGGAACCAGCGACGCGGAAGCCATGCCGGTCCCTGCCACCAGTGAAAGCATTCCTCCTGCAATGGCAATGGCCGAAAATGACACCGTGACGGACTCCCCTGTCCCCGCCACGCCGCTGGCGCTGGAGGGCGATAGCACGGTTGATGTTTCCCCGACAAGAGACAGTGAAATTGCTATGCGCGCCGGTGGCAGTTCGGCTATTACGGAACAGTCTACCATTCCCACTTCGTCCTCTATCCAGCAGGCCGCTATGAACCGCGTGTTGCTGGGGCAGATGGGCAACAGCGTCACAGATGTGGAAATCGGCGGCGGCAAGAT
>ENA-UAPO01000953-UAPO01000953.1-human-gut-metagenome-genome-assembly--contig:-NODE-953-length-11330-cov-5.232018_pt1 | contig 11330 bp, 8 predicted proteins | sample MGYA00243481_ERZ654579 | MGnify/ENA primary metagenome ERZ654579 (study PRJEB26926, sample SAMN06164546) | human gut metagenome | biome: ENVO:00009003; feature: ENVO:2100002; material: ENVO:00002003... | reverse complement strand
TTACAGAGGCAGTTATCACAGTACCTGCTTACTTCAACGATGCTCAGCGTCAGGCAACAAAAGATGCAGGTAAGATTGCAGGACTTGATGTAAAACGTATCATCAACGAGCCAACAGCAGCAGCTCTTGCATATGGTCTTGACAATGAAAAAGAACAGAAGATCATGGTATATGACCTTGGTGGTGGTACATTCGACGTATCTGTTATCGAGATCGGTGATGGAGTTATCGAGGTTCTTTCCACAGCAGGTAACAACCGTCTTGGTGGTGATGACTTCGATCAGAAAGTTACAGATTACATGCTTGCAGAGTTCAAGAAAGCAGAAGGCGTAGACTTAAGCAATGATAAGATGGCACTTCAGAGATTAAAAGAAGCTGCAGAGAAAGCAAAGAAAGAGCTTTCTTCCGCAACAACTACAAACATCAATCTGCCATTCATCACAGCTACAGCAGAAGGTCCGAAACACTTCGATATGAACCTTACAAGAGCTAAATTCGATGAATTAACACATGACCTTGTAGAAAAGACTGCAGAGCCAGTTAAGAATGCACTTTCAGATGCAGGTCTTACAGCTTCAGAGCTTTCAAAGGTATTATTAGTTGGTGGTTCTACAAGAATCCCTGCTGTACAGGATAAGGTTAAGTCATTAACAGGACATGAGCCAAGCAAGACTCTTAACCCAGATGAGTGCGTAGCTATCGGTGCTTCTATCCAGGGTGGTAAGTTAGCTGGTGATGCAGGTGCTGGTGATATTCTTCTTCTTGATGTAACACCACTTTCACTTTCAATTGAGACAATGGGTGGTATTGCTACAAGACTTATCGAGAGAAATACAACTATTCCTACAAAGAAGAGCCAGATATTCTCCACAGCTGCTGATAACCAGACAGCCGTTGATATCAACGTAGTACAGGGTGAAAGACAGTTTGCCAAGGATAACAAGTCACTTGGACAGTTCAGACTTGATGGTATCCCTCCAGCAAGAAGAGGTGTTCCACAGATTGAAGTTACATTTGATATCGATGCCAATGGTATTGTAAATGTATCTGCTAAGGACCTTGGAACAGGTAAGGAACAGCACATCACAATTACTGCTGGTTCTAACATGTCTGATGAAGATATCGATAAGGCAGTTAAGGAAGCTGCTGAGTTCGAGGCTCAGGATAAGAAGCGTAAGGATGCTATTGATGCACGTAACGAAGCTGATTCAATGGTATTCCAGACACAGAAGGCTATGGATGAGGCAGGCGACAAGCTTGATGCTTCTGACAAGGCTGCAGTTGAGACTGACCTTAACGCATTAAAGGCACTTGTTGATGGTTCTGACCCAGAAAACATGACAGATGCACAGGTTGATGAAATCAAGGCTGCCAAGGAAAAACTTATGGAAAGTGCGCAGAAGCTTTTCGCTAAGTTATATGAGTCACAGCAGGCTGCTGGTGGTGCAGGCCCAGACATGGGAGCAGGTGCAGGTCCTGATATGGGTGCTGGTGCTTCTAATGGTTCAGCTCCATACGGTGATGATGTAGTTGACGGAGATTACAAAGAGGTTTAATTGTCAGCAATAACTGACTGGAATAAGGACTGCATGGGGTGTAAACTCCGTGCAGTTTCTGTTGATTAAATAAGAAAGAGGAAGCAATCATGGCAGATAAGAGAGATTATTATGAAGTCCTTGGCGTGCCTAAGGATGCCGATGACGCTGCTATTAAGAAAGCATACAGACAACTTGCAAAGAAATATCATCCTGATATGAATCCAGGGGATAAAGAAGCTGAAATAAAATTCAAAGAGGCTTCTGAAGCTTATGCGGTGTTAAGCGATGCTGAAAAGAGAAGACAGTATGACCAGTTTGGCCATGCCGCATTTGAAGGCGGAGCAGGTGGAGCTGGAGCAGGTGGCTTCGATTTCGATTTTGGTGACATGGGAGATATTTTCGGAGATCTCTTTGGCGGTATGTTCGGAGGCGGCGGAAGCAGACGAAACAGCAATGGACCAAGAAGAGGTGCTGATGTAAGAGTTAATGTAAGAATTACATTTGACGAGTCAGTAAGGGGAACAACCAAGAAGATAGATGTTACATTAAAGGATGAGTGCTCAAGCTGTCACGGTACAGGAGCTAAGCCTGGTACATCACCAGAGACCTGTAGCAAATGTGGTGGTCGTGGACAGGTGACTTTCACACAGCAGTCATTCCTTGGAATGGTAAGAAGCCAGCAGCCATGTCCTGACTGTCATGGAACTGGTAAGATAATTAAGGAGAAGTGTCCGGATTGTTACGGAACAGGCTATATAAGCAGCAAGAAGACTATCGAAGTCAATATCCCAGCAGGTATCGATAATGGTCAGTGCGTACGTATACAGGGCAAAGGTGAGCCGGGAGTTAATGGCGGACCAAGAGGTGACCTCTTAGTTGCTGTTATTATCTCAGCAAGCACAGAATTTGAAAGAGACGGATACAATATATTCTCTAATGTTGTAATAAGCTATCCAACAGCGGTACTTGGCGGTGAAATCAAGGTTAAGACTGTTGATGGAGAAGTATTGTACGAAGTTAAGCCGGGAACAGCATCAGGTACAAGAGTAAGACTTAAAGGCAAAGGTATGCCAAGTGTAAGAAATGCAGCACAGAGAGGCGATCATTATATCACTTTAATAGTTGATATTCCTACAAAGCTTAATCAGGAGCAGAAGGACGCACTTATGGCGTATGAAAAGGCGCTTACAGGCAATGAAAGACACGGTAAGAAGAAAGGTCTTTTCGGCAAATAAATACTATAGCTTACATATGTAATGTAAGTTTACACTCACCCCACAATGTGGTAAAATCCTACATTGTGGGGTATTATATTTATATGTATAATTCCTTATTGTAAAGATTGGAGATTAAAGCAGTAATATGAATTTAGAGACAAGATATAACGAACTTGATAAAGATTACGGTGCATATGAGCTTGTGAACATTGAAAAGCTTAATGACCTTAATTCTGTAGGACTTTTATTAAAGCATAAGAAATCAGGTGCGAGAGTTGCAATTATTTCTAATGATGATGATAACAAGGTATTTTCTATAGGTTTTAAGACACCACCGGATAATGACACGGGAATACAGCATATAATTGAACATTCTACCTTGTGTGGTTCAAGAAAATATCCGGTTAAAGACCCATTTGTAGAACTATGCAAGGGTTCTCTTAACACATTTCTTAATGCAATGACTTATCCGGATAAGACAGTATATCCTGTTGCAAGCTGCAATATGGCAGATTTCAAGAATATTATGGATGTCTATATGGATGCGGTATTCTATCCTGCAATGTATGAGCATGAGGAGATATTCAAGCAGGAAGGCTGGCATTATGAGCTTGAAGATGTAGATGGAGAGCTTGCTTATAACGGAGTTGTATTTAATGAGATGAAGGGTGTGTATTCTTCAGCAGATGATGTGCTTTCAAGATATACATTTGTATCACTCTTCCCTGATTCTGAATACAAGAATGAATCCGGTGGTGACCCTGAGGCTATACCACAGCTTAAGTATGAAGATTTCATTAAGTATCACAAGGAATATTATCATCCTGTGAACAGTTATATCTATCTGTACGGAGATATTGATGTTGATGAGAGGCTTGAATATCTTAATAACGAATACCTCTCAGCTTTTGATAAGAATGATGTCAATATAGATGCCGAGGTAACTTTCCAGAAAGCATTTGACGCACCTAAGTATGAGACAAGAGAGTATGCAATTACTGATGATGAGCCAGAGGAGGATAACACTTATCTTTCTTACAATGTTGTTATCGGAACATCAACAGACCCAGTAAGCTATCTTGCATTACAGATTCTTGATTATGCACTTATCATGGCACCGGGTGCTCCGCTTAAGCAGGCACTTATTGATGCCGGAATTGGAACAGATGTGTATAGTGTGTTAGAGACTTCTGTGTATCAGCCGGTGTATTCAATTATTACTAAGAATGCGAATGAAAGTGACAGAGACAGATTTGTGAGTGTTGTTGAAGACACGCTTTCTGATATTGTTAAGAACGGTCTTAGCAAGAGAATGGTTAAGGCAGGAATCAACTATTACGAATTCAAATACAGAGAAGCTGATTTTGGACCATATCCAAAGGGACTTATGTATTATCTCACAATGATGGACAGCTGGCTTTATGATGAGAACAAGCCATTTGTTCATGTTGAGGCAGGTGAGACATTTGAAATAATCAAGAAGAATTCAGAGAATGGCTTCTTTGAGAAATTCATTGAAGACAATATTATAGGTAATAACCATGAGGTAGTGTTAAGTCTTGTTCCAAAGCATGGACTTGCAGAGGAGAAGGAAGCAAAGGAAGCAGAGCAGCTTGCAAAGTATAAGGCAACACTTTCCAAGGAAGAACTGGAAGAGCTTGTTAAGCAGACAAAGGCATTAAAGGAATATCAGGATACGCCTTCAAGCCAGAAGGATCTTGAGAAGATTCCACAGCTTGAGTTAAAGGATATCACAAGAGAGCCGGCTAAGTTATATATTGACCCTAAGAAGACGGGTGGTGTTGATGTAATCCACCACAATATGTTCACTAATGGAATTGCATATATAATGATGTGCTACGACTGTAAGAATGTGCCTGATGAACTGCTTCCATATATCGGACTTTTAAGCTCGGTTCTTGGACTTATGGATACTGAAAAGTACACATATACAGAGCTGACTAATGAAATCAATATTAACTGTGGTGGAATCTCAACTGATGCTGCCATATACACAGATAATAAGGATTTTGACAAATGTACTATTATGTATGAGGTTAAGGGTAAGGTTCTCTATGACAATATCCAGTTCGTCCTTGATATGATGAATGAAATTATATATAAGACAAAGTTCTCAGATTATAAGAGACTTAAAGAGATAATTGCGAAGCTTAAGTCAAGAATGGAAAGCACAATGACAAGTGCAGGACATTCAACAGCAATGCTTGCAGGTATGGCACAGTTCTCAAGAAATGCATATTATTCTAACGAGATGAGAGGATATGGGTTCTATGAGCTTATACAGAAGCTTGACTCACAGTTTGATGAGCTTAAGGAAGATATCGCAGATAAGTTAAGCAAACTTGTCGATTATATATTCCACAAAGAGAATATTATTGTCAGCTTTACTGCTGATGATAAGGGATATGATGCATTTGCACCTGCTTTCGGGAAGTATGTGGAAGAATTGAAAAAATCGGACATGCCAGCATGCGAAAGAAAGTACACACCTGCAAATGTCAAGACAGGATATACTTCAGCTTCACAGGTTCAGTATGTTGCAAGATGTGGTAATTTCAGGAATGGAGGATATGAATACACAGGAGCATTAAGAGTGCTTAAGGTTATATTCTCGTATGATTATCTCTGGATTAATGTAAGAGTTAAAGGCGGCGCATACGGCTGCATGAGCGGTTCTTACAGAAACGGTGACATGTATATGGTTTCTTACAGAGACCCTAACTTAAGAAAGACTAATGATATATATGAAAATGCAGCAGACTATCTTGAACATTTTGATGTAAGCGACAGGGATATGGTCAAGTTCATAATCGGAACAATAGGTGATATGGATACACCTATGAATCCGGCAGCAAAGGGAACAAGATCATTTGGTGCATACATCTGTAATACAGATTATGAGTCACTCAAGAAAGAAAGAGGTCAGGTTCTTGACTGTAATGTAGAAAGAATAAGAGAGCTTGCTCCACTTGTAAGATGTGCGATGGATGAGAATTATTTCTGCGTTGTGGGAAGCAGCAAGGAAATCAATAAAGAGAGTGAGCTTTTTGATAAGATACAGCCACTTATCAAGGTACAGGGATAACAGAAAGGAAGAATGTATGAATTTAGATGAGATGCTTGCAGCCAGCGGAATTACCGGGGGCGCTAAGGCAGAGAACACAAGAACTAAGACAGGCTTTGTAACATTTATAGGAAGACCTAATGTTGGTAAGTCAACACTTATGAATCAGATAATCGGACAGAAGATTGCGATTACTTCTAACAAGCCTCAGACTACAAGAAACAGAATACAGACTGTATACACTGATGAGCGTGGACAGATTGTTTTCGTTGATACTCCGGGTATCCACAAGGCTAAGAACAAGCTTGGTGAATACATGGTTGGTGCGGCAGAGAAGACAATCAGTGAGGTTGACCTTATATGCTGGCTTGTTGAGCCTACAACACATCTTGGAGCTGCCGAGGAGCATATCGTTGAGAAGCTTAAAGAGTGTAAGACTCCTATAGTTCTTGTTATCAATAAGACTGACACAATTAAGAAAGAGGAGATTCTACCGGTTATTGACTGCTACAGAAAGGAACTTGATTTTGTTGATATTGTTCCTGTGTGCGCAAGAAACGGCAATAATGTTGACGACCTGCTTGATGTTATATTCTCACATCTTGATTATGGCCCGATGTACTATGATGAAGATACAGTAACAGACCAGCCAATGAAGCAGATTGTTGCAGAGCTTATAAGAGAGAAGGCACTTCATGCATTAAATGACGAGATTCCACACGGAATCGCGGTTGTTATTGACAGCTTCAAGGAAAGAAGAAATGCAAGAGGTCCTATAACAGATATCGACGCTACTATCATATGCGAAAGAGATTCCCACAAAGGAATTATTATTGGCAAGGGCGGCGAAATGCTTAAGAAAATCGGAACTAATGCAAGATATGAGATTGAGAAGCAGCTTGACATGAAGGTTAATCTTAAGCTATGGGTAAAAGTTAAGAAGGAATGGCGCGACAGTGATATTCTTCTTAAGAACTTCGGATATGACAAGAAGAAGGACAAATAATATACATGACAGGAGGGTGCGATGGCGGAGGTTACTACTGTTACAGGCATGATACTTTCCGCCATGCCTGTCGGGGAATATGACAGAAGACTGGTTATACTGACTAAGGAGTATGGCAAGATAACGGTATTTGCGAAAGGTGCGAGAAAGCCTAACAGCGCATTGATTGGTGTTACGAGAAGCTTTATATTCGGAACATTTGAGGTGTATCGTGGACGCGAATCATATACGATGTATAAAGCATCGGCTAAGGAGTACTTTGAAAATGTGGTAAATGACCTTAATGCCGTGTGCTACGCCTGCTATTTTGCTGAGATTGCAGATTATTATGGCAGGGAGAATCTTGATGCAACAGAAATGATTAATCTGCTTTATATCACTCTAAAGGCATTGGGCAGAGGTGCTGTAAGCCATGAACTTATAAGATTCATATACGAGATAAGAATGGTTGCGGTTAATGGTGAGTGTCCGGATTTCTTCACATGTCACGAATGCGGAAGAGAAGATAATCTGTATGTATATTCATATTCAAGAAACGGACTATGCTGTAAGAATTGTGCTGCAAATGTATATGATGGAATTACACTTTCGGGCTCAACGGTATATACACTCCAGTATATTGTTACAACACAGCTTAACAGGCTGTATTCATTCACCGTTACCAAAGAAGTCCAGGAAGAATTAAGGCTTGTGGTAAACAGGCTGGAAAGCATTGTATTCGATAAAGAATTTAAGTCGAAGGAAATGCTTAATCTGACCATATAAATATTACATAAACTGGCTATGTTATCATATGCCAGTTTTTTGTATATTAAGGGGTAAAGATTTTATGTAACATTCAGACGAAAGGAGAGACAATATGCCGGATAAAAATGTGTCTCATAATAACCAGAAGAAAATAGCAGCAATTAATGATTATTCTGGTTTTGGAAGATGTTCTATTGCAGTTGAGCTGCCTGTTATATCAGCAATGAAGATTCAGTGCTGTCCAATGCCTACATCGATATTTTCTAATCATACAGGTTTTGACAGCTTTTATTTTAAAGATTTCACAGAGAATATGCCGCCTTATATGGCAGAGTGGAAGAAGTTAAACCTTAAATTCGATGGAATTGTAACAGGGTTCTTAGGTTCACATAATCAGATTGCAATTGTTGAAGAATTTTTCAAGAATTTCAAGACCGAAGATAATATTGTTGTTATCGACCCGGTTATGGGTGATTACGGAAATCTGTATCCGACATATACTGATGAGACATGCCAGGAGATGAAGAAGCTTGTAAAATATGCAGATATTCTTACTCCAAACCTCACAGAAGCATGTATTATAACTGACGAACCATACAGACCGGATTATTCCAATGATGAGCTTAAAAAAATTGCGATGAAGCTTGTTGCAATGGGACCATCTAAGATTGTTATTACAGGAATCCAGCGGGGCCATTATATTGGTAATTACTGTTACGAAAAGAACAGGGAAGACTATCTTATTAAGACTATGAAGGTTGGAACACAGCGTTCCGGAACAGGAGATATATTTGCATCTATAATAGCTGCAGATGCTGTAAATGGTGTGAATTTCCATGAGTCAGTAAGAAAAGCATCTACATTTATAAAAAAATGCATACTCAAGGCTATAGAGATGGATATTCCTCTGACAGACGGTGTGCCGTTTGAGGAACTGCTGACTACGTTGAAGTAAAAAGGAGAAGAATTACAATGGAGATATTATATAAGGTTCATAATAATTTATATGTTAATTTAACTAACAAATGTCCATATTCATGTACTTTCTGTTTAAGACAGACAATGGACAGAATTGGAGAGTCAGGCAGACTCTGGCTTGAGAGAGAACCATCATATGATGAGGTTATTGCTGAATTTGAGAAGTTCAATATGGATGAGTACGAAGAAGTCGTATTCTGCGGATTCGGAGAACCGACAGAAAGATTCGATGTTCTTATCAAGGTTGCTGAGTATGTTAAGAAAACATATGGCAAAAAGACAAGAATCAATACTAACGGAGTTGGAAATCTTGTTAATGGCAGAGACATTGTGCCAGAGATGGAAGGCTTGATTGACACAATATCAATCAGTCTTAACAATCCACACAAAGATGAATACAATGCACTTGTAAGAAGTAAGTTCGGTGAAAAATCATTTGATGAAATGATAAGCTTCGCAAAGGAATGTACCAGGTATATCCCTAATGTTGTTCTTACAACAGTTGACACAACCATATCTCACGAGGAAGAGGCAGAGTGCCAGAAGCTATGTGATGAGATAGGGGCTGCTTACAGGATTCGTCCTTGGGAAGATTAATGCAAGGTTATGTTGAATTGCTATTATGGGAAACCTGGTGGCAAATATGGTTGTAATTGAATAAAATTGCTACGGTGTTAAGAGGGGGCTTGCTGATTGTTGCATATCAGCAGGTACTCCTCTATCTTTGACTCTGCAATAACTCCTGATAGTGGATTGGAAGATGTTTCAAATGTCATTATTAAATTAATTCCCGGAATAATATTCCCAGCTATGTATCTGGATATTTTTCTTGAAGCATTAAGAGAGTATTGCGGGTCATCCATCATGCCAAAATGTTCCCAGTAAACAAGCTGTCCAGATATAGGATTAAATAATGTGAAATCAGGATAGAAACTTATGTTGTCAAGCTTTAGTTCACATTCATATCGGTATGGAATTCCATACTGGTTAAGTAACAAGTCAATCATAGCTTCGGACTTCGACCTGACGACATTGCCGGATGTACATGGATGCTTAAGCGCTTGTGGGTATGCTTCGTTGTGATTATATTCTTCAGATAGCCATGAATCAATAACAGGCTGGAACTGCTCATTGTGGAAATCTCTGAATAAATCCCTGTTGCAATATATATGCTTGCAATTCTCCGGATAGTCTGTAAGCAGTTTTCTAAAATCGTTGTCTTTTAATAATAATTCGGACTGGATATTGGTGCTGTTACATTGCTTGTATGTGGCAAGAAGTCTTTTATTATCTTCAATTCTTGATAACAGAAATTTCTTCAAAGCAAGCTTGGAAGCAAGCTGTCTGTCTTTCTTATGTATGTAAGATATATTATTCCCATCGCTTAGAAACCACTTAATATAACGTCCATTATGTGTGCAATTGAGCTTGCCATCAGGCAGATTCTTTACAATGCTTTCATCATAATGTATGGCAGATGAAAGCTGGCTGATAATTTCTGAAATGTTGTAATTGATAAACAAGAAATATCCTCCTTCTAATGCGTTGTGGTTATAATAAGAATATAAAGTATTCTTGCATTAAAGTCAAGCGATAATTTATAAAATATTCACAAACGACAAATGCATGCGTGGAAGCGGCAGATTGGACGTTGAAGTGGCGGGAAGGCAGGAGAAAGTCCAAAAGGAGTGAGAGAGAGCGGCGGATTGGACGTTGAAGCGGTGGGAAGGCGGGAGGAAGTCCAAAAGGGATTTGCAGAAGCGGCAGATTGGACGTTGAAGCGGCGGGAAGGCGTGTTAAAGTCCAAAAGTGAAGAGTCAGTCTGACGATTTGGACCTTAGAGAGGTGTGATGAACAGAGAAAGTCCAAAAGGGGTGCCGAAGCATGTAGAATTGTTCTTTATAAGATACTTGTAAATAAATATTCAGCTTGCTATAATATGCAAGCGTATTTTGTATACACAGTTAAAACAAAACGATTGAAGTGTAGGAATACACAATCAGGGAGGAACTAAAGATGTTATCTATGAAAGAAGCGATAGAGAATTATGTGGAAGGTTGTGTTGGGAAGGTTGACTGTCCAGCATACAAGCTTTTTATGAAAGCCATACTTGCAGGAATGATGATTGCATTTGGCGCAGCAGGAAGCAGTGTGGCAGCACATGATATCGCCAATGTAGGAATTGCACGTCTGGTTGCAGGAGTTGTATTCCCAATGGGACTTATGATGGTTGTTATGACAGGTGCTGAGCTTTTCACGGGAGACTGTCTGGCAATTATGGCAACTGTACAGAAGAAACATACAGCACTTAAGCTTATACGAATGCTTATTGTAGTATATCTGGGAAATCTTCTTGGCTCGTTAATGCTTACATGTATTGATTATGTAAGTGGGCAGTATAATTATTCATCGGGAATACTTGGTGCATATACAATTAAAGTAGCGCTTGGTAAATGTAATCTTGATTTTACAACAGCGCTTGCATCGGGAATATTATGTAACATACTTGTGTGTGCAGCAGTTATGCTTGCGGCACGTGCAAAGGATGTGACCGGAAAACTGTTATGTTGTTTTTTTATAATACTGCTTTTTGTTGTAAGCGGTTATGAGCATTGTGTTGCTAATATGTATTATGTACCTGCAGGAATGATAGCAAAACTTAATCCGTTATATGTGAAAGATGCTATGGAGCAATATGGTTATACAGCACAGCAGCTTCTGTCTCTTATACACATCTGACGCTGCCGACGATCTTACGC
>ENA-UAPO01000951-UAPO01000951.1-human-gut-metagenome-genome-assembly--contig:-NODE-951-length-11336-cov-5.613244_pt1 | contig 11336 bp, 8 predicted proteins | sample MGYA00243481_ERZ654579 | MGnify/ENA primary metagenome ERZ654579 (study PRJEB26926, sample SAMN06164546) | human gut metagenome | biome: ENVO:00009003; feature: ENVO:2100002; material: ENVO:00002003... | reverse complement strand
ACAGAACTAAATCCTTTGGATAAATTAGTTGTCTAACTTTTTGGGGTCAGTACAAGAGCTCAGCATCCGCTGGTTTTTTTCTTTCAGTGTATTAAAAAACAACCGTTCTCACGATTGTTCAATAAATTTAAATCTTTTCAAGGACAGATTGGGTTACCCAAGTCTTGAGATTTCCGATTTGGACGAGGATGCCATCGCTAGGTGGGTCAATGGCAAGAACTTTGAAGTTACCTGGAATAGTAAAGGTCTCACCAGGATTGAGGTACTGGTCTGATGTTGGATTATCTTGTGCATCAACTTCAAGAACGGGGCTAGGGTCAACGATATTGTGTTTGGTTGGTGTACCTCCAGCTAAATCTTGGCTGGTGATGGTATTTCCTGACACAGAGGTGACACGGAAGGTACCTGTGAATCGGACTGAATCGCCAACTTTTATAGAAGAATTAGTAGGATTTCCATTCTGAGTTCCTGATTCGAGGTCTTTAAAATGGATATATCCAGACACTTGACTCTTATGGAAGCTACGTTTGTGATATTTCTCAGGCCCCTGACCCGCATCGTAGTTGTATTCTTCAATAGTTACCTGATCACCATGTACTTCTGCAACCCAAGCGACATGCCCCATGTGACCAGCTCCATTAACACCAGCTGAGAACCAGGCGATGCTCCCTACGGCAGGATTCATGTCAACACGGTGGCCATTCGCACGTGCGATATTACCCCAAGTGATGGCATTTCCATAACCTATAGGTAAGGTGAATCCATTGGTGTTGCTAAGGCGGTAGGCCGCAAAGGAAGTACACTGACGCCAGTACATAGTCCAAGGGTCCACGCCGAAGCCACCATATTTCCAAGAAAAAGGGTAGTCATCTCCGAGGACAGCTGCCTGAGCAGAGCCGCTGCACGAAACCGAAACAGTCGCTAGACAAGCTAGCAGTATGAGATAATTTAGTAATTTTTTCTTCATTTCAACCTCCACCTACCTATTCGCAGTTTTTCAGGAAAATGAAGATGATTTTTGAATTTAAGTCTCTCTTAAGCTATTTAGACTATACTATCATTAATCCTAAATAACTTTTTTCATTTTCATAATCTCCTAAGAGGCGGTCCAAGTGGTCGCCTTTTTTATGTTCAAATTTGGCTACACACCCATATCTCCGAACAAATATGTTATAATAGTTACATATAATTCGTGAAAATAACTAATTTTTCCGAATGATGGTCGTTAATGGGCATTTGCCCCTAGTCTTATTTGATATTGAGGTATCTTTCAAATGAAACTTTTGGTTGTTGGTTCTGGCGGTCGTGAACATGCGATTGCCAAGAAATTATTGGAGTCTAAGGACGTTGAGCAGGTTTTCGTGGCTCCTGGTAATGACGGGATGACATTGGACGGTCTTGATTTGATCAATATCGGAATTTCCGAACATTCTAAGCTTATTGACTTCGCAAAAGCGAACGATATTGCTTGGACCTTTATCGGTCCAGACGATGCCCTTGCGGCTGGTATCGTGGATGATTTCAATGCGGCAGGACTCAAAGCCTTTGGTCCGACCAAGGCTGCGGCTGAACTTGAGTGGTCTAAGGATTTTGCTAAGGAAATCATGGTCAAATATGATGTTCCAACAGCAGCCTATGGCACATTTTCAGATTTCGAGGAAGCTAAAGCCTATATTGAGGAAAAAGGCGCTCCAATCGTCGTCAAGGCAGACGGCTTGGCCCTAGGTAAAGGTGTCGTCGTTGCTGAAACAGTTGAGCAAGCAGTAGAAGCCACTCACGAGATGCTTTTGGACAATAAATTCGGTGACTCAGGTGCGCGTGTGGTCATCGAGGAATTCCTGGACGGGGAAGAGTTCTCTCTCTTTGCCTTTGTCAATGGGGACAAGTTCTACATTATGCCAACGGCTCAAGACCACAAACGTGCTTATGATGGTGACAAGGGACCTAACACTGGTGGGATGGGTGCCTATGCGCCAGTTCCTCACTTGCCACAGAGTGTGGTTGACACAGCGGTTGACACTATTGTCAAGCCGGTTCTTGAAGGCATGATCAAAGAAGGTCGTCCCTACACTGGTGTCCTTTACGCTGGTCTTATCTTGACAGCTGACGGCCCTAAAGTCATCGAGTTCAACTCTCGCTTTGGTGATCCTGAAACGCAAATCATCTTGCCTCGTTTGACATCTGATTTTGCGCAAAATATCACTGACATTTTGGATGGCAAAAAGCCAGCAATCACTTGGACCGACAAGGGTGTGACACTTGGTGTGGTTGTAGCATCAAACGGTTACCCACTCGCTTATGAGAAAGGCGTCAAGCTTCCAGCCAAGACAGAGGGCGACATCATCACTTACTATGCAGGTGCTAAATTCGCTGAAAATAGCCAAGATCTCCTTTCAAACGGCGGACGTGTCTACATGCTGGTCACAACAGCAGACACCGTTAAAGATGGTCAAAATATCATCTACAGCGAACTCAACAACCAAAACACAGAAGGCTTGTTCTACCGTACAGATATCGGTAGCAAGGCTAACAAATAATAAGTGACCGTAGGTTGTAAAAGGCGAGCGAAAGCGAGCCAAACTAAGATAATGGTTACCGTGGTGAAAAGACCAGAACAGATCCTGTTCTGGTCGAGGGAACTTTGAGACCCTAGGCTAAAAGTTTAGGGATGAAACCGAAGGTTTGCTTCCGTCCCCACCACCTAAGACCATTATCAAAAAAGAAATAATATAAGAAAGGGAATGTTCAGTTAGTTTTCCTAACCGAACACGGGACTAAATCCCTAGGAAAAAAGATAAAACTGCCTAGACGTAACGTCGTCGTTAGTTTCCCTATTTTTCTACGGGAGTTTTCGCAAGCGAATCGTCCCTTTGTATCTTAATATGAAACCAGTAATTTCCATCATCATGGGCTCAAAATCCGACTGGGCAACCATGCAAAAAGCCGCTGAAGTCCTCAATAACTTCGGTGTCGTTTACGAAAAGAAAGTTGTTTCTGCACACCGTACACCGGACCTCATGTTCAAGCATGCCGAAGAAGCTCGTAGCCGTGGCATCAAGGTTATCATCGCTGGTGCGGGTGGCGCAGCTCACTTGCCAGGGATGGTAGCAGCTAAAACTACCCTTCCAGTCATTGGCGTGCCTGTCAAATCTCGTGCTCTTAGCGGTGTGGATTCACTTTATTCCATCGTTCAGATGCCAGGTGGAGTACCAGTCGCAACTATGGCGATCGGTGAAGCAGGTGCGACCAACGCAGCCCTCTTTGCCCTTCGTCTTCTCTCGGTAGAAGACAAGGCTATTGCAGAGGCACTTGCTAACTTTGCTGAAGAACAAGGAAAAATCGCAGAGGAGTCTACAAATGAGCTCAACTAAAACCATTGGTATCATCGGTGGTGGCCAGCTTGGTCAGATGATGGCCATTTCTGCTATCTATATGGGCCACAAGGTTATCACCCTTGATCCTGCATCAGATTGTCCATCTTCTCGTGTGTCTGAGGTTATCGCGGCACCCTACGATGACGTAGATGCTCTTCGTCAGTTGGCGGACTGCTGTGATGTTCTCACTTATGAATTTGAGAATGTCGACGCTGACGGTCTTGACGCTGTCATCAAGGATGGACAACTTCCACAAGGAACAGAACTACTTCGCATTTCACAAAACCGTATCTTTGAGAAGGACTTCCTTTCAAACAAGGCTCAAGTAACGGTGGCACCTTACAAGGTCGTGACCTCTAGCCTTGATTTGGAAGACATTGATCTTTCTAAAAATTATGTCCTCAAGACTGCAACAGGTGGTTACGATGGCCACGGTCAAAAAGTCATCACATCAGCCGAAGATTTGGAAGAGGCAAATGCACTTGCTAACTCAGCTGAGTGTGTCTTGGAAGAGTTCGTCAACTTCGACCTTGAAATTTCGGTTATCGTGTCTGGTAACGGCAAGGATGTGACGGTTTTCCCAGTTCAGGAAAATATCCACCGCAACAACATCCTCTCTAAGACTATCGTTCCAGCTCGTATTTCTGATAGACTAGCAGACAGAGCTAAAGCTATTGCTGTGAAGATTGCTGAGCAACTTAACCTCTCTGGTACCCTTTGTGTAGAAATGTTTGCGACAGCTGATGACATCATTGTCAACGAAATTGCGCCACGCCCACACAATTCAGGGCACTACTCAATCGAAGCCTGCGACTTTTCACAATTTGACACACATATCTTGGGCGTTCTCGGAGCACCACTTCCAGCAATCAACCTCCATGAACCTGCTGTTATGCTCAACGTCCTCGGCCAACACGTCGAAGCAGCTGAGCGTTATGTCACAGAAAATCCAAGCGCCCACCTCCACATGTATGGTAAACTAGAAGCGAAGCACAACCGAAAGATGGGTCATGTGACTTTGTTTAGTAATGAGCCAGATAATGTGGTTGAGTTTGGGAAAGGAATTGATTTTTAGGTAAAAATAGCAATTCTAGGACTCGAAGTCATTGGAATGACTTATGCTACGCCTTTCAAAAAGCTGGCCACCAAGTAGAACATGTATTGAGAGAGTAAGCGAAACAATGCTCAAAAATCTCTCTCGGTTGACCTGCTAGATGGTCACTATCATTCCAAGGGTGAAAACAAACATGACACCTATGAGGTACATGTGGCGAAAGCTCATTCAGAATACGATTTTATTTTTCTGAGTGTGAGTCATGGCTTTGTCAAAGAAGCTGTGGAAATCTTGCGAAAAAATAATGTCAAAGGCACCCTTGTTTTCTTCTGTAATTTCTGGGATACTCGAAAAGAGGTAGAGGAGTGGGCAGGAGACTACGTTTATATTCTAGCTTTTCCAACTGCTGGAGGCCAGATGCAGGATGACCATTTGGATGGGGTCTTGTTCGACCATTTAATGCTAGAAGGTGAGCAAAAAGCACACATTTCTAACTATACTGATTTGACGGCTTTACTGACTTCTGCAGATTTAAAGTGGGAAGTGCCTCATGATATGGTCGAGTGGATTTGGATTCACATGGCGATTAACGCAGGTGTCACTTCGACAGCTGCACGTTCGGGGAATCTGGAAAATCCAGAACAGCTGGCTCTGAACTTGATGAGTAGTTCTTCGGAATTATCATTAGTCATCAAGACCATTCGAGAAGCTTTGAAAGTCGTAGAAGCGCGTGGCGTAAATTTGAAGCTTTACAAAGCTGAGCTCTTGCCGTACAAAATTCCCGCATGGATTGCTGGGAAAGCCATGAAAATCATGTTTGCAAAAAATGAGCTGACCCGAAAAATTATGACCTTACACAATGATAAACAGGACATCTTCTATTGTTGTCAAAGTGTTTATCAAACCGGTCAGGAGTTAGGTGTGAAGATTCCCATTCTGGAAGCAAATATGAAGGGAATTTCACTTTAGGAGGTTTTATGATTCAACTCATCGTTAATGCATTTGTTGAAAAAGATAAGACAGTAGCAGTCGTTTAAGTCTTGTATGCTAGTGGCAATCACGAAAAAGTGAGAGCTAAGTATGAAGAGTTGATTGCTCAATATCCTGAAAACTATTTAGCTATCTATGATTTGCCGATGGATACGGATTTGAATACACTAAATCACTATCCGTCAGTGTGGATTGGAAAAGAGGAATTTGAATAAACCGACTGTCGGTTGTTAATTGATGTGAAACATCAAAAGAATATTGCACGTAAAACTAAAAAGAAGCGGACATAGGATTCGATTAAGATGAGCTAAACGTCCAATCTTTGATAGAATAAAATAAACAAAAAAAGAAAGGAACAAGGGCACTCGTATTCACTAAAACTGAATACGGGCTACGGACTTGGTCGAAAAGATAGTTTTTCCTAGAAGCTGACGCTTCTTCGTCTAAACTCCTATTTTGACTGTGTCCGCTTAACGCCCTTAATATCTTAATTATGATCGAACGTTACTCTCGCCCAGAAATGGCGAACATTTGGACTGAAGAAAATAAATACCGTGCTTGGCTTGAGGTGGAAATCTTGGCTGACGAAGCATGGGCTGAGTTGGGGGAAATCCCTAAGGAAGATGTGGCTTTGATTCGTGAAAAGGCGGACTTTGACATCGACCGTATTTTGGAAATCGAGCAGCAAACTCGTCACGATGTGGTTGCTTTCACACGTGCGGTTTCTGAAACTCTTGGCGAAGAGCGTAAGTGGGTTCACTATGGTTTGACGTCTACTGACGTGGTAGATACTGCCTATGGTTACCTCTACAAACAAGCCAACGATATTATCCGCAAGGATCTTGAAAACTTCCTTAATATCATCGCTGACAAAGCGAAGGAACACAAGTTTACGATCATGATGGGTCGTACGCACGGTGTGCACGCTGAGCCTACAACTTTTGGTCTTAAATTAGCGACTTGGTACAGTGAAATGAAGCGTAATATCGAGCGTTTCGAGCATGCGGCTGCTGGTGTGGAAGCTGGTAAGATTTCTGGTGCGGTTGGTAACTTTGCCAACATCCCACCATTTGTTGAAAAGTACGTCTGCGACAAGCTTGGTATCCGTGCTCAAGAAATCTCTACACAGGTGCTTCCTCGTGACCTTCACGCTGAGTACTTTGCAGTTCTGGCCAGCATCGCAACTTCTATCGAGCGTATGGCAACTGAAATTCGTGGTCTTCAAAAATCTGAACAACGTGAAGTGGAAGAGTTCTTTGCAAAAGGTCAAAAAGGATCCTCAGCAATGCCTCACAAACGTAACCCTATTGGTTCTGAAAACATGACAGGTCTTGCACGTGTCATCCGTGGTCACATGGTAACAGCTTATGAAAACGTAGCTCTTTGGCACGAACGCGATATCTCTCACTCATCAGCTGAGCGTATCATCGCACCAGACACAACCATCTTGATTGACTACATGCTTAACCGTTTTGGAAACATCGTTAAGAACTTGACAGTCTTCCCAGAAAACATGATCCGCAACATGAACTCCACATTTGGTCTTATCTTCAGTCAACGTGCTATGCTTACCTTGATTGAAAAAGGCATGACGCGTGAACAAGCTTACGACCTTGTTCAACCTAAGACAGCTCAATCATGGGATAACCAAGTAGACTTTAAACCACTTCTTGAAGCAGATCCAGAGGTAACTTCTCGCCTCACTCAAGAAGAAATCGACGAAATCTTCAACCCAGTTTATTATACTAAACGTGTTGATGAAATCTTCGAACGCATCGGTTTGGGTGACTGATTTATATGAATAAGAAAAAGCAGGACCGCCCTGCTTTTTTATGGTGATATCTATGTCACTATTTTTGTTCTCTTTTTTACTTTACAATAGGGTCATCGCAAGAAAACTGTCAGGAAGGAGGAGTTATCATTCTTAAAAGGACGATTTAACTATTTGCCGGAACTTAGTCTCTTAATAGTAAGCCTTGCTTATAATATCATCAGGATTATGAATGATTTAGGAAGTATCAAAGTTCCTTCTTGGTTTTTAGATATGGATATTCCTAATGGGTGCTTACTATTACTTATTTTGCTTATCGTTTTAAAAAGTGATGAAAGAGAATAATATTTTAAGTAACCTTTAAGTTCATTAAGATATATTATAACCATCCTAGTAAAGCAGCTAGCTTTTGTGAGCTAGAAGGTGAACATAATTTTTTCATAACAAATTTCCCCTAAGAAAGTCTAGCAATCTAGGCTTTTTTCTTCTTTTTGATGTTTTATTAGGATATTTTAAGAAAACACTTGAAAACCCTTCTAGAAAAAGGTGATATAGTTATATAAAGATTCTATTGGACAAGCGGTCACCTTTGAAGATTAGGTTGGGAAGCCTGTACAATCGTATCTTTTCAGTGGTCTTTGGACTGCTGTGAAAATCCCTTAGGTTTTTTTGTGCTGCGATTTAAGGTTTCTTTAAGGTAGGGAGGTTATACTGTAAATCCCCTAAATAACTTTTACTGAACACTTTTCAGTAAGTCTCGTTGGCTTACACTTTTTGTAGAACAACGAACTTTTCTTTTTCATAATCTCCAAAAGAGCTCAACATGATGTGTTGGGTTCTTTTTTTGGTTACTAAAAAACGCCCTTAGGCGTTTTAAGTATAGATTACATTTCGTCTGGAGCTTCAACACCGAGAAGGCGAAGGGCTTCTTTGAGGACTGTTGCTGTTGCGTAGCAAAGAGCCAAACGGCTGTCACGTTCTGGGCTTTCGTCCAAGATACGTGTGTGCGCATAGTATTTGTTAAAGGCTTGAGCCAAGCTGATAGCAAATTTAGCAACGATAGATGGTTCAAAGTTGTCTGATGCACGGTTGATGATACGTGGGAAGTCTTGTAAGAGTTTGATGATTTCCCAGCTTTCAACGTCGTTTAAGCTGTATGTAGCATCTGCAGATGGCGTGAAGTCAGCCTTGCGCAAGATAGATTGGATACGAGCGTGTGCATATTGAACGTAAGGCCCAGTTTCCCCTTCGAAAGATACCATAGCATCAAGATCAAAGTCATAACCATTCATGCGGTCTGTTTTAAGGTCGTAGAACTTGATAGCTCCAACACCAACAGCGTGAGCAATAGCTTCCTTGTTAGGTAAGTTTGGATTCTTAGCTTCGATTTGAGCTTGGGCACGGTTAACAGCCTCAGCGATAGTTGGCTCAAGCAAGATAACGTTACCTTTACGAGTCGACAATTTCTTACCGTTCTTAGTTACAAGACCAAAGGCAACGTGAGTCATGTCGTCAGACCAGTTATAGCCCATTTCTTTAAGAACAGCTTTCAACTGTTTGAAGTGGGCAGATTGTTCATTACCAACTACATAGATGGCTTTGGCAAAATCATAAGTACGTTTACGGTAGAGGGCAGCAGCCAAGTCACGTGTGATGTAGAGTGTTGCACCATCTGATTTTTTGATGAGGGCTGGGTGTTCGATACCGTATTTTTCAAGGTTAACCACTTGGGCACCTTGAGATTCTTGGAGAAGTCCTTTCTCTGTCAAAATGTCTACGACTTCATCCATCTTATCATTGTAGAAAGCTTCACCATTGTAGCTATCAAATGAAACACCAAGTTCATCGTAGAGACGGTTGAATTCCACTAAGCTTTCGTCACGGAACCATTGCCAGAGGGCAGTTGCTTCCTCATCACCAGCTTCCAATTTACGGAACCATTCACGAGCTTCTTCGTCTACAGATGGGTCTTCTTCAGCTTCGGCATTGATACGCACATAAAGTTGAAGGAGTTCATTGATAGGATTGGCTTTGACAGCTTCCTCGCTACCCCATTTCTTATAGGCAACAATAAGCATACCAAATTGTTTACCCCAGTCGCCCAAGTGATTGATGCGGACTGGTTTGTAACCTTGTTTAGCTACGATGTTGGCAAGAGCATCAGCGATAACCGTTGAACGCAAGTGACCGATAGAGAAAGGTTTGGCGATGTTAGGACTAGACATATCAAAGGCAATATTACGTCCGTTACCGATGTTTTGGTCAGCGTAGTGGCTACCTTGAGCGATGACTTGTCCAAGAACGTCCGCTGAAATTTTTGATTTATCGAGGAAGATGTTAATATAAGGACCAACAGCTTCAACTTTTTCAAAGTTTGAGGCATCAATTTTTTCAGCGATGTCTGCTGCAATCATTTGAGGAGCCTTGCGCAAGACTTTTGCCAATGAGAAGGCAGGAAAGGCGAGGTCTCCCATGTCAGCATTTTTAGGGATTTCAAGCAGATTTTGAATGTTTTCTTGTTCCAACTCAGGAACAACTTTAGCAATTTCTGCTGCAATGAGTTCTTTAGTATTCATAGGTACTCCATTTCAAATCTTGTCATTCAAATCTATTTTACCATTATTTTAGTTAATAGGGTAGAGACAAGAAAGTATCTTTTAAGAAGTATTCCATGAAAAAATACCACTGTTATCGGTTAGAATAAGCACACCCTTTGAAAATAAAGGGGTTGTAACTGCTAACTCATATTCTAATTTAAATTTGCTTACCTTTTTGCTTACTTTTAGATAGATTTTAGTGCTTGCTCAAAAAATGACGTTGCTTTTTTAGCGTTCTCTTTTGATAAGTGACTGTAAGTGTCCATAGTCATTGAAAGAGTAGAATGTCCTAGGCGGTGTTGCAACTCCTTATAAGGAATACCCGAATTAAGGAGCAAACTAGCATGAGTATGTCGAAAGCCGTGGAAACCTATGTTATTTACCCCAGCGCGTTTAAAATGCGACTTAAGTCGTCCCGCTAATGCTTTATAATTTGGATAGGCATTGATGAAATCAGAGAATACCACTGTTTCAGTCCTACCTAGTTTCCAAGCCTCTTGAGTTTGCTTTCGTTGGTATCTTTTCATCATGGTTGCGGTTTGCTGGTCTATGTCTATATCTCGATAACCAGCCTTCGACTTTGGACTGTTTAACTTCATATCACAGTTTAAAGTCTTGGTTATATGGACAACCGAGTTATCAAGGTCAATATCAGACCATGAGAGAGCCAAAGCCTCGTTAACACGGCAACCAGTGGCAAGTAAGAACTTGTATAGCGTGATGTCATAATAATTTTTATATTTAGAGTTGTCTAAACTATCAAGGTAGGTAAGAAATTGTTTTAGCTCGTCATTGTTGAAATGTTTAACTTTGGCTTTCTTATCCTTTTGAGTGTTTCGAGGTAAAACAACATTATTAGCTGGGTTAGTGGGAATAACTTGTAAAACCACGCCATACTGTAATATACGTTTGTTAAGGGTGTGAATTTTGCCGTAATGAAGATAAGCGCCAGCCTCACCAGTATTTGTACTGTTTGCCAGCTTATTCATAGTGGACTGAATGAGTGGGGTTGTCAGCTTATCCAGTTTAAACTCACCAAACAATGGTAAAACATGGTTATTTAAGAGCCCTTTTTGTGTGTTCCTTGTATTGGCTTTAACTGTGTTTTTGTAGCTATCCCACCATGAAATAGCTAATTCCTCGTATGTTTCTATCGCTACCTCTTTGTAACGTGTTGAGCCATTGGCTTTAAAATCAAATTGCGCTTGTTGGGCTTTGGTTTTGAGTTCTTTCTTTGTCCTAGCAGTTACTTTGGTTGTAACTTTCTTGCCAGTGACTTCATCAACACCAAGATATATATTAGCACGATAGACGATTGACCCGTCTTTTTTCTTTATCTCGTTAATCTTCATAATGATAAACCTTTCTAAACATCAGCAGGCAAGTCTGTATTTCAGTAGGTTTTAGATTGGTTTATCTCGATAATCTATAAAGTGTGTTCGGTATCAATGCCTAGTGATTTTTTAAAATTTTCGTACGCTTTCTCAGAATAAAAGCCATCACCGAGTTTTGAATACCCCATATCTGTCTCTTATACACATCTGACGCTG
>ENA-UAPO01000933-UAPO01000933.1-human-gut-metagenome-genome-assembly--contig:-NODE-933-length-11505-cov-6.454934_pt1 | contig 11505 bp, 7 predicted proteins | sample MGYA00243481_ERZ654579 | MGnify/ENA primary metagenome ERZ654579 (study PRJEB26926, sample SAMN06164546) | human gut metagenome | biome: ENVO:00009003; feature: ENVO:2100002; material: ENVO:00002003... | reverse complement strand
CGCCCGCTCGGAGAAAGCCAGCATCAACGCGACGGTGAAGACCGCGACCGAGCAGGGCATCACGGGCGAGGTCATCATCGGAAAAGTACGCCCCAGGGCCAGCGAGAAAAGCGGATAAACGAGCGGCATACAGAACAGCGCCAAAGCAAACTGGGAGTGTCGTCCCGTGCGCCCGAGCGAATCGTGTCCGGCCGCCAGATCATAGATCCAAATACAGCCCATGACCGTCCAGAACAAGGCCAGAATATCGTAATGTTCGCGCGGAGCGCAATAGAGAAAATAATATACGCCCGCGATCCAGAAATTCAATGCGGCCATAAAAACCTTCATCGCCATACGCACCGCACGCGTCGGACGCAGGTAAAGCAAAAGGGTCAGTACGGCGGCGACCGCGACCAAGAGGAGCTGCACGGGCCACGTGGCGGCGTTGTATGCGGCGATCGTATTCCAGAAAACATCCATACGAAAAGAGTTTACTTGCGGTTCTGTCTGCGTCGTGTGAGCGAGAAAGCCCGGCGGTTGAAGATGAATATCGGCAGCGTAGCGCCCGCAGCCAACAGGATAATCACGCTGAACGACACGGTGGCATTCAGGAAAAACTGCTGCATATATTCCAGCCCCTGTCCGGGATCGTTGAGCGATTGCAGAAACATGATGAGGGCAAAGACCGTCTTGTAGGCGTAGATACCCGGAACCATCGGCAGCAGGGCCGGAATGTAGAGCACGGTCATCGGACAACGAATACCCCGTCCCAACCAAAGACTGCCGAAACCGATGACGACGGCAGCGCAGAGCGAAGCCGTAGCGATGTCGATCCCCGCATAACTCATCAGGCAGAAACGCAGGGCATGCCCGACGGCCGCCAACAGGGCGATACAGGGAAATGCCCGGACCGGAGGGTCGGAAATCGCCCCGAATCCGATAGCGGCCACAGCTGCGAACAACCCGTCGAGCAGAATATCCACCGCAATCATAGCAAACTGTTTTTAACGATCATCAACGTCGCCGAAAGACCTACGGCAATGCAGACGATCAGCAGCAGAGCGTTTATCAGACGGCTGCAACCGATCAGGATATGCCCTTCGACGATGTCGATCACCCCGTTGATGAGCGGAACGCCCGGGACGAGAAAGAGCGGGCTGGTGGCTATCGCAACCTCGGCCGTACAATCGAAGCCCAAGGCCGACGAGGCGCAGAGCGAAGCCAGAAAGGCGGAAAGGATGAAAACCAGGAAGTGATTCACGGCATGCGCCTGCATCCACTGCCGGGTGGAAAAACCGACGAGCGTCGAGGTGAAAACGATGCCCACGGCCGTCCAGTCCCCGCCGAACAGACGACAAAAGGAGGCATTCGCCAGGCCGACCGTCAGCAGGACGAAAATCGGGTCCATACGCGGATTGGCGATCAACTCTCCGTAACGGTCGCGCAGGTCGGTCAGCGACAGGTGTTCATCGACGGCATCCCAACTCAAAGCGCTCAGATCCGAATTCCGTTCGAAGCTGATAGGCAGCGCAGGGATCTTCACCACACGGGTAACGACTTCGCCGCTCCGTTCGTCGTGCACGGTGATGATTATGCTTTTCTGAAAACTCGACAACTGAATATCCACTCCCTGCGAGGTTCCGATGCGCTGTGCGTTGCGGATCACACGCGAAGTGTGCACTCCCGATCCTAACAGATAGGAAGCGTATTCCGCAACGAAATCGAGAATGTCGGTGAGCTCCTGTTTTGTTTTCATGACGGCACAAAAGTAGTGTATTCCCGCCAAATCGGAAACAACCGGCGAAAAGAAAAATTCCCGGAAAGAGTTTTTGTTTCCTGAAAAATACCGTTATATTTGCGGCAGATTTGGTTTCCGGCTCCTTATGCAAGGAGAGGAATGAAAAGGGAATCGGGTGTGAATCCCGGACAGTCCCGCTGCTGTGAAGCTCCGCGACGTTTCGAACATCTCTGCCACTGGTCCGCACGGACCGGGAAGGCTTCGGAACAGGAGTGAGTCAGAAGACCTGCCAGATCGATTCGATGTCAAAGGCGCTCGTGGGTTAGGCGTTTGATTTCGGTTGTGTTTCGCTTGATAAATTTTAGGAAAACCGTCCCGACACAGGGATCGTTGTACCGTTCCGGTACAAGAGATTTCCTCGTCTGCCACAGCGGTATTTCCGGTAATGAACGACAAACGAAAGTGCGGCGATAACCATTGTTACTGCCATAACATTCAAGAGATTAGGATGTCGCCGCACTTTTTTTTAACCGATAACGATGAATATCATACTCTATGGAATACCGGCCGATACAGCCGAGCTGATTGCCGGACGTTACGACCTGGAACTCATTCATTCGATCGAAGAAATCGGAACCTGCGGAGCGTTGCTCCCCGTCCCGAAAATAACCGCACCCCGGCAGTTGCTGGCTCTTTACAACGCCTTGATGCGTCACGAGGATGCGATCGATGCAGTCATCATCTGCGGGTCCGAAACCTGCGGTGCGGCCGGCACGATATGCTACGGGGCTCCTCCGGGAAAAATCTTCACACTCTGCGGCGATCCGGGAGGCGAAGAGCTGGAAGCGGAGTTATTCCGGCTGCTCGATGCCATCTTCACGCAAGCCAACCGGATCAACCTCTGAAACGACGTATTCCCGAAAAAACGAAAGGGATTCTATTTTCAAATTTTTTCCGGCACGAATTTGCTCCGACCTTTTCCGCCTTTGCAAAAAATCCGCTGGAAAGAATTTCCACAACCGGCTGTCACCTCGCAACCGGCCTTGCTCATGAGAGCAAATATACCCCGCTTCGATTCGGATTTATATCGTCTTTCCGGACAGCGGTCGCCCTCGGTTCCGCCCAAATTTATTTGGCTCTGCCACAAACCTGCACTATCTTTGCCGCATGGACTCAACGAAAGGATATATTCACGTCTATACCGGAAACGGCAAAGGCAAGACGACGGCCGCGTTCGGACTGGCCGTGCGAGCTTTGTGCGCCGGCAAAAGCGTTTACATCGGACAGTTCGTCAAGTCGATGCGATACAACGAAACGAAAATCGGGCAACTCTTCGACCAAGTGAAGATCGAACAGTTGGGTCGGGGATGTTTTATCGGCAAGGATCCCGAAGCGATCGATATCCGGATGGCACGCGACGGTCTGACCCGCTGCGCCGCCCTGCTGGAGAGCGGCGAATACGACGTAGTCATCCTCGACGAACTGACCATCGCCCTGCATTTCGGACTGCTGACGATCGACGCCGTACTGGATGCCCTGAACCGCCGCCATCCGGCGGTAGAAGTCGTCGTCACGGGACGTTATGCCCCGCAGGAACTTATCGACGCGGCCGACCTGGTGACCGAAATGCGGGAAATCAAACATTACTACACGCAGGGCGTCCTTTCCCGCGACGGGATAGACCGCTGACAGGCCAAAAGCGATCGTCATCACCCGACTACACGGGCGCGAATAACAGCAAGGGTACGCTGCCGAAAAAACGCTTTTTTTCATTCCGAAGTAACATTTCTGCCCGAAAACTTGCACGGGGGGGGGATTTTGTACTTTTGCAAAATATAATCGGCAAAACCAAATGCGACGGATTTCAGAACCAGCTGTGACTTTTCGAGGGTTGAGTTCGCTCAAAACGAAAAGCGACTGAAATTTCGCACACGCGCCGAATATATGTAAAGCAAATGCATGATCCGTTTACATATTACGGGAAATATGTAAAGCGAATCAAGAAAACACATCGTTCGAATGGCGTTTGACTACCGCTCGAACGGTTTTTTATTTCAAGATGAATCAATACCAGCTCCATTTATTCGCCTAAATACTCACCCTCGAACAGGGATGCCTGTGCCCGTTCCTCGTAGTTGCAGACCATCCACTCCTCTTGTCTGCGGCGATTTGATTTCGAGGCACTGATCGTCCTCTCGATACGATGGATAATCCATCCGTTCTTCCGGGCATACCGGTCGATCATATCGAACGGGAACATCGTGAGCATAAACTTTCCCTTGACGGTTTCGAGCAATTGCAAGAGTTGCTCCATATTCTGCTCGTTGAATGTATCCTCATAGTGTCCGCAATCGGAGTTCACATAAGGCGGATCGATGAAATGAAAGGTATCGGGAGCATCATAGCAGGCGATCACGTCGAGAGCATTTCGGTTCTCAATAGTCACTCGTTCGAGCCGCTGACAAAGCCGCTCTGTGAACTCCTCCTTCGCGTTACGCAGTTTCTTGGTCATTGTGCCGCTGAAGTCATATCCAAACGTCCCGTCCATCATTGACGCAAACGACATTTTACAGAGCACCCATACGGCCCATGCCCGTTCGACGGGAGTAAAGAACTGCGGATAAGAGTTGATATGCCCGGCATGGGCGTGTAGGTCCCGGCTGTGTAGTGTTTTGTTAATCTCGTGTTTGAGGTCTGAATAGTAAACTTGCATACACCAGTAGAAGTTTGTCAACTCCATGTTGATGTCATTGATGATTTCAGCTTCGGAGGGCCGTTTGGCGAACAAGACGGCCGCACCGCCGCAAAATGCCTCTGTATAGATCTTATGCGATGGGATCAAAGGCAAAATGTGCTTGAGCATTGTCTGCTTGCCGCCATAGTAGGAAATAGGGGTTCTCATAGTTTGCTGTTTTATAAAAATTAGTATCTTTGCGTATCTCATCTACATACCAGCCGTTTCCTGTACAGGGAACGACACAAAAAATTACTCGCAGCAGGAGGCTTTATCCCCCGGTCGCTGCGAGTAATCGTGCATTTGTTGGTATGTAGGTGAGATGACTGCTAACAAACCGGGGGATTCTTTGTGTCCTCCCCCGAAGGACTTTATTTGTCAGATTCGATGCTGACCGATTCTACTTCGTCTTTTACTTTTCTGCCGACAACCGATGTATTCCATACATGGTCCATCGCAGCTATTAAAAATTCTTCAATTCATCTACGACTGTCTCCAATGGCGTTTCTCAAATCTTTGTCCAGGTCGTATGGTCGGTATCTCTCTTATATACATACCCGTTTTGAATACGTAATCCGGCTTTTCCGATCAGGACCTCGAAAATATCTCCTGTGAATACCGCGTAGTTGCTCGATCCTTTCACAACGGCTACTCCGTTGGGTGCAATCAGGTTCTTGCGGATGTCGGTCACGAAAGAAAAAGTAATCGCTTCGACAGCTGCGGATGCCGCATTTCCGAGTCCTCCGGACGAGGATGCTTCCACTGTTACTTTTATATAGTAGTTGCCGGGGGTCGTAAAACGATAACTAATGTTCTTGTTGATCTGTATCGATACCGTGTCGTCATATGCGGCAGATTGCCGGAATATCGTGTCGGTAGTATCGGCTGTCTGGTTGATAATTTCGATCTTCACGCTTCCTCCGCTCCGGATCGTCCCCTTGACTTGTGCCGACATCTGCACCTCCGCGCCGCATTTGAATTGACTTGAGTTTCTGGAATCCGAGGCGAAAGGCTTCGTTTGAGAGGTTATGACCGACACTTTTCCCGTTGTTTGGCTCGACGGGACTTTGGAAGAACCCAAAACCTGGCTTACGCTGTTTATATTGTTAGTAGTGAGTATGATCTTGTTTCCGCTTGCGGTCGCATCGCTCACCTCTACGGAATCGTTTTTGACCTGCAAGATTCCGACGGTACCTTTGGTTGCGTGTACTTCTCCGTCGGCGTGTACCCTGAACACGGCTTTTTTCCGGTTCGTATAGTCGGCTCCCGACCAGAAGGGCACATCGTCTTCCTGCAAGCCGCTCACTCCGGCCGTCACCTCGCCTTGCCGGTTTCTCAGTAATATCATACTGAGAAGATAGAGACCGCCTTTTTCCTCGGAGCCTCCTTCTATCGCCTGCTTGAGGTACTCTGTCGATTTGATGGATTCGTCTATCGCATCGTCGATCAAGTCCGACATGTTGTTGCTTATTTGATAATAATCGGAGAATACCTTTCTGAACTCGGTGCCGGTTATCTCGGATGTCGTACTCATATCGGCCAACAAGGGTGTGAGATAATCTTTGAGCCGCTGGAAATAGACCGTAAATGAATCCGTGGGTACATCATACTTTTCGGCATTCGCCATGATGCTCCAGTATTCACCTTGAATCCGCACCCATTCATTAGCCACCTGCTGTTTGTCGGAGGGCGTCAGGCTCGAATCCGAGGCGATGTAGTCCACATCCATCTTCACCTGCTCGATCTGCGCCTGCACATCCTCCTCGGCCGTGATATACCCCGTGGGGGCCTTGTCGCCTTCCGTAAGCTGAATGTCGTAGAGATACATAGAAACACCGTCACGGATATTCATATATATCTTCTGCACCACACGCGAAGCATCGATGGTGCGGACCACTTCATATACTCCTTCCGTTCCCGCCGGAGGAGCGGAAAGAGTTTCTGTGGTGCCGTCTTCATACCTGACTCTGAACGTCATTTCGGCCCCCTGCTTGATCCGGGCTTTGAAGACGTACGGAGTATTCGGCTTGTATTTTATCTGGCCGCCGAAACAGTCGGGGACCGTCGAAACCTGCGGGATGTTGGTTGCGGCAAGCCCGGCCTGCAGAAGTTTGCTCCAATTGACATACAAATATGTTCCGTCCGCGTCCGCCCCCGAAGTTACGACATCCGTAACGCCCTCTTTGACACTGTTCCATTCCCGGATAAATTGTTTGGCGATATAGTTGCGGGCGCCGAACTTTACATCTTCTTCCGCAACCAAGTATCCTGCCGGCGCCTTGTTACCTTCGGTGAGCTGAACGTCATATAGGTAGATCGGGTTCCAGGCAACCACATAGAGAACTATTTTCTGCAAGGACTTGCCCGCTTGGGTCGTATAGACCGCTTCATACAGCTCGGATGCGGTCGGCGAAGGCGGTGCCGACATAAATTGATAGGTATTATCGTCATAGACCGCACAAAACATAACTCCCCGCTTACTGTTGGGCTGCTTGATCCGGGCCTTGAAGACATAGGACATACCGGCCTTGTAAGCGATCTTACCTCCGAAACAATCCGTCCAGTTTACGATCTGGCTCGTAGATGCAATAGCCACTCCTGCATTGCTCGCTTTGTTGGCATCGATCCTCATGTATGCTCCATCCGTGTCCGTACCGGTCGTTACCACGTCCGAAACACCCTCTTTGGCGCTGTTCCATTCCCGGATAAACTGCTTGGCGATGTAGTTGCGGGCGCCGAACTGAAGATTCGCAATTTCGTCTTTGGCTTCGTTGGCTGCCGTATCATCGGTGTATTTGGATGCTTTGTCCCAATCCGAGCTTTCGAAATTGCCCGTTGCACGGGATTCGATACAGCGCATGATGTCGCCACCTTCGCCCTGCGTCCAGATGTCACCCACATCGTAGGGTGTAGTCGGTGTTACGACGAATACACGACGTTTGGCATCGGCCGTGTCCTGCGCCCGCGCCGCCTCTTGCAGGGCCTTTACCGCATCGCTGTCGGCGATCGGCGTCCATTTATAGGTTCCGTCCTCTTCTTTTACCCACCGCCACGATTTGCCCGCATCGGGGTTCGTCGTCTTGTCGCTCGATATGGTGAAGTGAATCTGCGGGTATTCCGCCGGAGTGATTTTGGCATTATCGGTTTTGCGGATGACAAAAGCTATGTAGGGATTGTCGCTTCCGACGGTATAGCTCTGGCTCCATACGTAACTTGCTATAACCGCTCCGGATGACGCTATCGGATTGTAACCCATCGTATAGCCTTCACCCACCGACAATACGGCGCCTTTGGGTATTCCTCCGACCGGAGTTTTGAGCCGGATGCGGGTGCTGTCGGCGATTTTGATCTGATCCCAGGTCTTAATGCCGTCGATATAGGATGCACCGATGCTTCCCTGCTCCCAGCAGCCTGCGTCCGTCGGGTCGAAATTCGCGGGCAGCGTATTGGTGAACGTGTCGCCGATATGGTTTTCCTGCTCGCCGTCCGCTATCCATGTTTGGGCCGGTTCATTGTAAAGCGAGGGAGTATAGGGATAGAACCAGTTTTCCACGACACCGTCCAGCCGTTTGTTGATCTCGGACAATTCGCCGGGCAGCGTGTTATCGATGTAATCCTTGGCCTGCTGAGCTTTGCGATCGGCGGAATTGGCAGTGTCCTGGGCTTCGGTGGCCGTCTGATCGATCTGTTCGATGTCGAACTCCTTCTGGAACTGTCCCGTCGCGGGGTCGTAGAGCTTGCCTTGCTTCCAGCCTGCCTCCGGGGTGAATGCCACGCCGACGCCGTTGTCGCCGACAAGCCGGAACAGCTTGCTCCGGGTGTCCAGCAGCGCCTTCTTGTCCAGGCTGCTGATCATACCTTGCAGGTAGATATTATCCAGATAGGCCGAATAGCCCGACATTTGGATCCCGAAGACGGAGAGGTTCGTAAGATCGCCGAACTGCGCGGCGATATTCTCGGCCGTGAACTCCCAGTCGCTGACATTGCGGAGATAACGCTGGTAGGTGCGCGTCGAGTAGCGCGAGCTCTGCCGGGCGGGATTCGTGAACGATCCGTAGGCTACGAAGGTCATCGATTCCATCGGATCGATCTGCTTGGTAAAGGTGGCCGACAGGGGGCGCAGCTCGTAGCGGAACCGCTCGTTGCGGTCGCCCAGGACCTCCGTGATACGGAAATAGACCGTTGCGAAGCCTGCGAAAGAGAAGTTGCCTCGGCCGTCGTCGGAATCTGCCGTCGCATTGTTCGACGGGTCGAAGTCGTGGAAGATACCCATACATATATCCTCGACCGCTACGGCGCCGATCTCGCCCTCTTCGAGTTTGAGCGTTACGAGCTTCTGATCCTTGTCCACGCTCTCGATCACCCCGGCGCCCGGAGCGCTCCAGTCATCCCCGACGCTGATGCCGACACGGTTGTACCGAAGCTCCGGAACCTCCAGAAAACGGCGGATGAAGAGGCTCTCCAACTCGCCGGCGCCTTTTTCACTTATAAACCCGCCCACTCCGGTAATACCGGAGGCATATGATGGTCCAAATTGTGCCCCTGCGTTGAAAGTCATTCTACCTTTGAACGTATCGGGTGCCTGCTTGTTGGCAAACTCCCATATTGCCCTTCGTGCAGAATAAGCATTTGTATCGGTCGGGAAAGTATTATCGTATCGGGTGATTAGATATATAGCCGCTCCATTCTCCGCAATGCCTATACGTTGGGAATAGAGCGATGCTTTCACGTCCGATTCAATACTGCCCAGGCGGGAATAAGGAGTATTGTCGCCTATCGTATAGGTTGCGATGTACTCGTTGTATAGTTTTTTTTCATAACCTTGAATCCGGGAAAGACGACCGTCTATACCGAATTGAGGACCCATTAATCGTACAGCCTGTCCTGCTTCGTAGTTTTTTTCGTTGTGTGTACAATACACGGGATTCGTTTCACAGTCATAGACTGTCGTGTCGCTGCTATGTTTGGCAGCATAGGAAGTGCCGACCTCAAGAAGTTCTTGTTCTGCTTCGTCTATGCGTTGCTGGGGGAGTTTGACGCCTGTGAGTACGAAAGTGTCAGGCCCTCGGTCATCATCTTTTCCACGAGGACGCATGTTTTCATTCGGTATAATCTGCTGACTTTCGCCGGACGTTTCGACTTGGGCGATGATTTCAAATTTCTTGTTGAATCCGTCTTCGGGTTTCCAGGTCGCGGGGTCGATATTGTCGCCATTGTCGTCGATAAGGGCGAGTTCGAAATCCCAGCCGATCAAATCGCCGCTCGTAAAATGTGCCCCCAGCGTTTCTCCTTCGATTACGTCTGAAGGTAGAAATGGCGTGTCGTTGCATACCATGACGTATGCCTTGTCGGTCTGCCCTTCAATGATTGTCCGATCGATAGTTTCTACCGAAGTGACGGTTTCCGTGTTCTTCGGGTAGATGTCGTCGAAAAACACTACGACTTCCTTGATTTCGTTTTTTGTAAGTCCGGGACGTGCGTCTATGTATTGCTGCCCATCCGGAAGCCGTAACCGGACTTCGGAAACGTGGTTCGTTACGCCGCCCTGTTCGGATTGTCCGTATTCTTTCGTCAGGTTGCGCGTGGAGCCGAATACATAGAAACGGGTCCCGTATTCGGAATCGTCCCCTTTCTTGGCCGGGATGCTTTTGACGACTTCTCCGCGTTTGAATGTTTCCGGCGTTCCGAAGTTCAGTTTTCCGAAATGCAGGGTTACGATACTGCCGTTCTCCTCGGTCCACCATTCGACATCGAAAGTCTCGGCAATGGATGATAAGGCATCCCAACAGGTATCGCCATTGAACGATACGAGCTTGTTGGTTTCCGGATGTTCGACATTTACACTTCCCATCTGCCAGTTGTTTCCTCCCAGTGCCTTGTTCATGTTGGCGACGATGAGCGCCCCGAAGGATGCCAAGTCTGTCGTGTTGTGGAATACAGCTTCAGGATTATCGCCTCCCAGCCAGAAGCAGATGAAATTTTTCATGTGGTTTTGCTGCGCCTGGAACTGAAGCGTGTATTTGTAGCCGCCGGTTTTGTTGTCGAAATCCGGATAAACCTCCGACATGATTTCGAATTTGCGGCCTTTGTAGGTGATGTATGATCCGAGGGGGAAATCCAGCGGGGTAAGCAAACTAAAGGGGAGTTCGATGTAATAATCCCCCATAAGTGCGTATTTGATAATGGCACTCGTTGTTACGGGCGCATCGTATATCGCTTTACCGGAAGGGTTGTATATTGTCATTTCGTCGATATATGTATCCTGTGCCATCACAGGGTCGATACAAAAGTGTGGGGTTTCGGCACATTATGCAAGTAATTTTAAGAAAAAATACAGAAAAACGCCCCGGTCTTTTGACCGGGGCAAGAGGGGGTTGCTTCCATCCGTATTTTAAGGTTTAAGCCATGAACTTTGCGGCTTAACGATTAGACGAGCGTTGTTATATGCCATCTTCAATGTTAAGCATGTGCGCGCTGTATAGGTATTATTCCCTATTTTATGCGTGGCTAAAGCTAAATCCGGATTGGGTGATCCAGGGGTAAGGCATAAGGGCAACAGAAGTTGTATTTTCCCTTCGTAATACAGGGGGACAGCTATTTTGTAATTTGACCTTGCTTTTTTTTGGGCTTCATTAATCGCGCCAACGAGTCTTCTGCGCATTTCGTCTGAACTCAGCCCTTGCATGTGTGCAGGAAATCTGTCCATGTTGTCCGCAATGATATGGTCGATTTGAGGGACTACCCTGCATTGAGGATTGAAAATCAAATCCTCGGGTTTCTGGAAAAAATCAGCAATGTCCGGAATATTATCGCCGAATTTGCTAATTAGCTGAATATCGCTTTCCCTGACAAATGCCTTGAAAACATAAGGCGATAAACCTTTCTCGGCTACATCTGGCCTATTGTTGCGTTCAGCAAGAGCAAATATGCTTTCCAAATTTGCAGTTACAAGTCCAGTATTGAAACATGCAAAATTGTTATCAGAAGAAAAGGATACATTAGTGTCCCGTTAAAATTGGGACGAAGTTAATATTAATCAAATAGTCCCTCC
>ENA-UAPO01000898-UAPO01000898.1-human-gut-metagenome-genome-assembly--contig:-NODE-898-length-11830-cov-4.068365_pt1 | contig 11830 bp, 10 predicted proteins | sample MGYA00243481_ERZ654579 | MGnify/ENA primary metagenome ERZ654579 (study PRJEB26926, sample SAMN06164546) | human gut metagenome | biome: ENVO:00009003; feature: ENVO:2100002; material: ENVO:00002003... | reverse complement strand
GCCTTCATCTCTTCCACCAGCTGGCGGGCCAGGTCAAACTCCCGCTCTGCCGAGGGGTGGGTGCCGCTCTCGGGGTCGGAGGTAGTGTAAACGCGGACATAATTCAACAGTCGCTCGTATGCACGCATAAGAATGCTCCTTTGCTTGTATTTGATTCTATGATACGCTTTTCCGCGGCAATTTACAAGAGGGTGCAGCAGGGGAGCGCAGATCGAAGCGCAGTAAAACAACAAAAACACCGTCAGCCCGTTGTGTCAGACTGACGGTGTTCTGTTTGAGGGGAGCGTTTAACGCTTGTATTTGGCGGCCGTCTGCAGGCGCTGCATGGCGCGGTCCAGTGCGATCTTGCTCTGGTAGTACTCGTGCATGCTCTGCTTGTGCTGCAGGCGCTCCTCGGCCCGGATGCGGGCAGCCTCGGCGCGGTTGCGGTCGATATCCTCGGGCCGCTCGGCGCTGTCCACCAGCAGCAGGACAAAGGTGGGGGTCACTTCTGCAATGCCGTCGCCCACCAGCACCTCGCGGGTCTCACCGTCCACGGTGAACTTTGCAATGCCCATGTGCAGGGCCACCAGCACGGGGTTGTGCCCGGCCTGCACGCCGTACACGCCGTCGCCGGTGGGCAGGGTCAGGCTCTCGCAGTAGCCCTGATAGAATTCACCGCTGGAAGCCGTGATGTTCAGGATGAACTTTTCCATCAGTTGGCACCGCCCTTTTCCTCCGCCTGTTTGTCTGCGTACTTCTTGCGGGCATCCGCAAGGGTGCCCACGTTGAAGAATGCCCACTCGGGCAGGTCATCGCACTGGCCGTCCACAATGGCGGCAAAGCCCTTGACGGTCTCTGCCAGCGGGACGTACACACCCTTCAGGCCGGTGAAGTTCTCGGCCACTGCAAAGGGCTGGCTGAGGAACTTCTGCAGCTTGCGGGCACGGGTGACGGTGAGCTTGTCCTCTTCGCTCAGTTCATCCATACCCAGGATGGCGATGATGTCCTGCAGCTCCTGATAGCGCTGCAGGGTGGCCTGCACCTTGCGGGCCACGCGGTAATGCTCCTCGCCCACGATATCGGCTTCCAGAATACGGGAGGTGGAAGCCAGCGGATCCACGGCGGGGTAGATGCCCTGCTCCACGATCTTACGGCTCAGAACGGTGGTTGCGTCCAGATGGGCGAAGGTGGTTGCAGGAGCCGGGTCGGTCAGGTCGTCGGCGGGGACGTAGACGGCCTGCACCGAGGTGATGGAGCCGTCGCGGGTGGAGGTGATGCGCTCCTGCAGGGCACCCAGCTCATTGGCCAGAGTAGGCTGATAGCCCACGGCGGAGGGCATCCGGCCCATCAGGGCGGAGACCTCGCTGCCTGCCTGCACGAAACGGAAGATGTTATCGATGAACAGCAGCACGTCCTTGTGGGTCTCCTCACGGAAGTACTCTGCCATGGTCAGGCCGGTCTCGGCGACCCGCATACGGGCTCCGGGAGGCTCGTTCATCTGACCAAAGACCAGCGCGGTCTTGTTCAGAACGCCGGAAGCGTTCATCTCGCCCCAGAGGTCACAGCCCTCACGGGAGCGTTCGCCGACACCGGTGAAGATGGAGTAGCCGCCGTGCTCGGTGGCCACGTTGTGGATCAGCTCCTGGATCAGCACGGTCTTGCCGACACCGGCACCGCCGAACAGGCCGATCTTGCCGCCCTTGGCGTAGGGAGCCAGCAGGTCGATGACCTTGATGCCGGTCTCCAGAATTTCAGTTGCAGGTTTCTGCTCCGCAAAGCTGGGGGCCTTGCGGTGGATGGGCCAGTGGGGCAGATCGTCCACCGGGCCCTTGCCGTCGATGGGGCGGCCCAGCGGGTCGAACATGCGGCCCAGAGTGCCCTCGCCCACAGGGGCATTCAGGCCGTGGCCGGTGGCGGTAACTTCCATCCCCTTGCCCAGACCCTCGCTGGCAGAAAGCATGATGCAGCGCACCGTCGTTTCATCGACGTGCTGCGCTACCTCCATGGTGCGCTCAGTGTCCTCTGCGGTCACAGTCAGCGCTTCCTGCAGGGCAGGCAGCTTGCCCCCGGTGAATTTGACATCCACCACGGGGCCCGCTACTCGAATAATAGTTCCCTGTATCATACAATTGCCTCTTGCATTATGTTGTGTGGGATGTGTTTCTCCCCCGACAGGGGAGAAACACATCCAGCATTACTCGTTATTCTGTACCGCCGCCGCGCCGCCGATGATCTCGGTGATCTCCTGGGTGATGGAACCCTGACGGGAGCGGTTGTACTCCAGCTCCAGATCGTGGATCATATCCTTGGCGCTCTTGGTGGCGGAATCCATGGCGGTCATGCGGGCGCTCTGCTCGGCGCAGAAGCTCTCGGTCATGGCACCAAAGATCATGCCGTGCATATAGATGGGGGCCGTCTGCTCGAACACCGTCCAGGCATCCGGGAACATCTCCACCTCGCCGCGGGGGTCGCCCAGACCCTTGGGAGCAGGCGTGAGGTGGGCACGGTCCAGCGGCAGCAGGCGTTCCATGACCGGCTCGCTGGTCAGCGCGTTCTGGATCTTGGTGTAGACGATGTAGATCTCGTCCAGCTTGCCGGACTTGAAGTCGTCAATGGCGTCTACCGTGATGTCGCGGGCACGCTGCAAAGTGGGTGCGGTTGCGCTATAACGGAACTCCTCCACAAGGCGGGGGTCCCGGTGGCGCAGGGCGCGGTAACCCACCTGACCGATGACATAAAAGCGGTCGTTGGGGTCTGCGTGCTCCCGCAGAAACTTGAGCAGGTTCTGGTTATAAGCACCTGCCATGCCCTTATCGGCAGTAAGCACCAAATACGCCCGCCGGGGGTTTTCCAGATTCCGCTCATGGAAGAAGGGGTGCTCCGGCTCCTCCGGCAGATGCGGCACAACACGGGAGATGGTATCCCGCATACGGTTGAAGTAAGGGGACACATTCTGGTAGTTCTGCCGTGCCTTGCGCAGCTTGGACGAAGAGATCAGGTACATGGCATTGGTGATCTTCATGGTGTCCTGAATGCTCTCGATGCGCTCCTTCAGCAGCTTACTGGACGACATGGTCATTGCCTCCCGCATAAGCTTTCCAAGCGTTCAGGATGGCATCCACCCGGTCGGGCTCCAGCTTGCCGTCGGCATCGATCTTCTGCATGGTGCCGGAGACGTCTGCGCGGAACTGCCGCACAAAGGCAGCGGTCTTTTCCCGCTGTTCTGCGGTGGGCAGAGTGTCCAGCAGGCCGTGGGAAGCCAGCACCAGAATGACCACCTGCTCGGCATCGGACTTGGGCTGGCACAGCGGCTGCTTGAGCATTTCCATCAGTGCCTTGCCGTGCTCCAGCTGACGGCGGGTCTCGGCGTCCAGATCGGAGCTGAACTGCGCGAAGGACTCCATGTCCTTGTACTGAGCCAGCTCGATACGCAGGTTGGAATTGGCCTTCTTCATGGCCTTGGTCTGGGCAGCGCCGCCCACACGGGACACCGACAGGCCCACGTTGACAGCCGGGCGGTTGCCGGCGTTGAACAGGGCGCTCTCCAAGAAGATCTGACCGTCGGTGATGGAGATGACGTTGGTGGGGATGTAGGCCGAAACGTCACCCGCCTGGGTCTCGATGATGGGCAGAGCCGTCAGGCTGCCGCCGCCCAGCTCATTGGAGAGCTTGGCCGCGCGCTCCAGCAGACGGGAGTGCAGGTAGAAAACATCGCCGGGGTAAGCCTCACGTCCCGGGGGACGGCGGATCAGCAGCGACAGGGCACGGTAGGCCACCGCGTGCTTGGAAAGGTCATCATAGATGATGAGGACATGCTTGCCCTGGTGCATGAAATATTCGCCCATGGCACAGCCGGAGTAGGGGGCGATATACTGCAGGGGGGACAGCTCGGAGGCCGTGGCGGACACCACGATGGTGTAGCTCATGGCACCGGCCTCGGTCAGGCTCTGCACCAGGTTTGCCACGGTGGAGCGCTTCTGGCCGATGGCAACATAGATGCAGATGACATCCTTGCCCTTCTGGTTGATGATGGTATCCGATGCAATGGTGGTCTTGCCGGTCTGGCGGTCGCCGATGATCAGCTCACGCTGGCCGCGGCCGATGGGGATCATGGAGTCGATGGCCTTGATGCCGGTCTGCAGCGGCTCCTTGACGGGCTGGCGCTCGATGATGCCGGGAGCGCGGCTCTCAATGGCGCGGTACTCGGTGGTCTCAATGGGGCCTGCGCCGTCGATGGGCTGACCCAGTGCGTTGACCACGCGGCCGATCATGGCATCGCCCACCGGCACGGAAACCACCTTGCCGGTGCGCTTGACGATGCTGCCTTCTTTGATGCCGGCATCCGAGCCCAGCAGCACGATGGAAACGGTATTTTCCTCAAGGTTCTGGGCCATACCGTATTCGCCGTTGTCAAACTGAAGCAGCTCACCTGCCATGCACTTTTCCAGGCCGCTGGCCCGGGCGATGCCGTCGCCTACCATGATGACCGTGCCGACTTCGCTCTGCTCGATGACATTCTCGTAGTGCTTGATCTGGGCACGGATGATCTTGGAGATCTCTTCAGGTTTCAGTTGCATTGTCTTGTATTCACCACTCAATTCTTAAAATCTTTCGGGTGGAAATTCGATGGATCACAGTGTCACGGAAGCGATATCCCTGCGCAGCGCCGCCAGACGGTTCTGAACCGTTCCGTCCAGCTCGGTGCCCTCGATATCCAGCCGGATACCGCCCAGCACAGTCGGATCGACCTTTGTTTTCAGGTCGATGGTCTTGCCGGTGAGCTTCTCCAGCTTTTCGTGCAGGCTCTTCACCTGCTGCTCCGTCATTGCCACTGCAGTGGTTGCCGCTGCTTCCAGAATACCGTGTGCCTGATTGTAGCGCACCCGGTAGGCCCGGGCGCAGCCGGGCAGCTCCCGCAGGGTGCCCTTCTCGCACAGGATCTTCAAAAAGTTCAGCACATAGAGGTGGACCCGATCCCGCAGTGCTTCGTCCAGCAGGCCGCAGCGTTCCTTTTTGGGGATGCTGGGGGTGCTGAGCAGATGCAGGTACTCCGGGCTTGCCTTAAAAAGCGCCACGGCCTCGTCCAGCTCGCCCAGAATGCGGGTCTCCAGCCCTTCCTCCGCTGCCAGGTCATACAGGCTTCCGCCGTACATCCTTGCTGTCTCGGTCATGATGCTTCACCCACGTTTTTGATAAATTCGTCGATCAGGTCCTTGTGGTCGGCTTCCTTGATCTCACGCTCGACCACCTTGGAGGCGATCTCCATGGCCATGCCGCCGATCTCGTCCTTGACCTCGTTCACGGCCTTCTTGCGCTCCTGCGCAATGTCGGCCTCGGCCTTCTGCTTCAGGGCAGCGGCCTGTGCGCGGGCCTCGCCCACGATCTCTTCACCGCGGGCGGTGGCCGTTTTCTGGGCACGGGCAACGATCTGGTTGGCCTCGGCGCGGGCATTCTGCAGGTTCTGCTCGTACTCCGCCTTCATGGCCTCAGCCTCCGTGCGCAGCTTTGCAGCATCGGCGATCTGGCTGTCCGCCTTGGCCTTGCGCTCGGCGATCACCTTTTTGACCGGATTCAGCAGGAACTTTTTGAAGATGAGCAGCTGGATCATCAGGTTGCAGATCTGGGCCAGAAAGGTCCAGCCGTCCAGCGTGATCAACGCCTGGTACAGTTCCATAAGCGTCTCCTTTCGTTCTTTTGTAAAAGGTTCCGCTTATGCCAGGAACTTCATAAACATGCCGGGTGCCAGGAAGATCAGCAGCAGGCCGGTAACAAAGCCGTAAATACCGGTGGTCTCGGAAAGTGCAACGCCCAGGATCAGGGTGCTGGTCACGTCGCTCTTGCACTCAGGCTGGCGGCCCACGGCCTCACAGGCAGCGGCGGCAGCGTTGCCTTCGCCGATACCGGGGCCGATACCTGCGATCAGTGCGCAGCCTGCGCCGATGCCGCAGCCTGCCAGAGCGATACCACGAGCCAGATACTGGAAATCAGTCATAAGATTTGTCCTCCTAAAATGTGTTTGTGTTTTGGGGGATGCCGGAAGGCCTTAGTCCTCACCGGCAGCACGTTTGATGAAGATTGCGGTCAGGGTACAGAAGATGAACGCCTGAATGCAGCCGCCGAACCAGTCGAAATACAGGCCCGTAAAGGCCGGGATGCCGATCTGGAACAGCTGGATCTGGCTCAGGAAGCCGGGCAGCCAGCCGAAGATGACATGGCTCAGGCTTGCCAGCGCCCAGTACAGCAGTGTGGAAATGACAGTACCGGACAGGATGTTGCCAAAGTGACGGAACGCCATGCTGACGGGGGTCGAGATCTCCGACAGCACATTGATGGGTGCCATGATGAAGATCGGGTCCAGCAGGCCCTTCAGATAGGAAAAGATGCCGTTGGTCTTGATCTTGTAGTACATGATCAGCACAAACACCACAATGGCCCACGCAGCCTCGGTGTTCAGGTCGGCCGTGGGGCTCCACAGGCCAATGACACTGATGAGGTTGCAGCCGATGCTCAGAGCGAAGATCGAGCCGATCAGGGGGATATACTTGTCAAAGTGATACCCCATGTTGTCGTGCACGAACTGATCCAGCCGCTCCACGATGAACTCGGCCGCGGCCTGCCGCTTTGAGACATTTTCCAGCTTGAGGTTGCTGCCCAGCCAGATGGCCAGGCCCGAAAGCAGCGCCATGACGATCCAGGTAGTGACTAGGGTCTGGGTGATCTTGAGATCGCCCAGCAGGGGGATATCGGTATGGATGGTATACAGGATCTTTGCGCCGTTCAGTTCCATTTGTTACGTTTCACCCCCTTTGTCACGGGGTTCAGCCTCCGGCTCCGGGGCGGGTTCGGGGTCGTCCTCCACAGAGACATCCACCGAGGGCCCGGCCGGTGCAAGGGGCTTGTACTTGCCGGTTATTTGCAGGTAGTAGATCGTAACACGCGGGAACAGCAAGGGCAGAACGCTGGCAAAGGGCTGGAAGCAGGGTGCCCCGATGGACACGATGATCCACACCGCCTGCAAAAGCATTCTGACGTTGTAGGAAGCTTGTAATGTGGCTTTGCGCCGCTTCTCATCCTGCTCGTCGATGACCTTCTGACACACGATGCAGATGCCCGCAAAGTTGCCGATGGCCACGGCCGCGCCGATGAGACTGCCCAGAACGACAGTGTAATCAAATTTCACCCAGCCAACCAGGTGCAGCGCCGCAAAGGCCACCCACAGGGCAGCGGTGCAGATGGCCGTGCCGCAGGCGATGCGCGTCAGCTCCTTTTTGGATTCCGGCTGTAGTTTCATAAAGGGGAACCTCCTGTAATGTTTACTGATGTGAGTTGAACCCCACCCGCTTCGGTTTTTCCTTTTTGGCGCGGTCCAGGTGCTCCTTGGCAAAATACCAGAAGTTCTGCGCCCCGGAGGCAAGGCCCAGCAGGATGGCCGGCAGGAACACCCATTCCGGCCAGCTCCAGCTGTTCACCGCCCACCAGGCACCGCCCAGGCACATGACCAGCGGCAGCAGCATATTCAGGCCCAGCTGGGTCAGCCAGACAAGATCTTCCAGCGCCTTGTACCAGCCCTTCATGCGGTGTCGCCCTCCCTCTGTGCGCAGGCCCGAACCAGCAGCCCGCCGCACCCTTTCGCAATGGTTTCGCTCCGGTTAAGAAGCTCATATGGATAGTATAATTCAATTCACTGAACTTTTCAATCAATTTTCCACCGATTTTTGGTAAAACTTCATAGTTCGTTCACACTAACGCCATAATTGTACGTCCACGGTGGAGTATGTCCGTCTCCGGCAGCATCAATACCAAAAATATGATAGGTTTCTTGTGCAAAACGCAAAAACCGCCCAGCTCATTTGAGAGCCGGGCGGCGTTATCCTGGAAGTGCGGGGGTCAGCTGTCCTTGCGCTTGATCCACACCTGCGTGCCGTAGAAGGGATTGGCAGTACCAAGGCACAGGCCCTGGTCGGTGGTGGCGAATACCCGCAGACCATGGTTGTAGGGGTCTCCAAAGCCGTCCACTGTGATGGTCTGGAAGTTCACGCCGTCCTCCGAAACATACAGGTCAAAGCCCTGTTCTGCCTTGCGCAGGTAGTTGAGCAGCCGGATGGCACTGGCGATGTTGCCGATCGTGATGTTCTTGAACACGAATTTGTAGGAAAACTTGATGGTCTGGGCCAGCGTGTCGGGGTTCCCGTTGCCATCGGGGTCCGTCGCCTGCAGTGCCTTCATCAGGGTCTTGAGATATTCCCACTGGGTCTTCCACTGCGCAGGGGTGCGCGTCAGCAGGTTGCCATTGACGAACTGACCAACGCACTCCAGCATGCTGCTGGTGTCAAAGGTACCCACATACAGCTTGCCATCATACACCTGCATCCGCCAGATGTACTGGTTCTCATTGCGCCCAAAGCCGGACTTTAAGCCAGAAAGGCTGCCGGAGGGGAACATCTTGGTGGCATTGCCCACCACAAGCTCCATGTTCTCGTCCCTGTCCATACGGTACAGGTTCACCGACTGTTCCAGATTGGCGTTGATGAACCGGCAGTCCAGCCCGCCGCCAAACTGACCGTCGGCGTTCTTGCCGGTCTTGGCAAAGAGGATGCGCTCCAGTGCGATCTCCTCATCGTTGTACTCGCCAATATAGAGGTGGTCGTTGTACACGATCAGGTTCGCCGCACCGGAGCGAGTGCGTTCCGGGTCGATGCCGAAGGTGTAGCGGGCACCATCCTTTTCCTGATCGCCTGCCACTGGTGTCCATGTGAAGGTGCCGTCAGGGTTCTGATCGCCCCGCACCAGTGCAAAGGACTGCATGGTGTTGTCGTCCGGCATATTGTCCTCGGTGCCGGTGCAGATGGAAACATACAGGCGGCCGTTGAACTCAGCCATATCCCAGATGCTGCCGCCGTAGATGCTGTCGGCGTAGTGATAGGCGGGGTAGTTGAACAGGCTGTCGGAATCCGCGATCTGGGTAAAGCCCTTTTCCGGATCGGAGGAGATCAGCAGGGCGGCGCTGCTCTTGCCGGTGGCGGCATCCATGGTTACGTTGCTGATGACCAGCTGATCCTTGTAGACGCACATACCGCGGATGCCCACGGAGATGCCCTGCTGGTAGGCTGCGGCATAATCCTGCACACTGTTCAGACCGATATACACCGGCTTGCACTCGTCGGTGGCGGGGTCCACCTGCCAGATGCTGGGCAGAAAGCCGATGCCGCCGCCACCCACACTGCCGCAGAAGTACAGCTTGCCGTTATACTCCAATGCGTTGCGGAACAGGGGGGTGTAACCGTTGTAGGAGCCGGACATCAACACCTTGGTCTCGCCGGTCTTGGTGTTGATCTTCACCAGCACGCCCTTGGGCCGGCCGCCATCCTCCTCGGTCAGAAAGAAAGTGCCGTTGTAAAGGGCATCGAAGGTGGCGGCAAGCACCTTGTCGTCGTATTCGTCGCCCAGACTGCTCTTCATCAGGGAGAGGGTGTTGCCGATGGCGGCGTAGCAGGTGCCCACATACAGCCAGTCGCCGTAGCCGACCGCCGACCATGCGTAGTTCTGACCCCGGTCACCGGCGTTGTAGGCGGCATTCTCCGGGTCAGTCACCACCGCCACCGCACCGTCTCCCAGATAATCCACGATGCCGTCTGCGGTTTTGGCATCCTTTTCCGGGTGGGTAATCTTTTCAAATGTCTGGTCGTCCTTGCTGTAAAAGAAAGTATTGCTTTCGTCAAGAGATTCCAGAGTGGTCAGTTCCTGCCAGCCATCGGCATGCCCGACCGCCTCCGTGCCTTCCGCCGACACCAGAAGCTGCACCGGCAGAGCGGACAGCATCGCTGCTGCCAGCACGCCGCTGATGACACGTTTCCAGTTCATATCGTTCTCCTTATCTACTCTGCCATTTCTTCAAAAACATGAAAGAGCTATCAATGTTTTTCATTGTAGCACAGTCCTGTCGGAAGTGCAAAGGTGCCTTGCCGCTTTTTGCGGATGATTCTTGTAAAATATGTGTGGAAGTCCGCAAAAAAAGCCGCCCGGCTCCTGCGAACCGGGCGGCAAAAGGCAGACTTATGAAAATGATTTACCAGAGGTTTGCGGTCTCGTTGTACAGGCCCTCGTAGCTCTTGGCAGAGAGGTCCCAGCTGAAATCGCATTCCATGTCGTGCTTGACGAGGTTGTTCCAGTCCTCTTTGTTGTAGTAGCGATCCTGTGCACGGCAGCAGGCATCGTACAGCTCATGGGCGCTGTAACCGGCAAAGGTAAAGCCGTTGCCCTCGCCCAGCGTGCAGTCATGGATGGAATCCCGCAGGCCGCCGGTCTCGCGGACGATGGGAGGCGTGCCGTAGCGGCAGGCCACCATCTGTGCCAGGCCGCAGGGCTCACTCTTGGAAGGCATGATGAACACGTCTGCACCGGCGTAGATCTCCTGAGACAGGGCGGGCTCAAAGCCGATGTAGGTGCCCACGCGGCCCGGATGACGGGCGCACAGGTCAGAGAAGAAGGTCTCGTACTGGTTCTCGCCGCTGCCCAGAATGACCAGCTCGATGCCGCGGTCCACCAGACCATCAGCAATGCTCTGCACCAGGTCAAAGCCCTTCATGCCGACCATGCGGCTGACCATGGCAAAGACGGGGCTGCCATCCTTGTGCAGGCCAAACTTGTCCTGCAGGGCCTCCTTGCACTTTGCCTTGCCCTCTTCAACGTTGGTCACATCGTAGTTGAAGGGAATCTGGGGGTCGGTGGCAGGGTTATTGGCCTCCATATCAATGCCGTTCAGGATGCCGCAAAGCTTATACTGCTTTTCCCGCAGCAGGGCATCCAGACCGTAGCTGAACCAGGGGTCCAGGATCTCCTGTGCGTAGGTGGGGCTGACGGTGGTGATCTTATCTGCCGTCTCAAAGGCACCCTTCATAAAGTTGGCGCAGCCATCGTACTCCACGATGTGCTGGTCACGGTGGCCGATGCCGCAGGTATCCTCCAGGATATCGGTGCCGTACTTGCCCTGATATGCGATGTTGTGGATGGTGAAGATGGTCTTGATCCGGTTGAACTTATCCAGATGGCGGTAGTACAGGTTCAGGTAAACGGGAACCAGCGCGGTCTGCCAGTCGTTGCAGTTGATGATATCGGGGGTGAAGTCGATGTAGAACAGGGTCTCCAGCACAGCGCGGGAGAAGAAGGCGAAGCGCTCGCCGTCATCGTAGAAGCCGTACAGGCCGCGGCGCTTGAAGTAATACTCGTTGTCCAGGAAGTAGTAGGTCACGCCGTTGACCTCAGCCTTGAACAGGCCGCAGTACTGGCTGCGCCAGCCCACGGGCACCGAGTAGTTGGTGACATACTCCAGCTTGTCGCGCATTTTCAGGTCGCCGTACAGCGGCATGATGACGCGGGCATCCACGCCGTCCTTGACCAGAGCCTTGGGCAGGGAGCCTGCCACGTCGGCCAGACCGCCGGACTTGGCAAAGGGGGTCGCTTCCGAAGCGGCATACAGGATCTTCATAGTATTTCTCCTTTCCAGAAAAAAGGGCGGATACACAAAGAGCGGGCGGGGGCGCAAAGGCCCCCGCCCCTCTTTGAGAGGGGCTACCGGGGAGGGGAGCCGCCCCTGTGAAAGTTTCGGTGTGTCAGGCTCAGACGGTGTGGTTCTTCTGAACATAGACCGGGAAGCTCTCGGTACCGGAGAGCTTCTTGTCGGCGGTCACACGCACGTTCTTATCGGTGACAACGCAGTCCAGCTGAGCGCCTGGTTCCACAACGGTATCCTGCATCAGGACACAGTTTCTGACCACAGCACCCTTCTTGACGCGAACGCCGCGGAACAGCACGCAGTTCTCCACCTGTCTCTTATACACATCTGACGCTG
>ENA-UAPO01000875-UAPO01000875.1-human-gut-metagenome-genome-assembly--contig:-NODE-875-length-12029-cov-5.429096_pt1 | contig 12029 bp, 10 predicted proteins | sample MGYA00243481_ERZ654579 | MGnify/ENA primary metagenome ERZ654579 (study PRJEB26926, sample SAMN06164546) | human gut metagenome | biome: ENVO:00009003; feature: ENVO:2100002; material: ENVO:00002003... | reverse complement strand
GTGCAGGAGAACGACATTCCCGACATTATTGCGCGCTTCAAAAATCCGGACGCCGAGAAAGACCGCGCCCGCACGGAAAAATCGTTCTTTGTTCCCAAGCAGGAAATTGTGGATAACGGCTACGACCTGTCTATCAACAAATACAAAAAGACCGAGTACAAGCCTGTGGAGTACCCGCCGACAAGTGAGATCATGGCAGAGCTGCGCCGCTTGGAGAAAGAGGTCAACACGGCAATGGACGAACTGGAGCAGATGCTGAAATAAGGAGCGCACCATGACGGAAAACGACAAGCTGCAAATGTTTGAAGATCAGACCATCCGCACCGCTTGGGATGAGGAAAAAGAAGAATGGTATTTTTCGGTGGTGGATGTCGTGGTTGCATTGACAGAAAGCCCCGACTACAAGACCGGCAGAAAATACTGGAACAAGCTGAAGCAGCGCTTGAAAGAAGAAGGAAATGAACTGGTGACAAATTGTCACCAGTTGAAAATGAAAGCCGCCGATGGCAAGCGCCGCCTTACGGATGTAGCGAATACCGAGCAGTTGCTGCGCATCATCCAGTCCATCCCGTCCAAAAAGGCCGAACCGTTCAAAATGTGGCTGGCCATGGTCGGGCGTGAGCGCATTGAGGAAATCATCGACCCGGAGCTTACCATTGAACGTGCGCTGGACACCTACGCACAGAAAGGCTACCCGCCGGAGTGGATCAACCAGCGCCTGCAAACCATCCGCGCCCGCAAGGAGTTGACCGATGCGTGGAGCGCACACGGGGTGCAAAAGGGGCAGGAGTACGCCATTTTGACGGATGAAGTCACAAAGGCGTGGTCCGGGCTGAATACACGGCAGTACAAGAACCTGAAAGGGTTGAAAAAGGAAAATCTGCGCGACAATATGAGTACGTTGGAGCTGGCGCTGAATATGTTGGCGGAAGCCACCACAACAGAACTCACCAAGGCTCAGAATCCGCAAGGGCTGGAAGAAAACCGCACTGTGGCAAAGCAGGGCGGCACGGTAGCCGGCAACGCCCGAAAAGAAATTGAAGCACAGACCGGTCGCCCGGTGGTTACGGCAGAAAACGCAAGCACAATGCTGCTGGGGCAGGCTGTTGCCGGGATGATTGAGGGCGTTGTGAAAGATGAAGATGATAAGGAATAACTCTGCTGTGATGGCGGATACAACTTCGGATTTGTGGGAGTAAACCGATGGCCAAACTAATTGAGATAACAGGAAAAGTTCTTTCTGGAGAATGGGGTACGGATGATGAATCAGGCAATGGTATCCCCGTGCTTCGGACAACTAATTTTACCAATGAAGGCATTGTCGATTATAGTAATGTAGTTACCAGAACAATTCAAAAGAAAAATATTGATGCCAAGTATTTACGGAAAGGCGATATTATAATCGAGAAATCTGGCGGAAGTGATAAACAGCCTGTTGGTCGTGTTATATATTTTGATGGTCCAGAAAGCACATACTTGTTCAATAATTTCACAGGTCTGTTGCGGGTCAAAAATCAAGCTGTTTGGCTTCCAAGATATGTATTTTATTCTCTTTTCCATAATTATCGAAAAGGCGGCACAAGACCTTTTGAAAGTAAGACAACCGGGCTTCATAATCTGAAAACAGACGATTATATTTCGCGTTATGAAGTGCTTGAAGCGCCTATAAGTGAACAGCAATCAATATGTAAACAGCTTGATTACGTATATGACATTATAAAGACACGCCAACAACAACTCCAAAAGTTGGATGAACTCGTCAAAGCTCGATTTGTCGAATTGTTTGGTATGCCCGGAACAGATACAAAAGGTTGGGGGCTGCAATATTTAGGTACTTGTTGTGAGCTAAATCCCAAAAAGGGAACCGACAAACGCTTGGTCTCCGGTCTTAGTGTTTCTTTTGTTCCTATGCCTGCTGTATCGGAAAGCGGAAAGATTGATGCTTCACAAATAAAAGTATACGATGAAGTCAAAACAGGTTTTACATACTTTGCGGAAAACGATGTTCTATTTGCGAAAATCACTCCTTGTATGGAGAATGGAAAAGGTGCTGTTGCAGTTGGTCTTTGCAACAACATTGGGTTTGGTTCAACAGAGTTTCATATTCTTAGACCTATTAACAACAAAAGTAATCCGTATTGGCTATATTCGTTGACGTCGTTCGATGCATTCAGAAAAGATGCTGCTGATAATATGACAGGAAGTGCTGGACAGCGAAGAGTTCCCGCGGTATTTCTGGAAAAATACAAAGTAACTTTGCCACCAATTGAGCTTCAAAATCAATTTGCAGCCTTTGTCGAACAGACCGACAAATCAAAAGTTGCCGTACAGAAGTCCTTGGACGAAGCACAACTTCTGTTTGACAGCTTGATGCAGCAATATTTCGGCTAAAATAAGTAAATACGGGCTTATGCCGGGGCAGGACGATGGTACACAGAAAAGGAGTGTACCATCATGGAAGAAAAGCTTGTCGCAATTCTCAACGAAATGGCGGAATATTTGAGCATTGCCCAGATGAAAAAGCTGCAAGAAGTGCTGCTGAAAAATCTGGCAGAAAACGAACCGCAAAAAGCGGAAATTTCCAACGCAGAATATCTGCAAATGTTTTTGGATGCCAAGAAAATTGAGGGTTGCTCTGAAAGAACGCTGCAATATTACCGTGTTACGGTGGAGCGAATGCTGCAAAGTATTACCACGCCCATCCGAAAAATATGCACGGAAGAAATTCGCAGTTATCTTTCGGGGTATCAGCAAATCAACGGCTGTGGCAAGGTGACTGTGGATAATATTCGCCGTAACATTTCCAGCTTTTTCTCATGGCTGGAAGAAGAGGATTATATCCTCAAAAGCCCTATGCGGCGAATCCACAAAATCAAGACAAAACAACAGGTTAAAGAAACGATCTCGGACGAAGCCATTGAGCAGCTGCGCGACCATTGCGCCTGTGCGCGTGATTTGGCGATGATCGACCTGCTGTATTCCACAGGCATCCGTGTTGGTGAATTGGTAAATCTGAACATTGACGATGTGAATTTTGAAGCCCGCGAGTGTGTGGTATTTGGCAAGGGCGATAAAGAACGCCGCGTATATTTCGATGCAAAGGCAAAATTGCACCTGCAAAATTATCTAAAGCACCGTACGGACCGCAACCCCGCCCTGTTTGTTACTTTGGACGCACCACATGACCGCCTAAAAATCAGCGGCGTGGAGGTTCGTCTGCGGGAACTGGGGCGCAGCGTCAATTTGGTAAAAATCCACCCGCATAAATTCCGCCGCACGATGGCAACCCGCGCCATAGATAAAGGTATGCCGATTGAACAGGTGCAAAAAATCCTCGGTCATTCGCAAATTGATACCACTATGCAGTATGCCATGGTCAACCAAACCAACGTCAAAGCCTCCCACCAGAAGTTTATCGCCTGATACAACTTCGGATTTGTGGGAGAAAATTGATGGCTGTAATAAAGCGTGTACGATTATCTGAAATAGCAGAGTTGGTCACAAAAGGTACAACCCCAACAACACTAGGATATGAGTTCCAAGACACTGGTGTGAATTTTTTGAAAATCGAGTGCTTTTCTGAAAAAGGCGACTATATACAGAACAAGGCAACGCATATTTCAGAAGAATGCCACGAAAAATTGAAAAGGTCTCAATTAAAAGAGGGCGATATTCTGTTTTCCATTGCGGGCGTTATAGGACGTGTTGCAATCGTCACAAGGAATATGTTGCCCGCCAACATAAATCAGGCATTAGCAATTATACGAATCAAGAAAGATGATATTTATTTGCCCTATGTTAAGTTGATATTAACCTCTCCCCTTATTAAAAAGCAATTTGAGAGAAAGAAGCAAGGCGTAGCTCAACTGAATATTTCGTTGAAGGACATTAACGACTTAGAAATTCCTCTTCCGGAAATCGGTAAGCAAATAGAGTATGCTAATTCCTTTAAGAAGGTAGAGAAACTTATCTACACGCGCCAATATCAACTCCAAAAGCTGGATGAACTCGTCAAAGCTCGATTTGTCGAATTGTTTGGGGACCCGATATCCAATCCAATGAATTGGAACAAAAGAACATTAAAAGAGGTTTGCACAAAATTAAATGATGGAACACATTTCTCCCCAGAGAGCTTTTCAATGGGTGACTATAAGTATATTACTGCTAAAAACATTAAAGCATCCGGCTTTGATTTCTCTAATATAACGTATGTTCCAGAAGCCGTTCATCGTCCAATATTTGAGAGATGCAATCCTGAACAAGGAGATGTGCTGTATATTAAAGATGGCGCAACTACTGGAATTGCAATAGTGAATACATTGAAGGAAGAATTTACGTTACTCTCAAGTGTGGCGTTGCTTAAACAAAACCGAAATGTAATAAATGGATACTTTTTGGCCGCACTCCTCAACAATGCGGATATGTATTCAGATATTCGTAATAACATGGGAGGTGCAGCAATCACGAGATTAACGATTGCAAAGTTGAATGCTGTTAAGGTTATAGTTCCACCATTAGACTTACAAAATAGATTTGCCGCCTTTGTCGAACAAGTCGACAAATCAAAAGCTGTCGAAGGATTATATTCGTCGTTGTGCCTATAGGCATAATTTATAAACCAATTTAAATAGCAATGAGGTGAAAACATGAGTACTTCTGAATTTAAAAGAGAAGAAAAAACATCCATTCCCGTTGTTGCAATCTGCTATGATTTCGACAAAACTTTGTCTCCTGACGATATGCAGGCGCAGGGATATATCCAATCTGTTGGGTTTGACGTAGGCGATTTCTGGAAGAAATCAAACGGATTGGCACGCGGAAATGATATGGACAACAATCTTGCCTATATGTATGTCATGATGACAGAGTCGGAAGGCAAGTTTGTATTCAATCGTCAGAAACTGCAAGAATACGGTGCGCAGGTGCAATTATTTCCCGGTGTAGAGACTTGGTTTGAAAGAATTCGGAAGTATGGGAAAACCAAAGGCGTCGAAGTTGAGCATTACATTATTTCTTCCGGTCTGAAGGAAATGATTGAAGGAACATCGGTTGCCAAAAATGGCGCGTTCAAGAAAATATACGCCAGTTCTTTCTACTATAATGAGCGCGGCGTAGCAGTATGGCCTGCACAGGTTATAAATTACACAAATAAAACGCAGTTTCTGTTTAGAATTGAGAAGGGTGTTTTAGACATAAACGATCCCGGTGTTAATGAATATTTTACACCGGATAACATGCGAATTCCGTTCAGAAACATGATTTATATAGGTGACAGTGATACGGATATTCCCTGCATGAAACTGGTTAATTCCTATGGAGGCCACTCGATTGGTGTTTATAACGCAGATACTCAAGACAAGAAAAAAGTCTATAAAATGATGCACGATAAGCGTATCAAATATTTTGCACCGGCGGATTATTCAGACGGGCGTGAATTGGATACTCTTGTCAAGGCAATCATTGAGCGAACGGCTTACAACGAAAAACTTGAGACTATGCACTATAAGAACCTGAATGAAGCCGCAGAAGCTGCTTCTGAAAAAAAGTGAAATTTTCTATGCAATACTGTATGGAGAACGTTTTATGACAAACTTCGATATTTTTACCGCCACCCCGCAATTTGAGAGTTTTGCCTCGGTTGCCATCTCCGCCGAGCGCATCCTGCATATCGACCCGTCCGCCTGCGTCCTCAACTGCCGCAGGGCGATGGAGTTTGCTGTAAAATGGATGTACTCGGTGGATAAGGCGTTGGTCATGCCCTATCAGGACACGCTGGTCAGCCTGATGAACGCCGAGGATTTCCGGGATATTGTCGGCACGGACATCTGGCGGCGCATGGATTTTATCCGCCGTATGGGGAACAATGCCGCCCACAGCGGCAAAAAAGTCACCGAGGAACAGGCCGGACTATGCCTTGAAAACCTGTACATTTTCCTTGATTTTGTGGCGTATTGCTATGGGGAAAACTATACCGCCGGGCACTTTGATCGCGCCCTGCTGGAGCAGCCCGCCGAAGCCCCTGCAGTGCAGCCTGACGAAGAAAAGGACATTGATCTTGCTGCCCTTATGGCAGAAAACGCCGCACTGAAAGAGGAACTCACCGCCCGACGCGCCGAGCAGCAACAGACCTATGTCCCCAAACCGCTTGATCTGTCCGAGTACAAGACCCGCAAGCTGTACATTGATACGATGCTCACCGATGCAGGCTGGACCGAGGGCAAAGACTGGCTGAACGAGGTGGAACTGCCCGGTATGCCCAACAAATCCGAGGTAGGCTATGCCGATTATGTGCTTTACGGCGATGACGGTCGTCCTTTGGCTGTGGTAGAAGCCAAGCGCACCTGTGTGGATGTGGCAAAAGGTCGCCAGCAGGCAAAATTGTATGCCGATCTGCTGGAAAAGAAGTATCACCGCCGCCCGGTCATCTTTTTGACCAACGGCTTTGAAACATGCATTACCGACACGATTTACCCCGAACGCAAGTGCGCTGCCATTTATTCCAAACGCGATTTGGAAAAGCTGTTCAACCTGCAATCCATGCGCACCAGCCTGCGGAATGTGATGGTAGACCGCAGTATTGCCGGACGTTATTACCAAGAGGGCGCTATCAAAGCGACCTGTGATGCCTTTACCCGCAACCGCCGCAAGGCTCTGCTGGTCATGGCTACCGGCTCCGGCAAAACACGCACGGTGATTGCCCTGTGCGATGTGCTGCTGCAACATGGCTGGGTAAAAAACATCCTGTTTCTGGCGGACCGCAACAGCCTTGTCACGCAGGCAAAGCGCAGCTTTGTGAACCTGCTGCCGGACTTGTCCGTTACAAACCTCTGCGAAGAAAAAGACAACTACACGGCGCATTGTGTGTTTTCCACCTACCAAACCATGTACAATGTCCTTGACAGCGTACAGGATGAGAACGGCAAGCTGTTTACCTGCGGACACTTTGACTTGGTCATCTGCGATGAGGCACATCGCTCGGTTTACAACAAGTACAAGGACATCTTCAACTACTTTGACGCGCCGTTGGTCGGCTTGACCGCAACGCCCAAGGATGAAATCGACAAGAACACCTATGAAATTTTTGAATTGGAAAACGGTGTTCCCACCTACGGCTACGAGCTGGCGCAGGCTGTTAAAGATGGGTATCTCGTAGATTTTTTGTCCGTTGAAACAAAGTTGAAGTTTATCGAGCAGGGCATCGTGTACGATGACCTGTCAGACGAGGACAAGCAGGCCTACGAGGATACTTTTGAAGATGAAAACGGCGATTTGCCGGAACGTATCGGCTCATCTGCACTGAACGAGTGGATTTTTAACGAAGATACGATCCGCAAAGTGCTGGATACCCTGATGACCAAGGGCATCAAAATCGACTACGGTAACAAGTTGGGAAAGACAATCATCTTCGCAAAGAACCACTCCCATGCCGAAAAAATATTGGAGATATTCAATAAAGAATACCCCCATTTGCCCGGCTTTGCCAAGGTCATTGACAACTATATGACCTATGCCCAAAGCGCGATTGATGAATTCTCTGACCCGAAAAAGCTGCCCCAGATTGCAATTTCTGTAGATATGCTGGACACAGGTATCGATGTGCCCGAAGTGCTGAACCTTGTGTTTTTCAAGAAAGTCATGAGCAAGGCAAAGTTCTGGCAGATGATTGGCCGCGGTACACGCCTTTGCCCTACTCTGTTGGACGGCAAGGACAAAGACAAATTTTATATCTTTGACTTCTGCGGGAACTTTGAGTTTTTCCGCATGAGCAAGGGGAAACCCACTGCTAACATGATTGCGCTGCAAGGGGCGATTTTCCACTTGAAAGCGCAGATTGCTTTTAAGTTGCAAGATTTGGCATATCAGACCACCGATTTGATTGCGTTCCGCAAGGCACTTGTGGATGATATGGTGCGCAAAGTACAGGAGTTGAATAAAGACAACTTTGCTGTGCGCCAGCACTTGAAATATGTGGAATTGTATGCCAACGCGGATAACTACGCCGCTCTGACCTATGAGGACACCTTGCTGATGGGGCAGGAGTTAGCGCCGCTGATTACCCCAGAAGAAGATGACCCCAAGGCGATGCGCTTTGATGCCCTGATGTACGGCATAGAGCTTGCCTACCTTGCAGGAAAAAAGTATGGCAAGGCACGTAGCGACTTGATGAAAAAGGTTGCTGCCGTTGCATCTGTTGCAAACATTCCGGAAATCATGGCACAATCTGATCTTCTCAATAAGATTTTGCACACGGATTATTTGGAAACAGCCGGGATTAACGAATTTGAGCATATCCGCGAAAACCTACGCGACCTTATCAAGTATATTCCTATCGTAAAAGTTCGCTATGATACCAATTTCGATGACGCAATTCTGTCCGAAGATTGGAACGAGTCCGAGTTGGAAAACGATGACTTGAAAAATTACAAGGCCAAAGCGGAATTTTATGTGCGGCAGCATACGGACAACGCCGTTATTGCCAAACTGAAAGGTAATATTCCACTGAATAGCGAGGATGTAAAGTCGCTGGAAGAAATTTTGTGGAACGAAATCGGCACAAAGCAGGACTATGAAGCTGAGTTCGGTCAAAAGCCTTTGGGCGAGTTTGTGCGGGAGATTGTCGGTCTTGATATGAACGCTGCAAAGGAGGCGTTTGCACAGTATCTGAACGATGCCAGCCTTGACAGCAGACAAATCTACTTTGTAAACCAGATTATAGAGTACATTGTGCATAACGGCATGATGAAGGATTTGTCCGTCTTGCAGGAGGCTCCCTTTACCGACCGCGGCAGCATCGTGGAAGTGTTCAGCGATTTGTCTGTATGGGCAGGAATTCGTAAGGTGATAGAGCGCGTGAATGCAAATGCAGTGGCGGCATGATTTTTAAGTTCTGAAACGGTCGTGATATATATTTTCTTGGCGCTTGTCATGCCGTAGCGGTGCCGCCCGCTGCACCTTATTCCGCACTGCTTCGCAATCCATCTCAATATCCACGCAGGTTGCAATATCTCGCCGCAATGCTCTAATACGGGCTGTAAGCGCCTGTATTTGTTCTGAACGGTTAATACTGACGACTTTGCCCTTCTTACTACGGTAGAGTGCCTTACGCCGCGCCGTAAGGTCGTTATATTCGGCTTGCAGGTTCTCCTTACAAGTCAAAAGTTCGTCAAGTGTTGTAATTCGATGCTTCCATAAAAGGTCGCATTGCCGCCGGTAGCGATTGTACTTCAAGAAATCATCGCGCAGCAGGTAGTAGCACCGTTTGCCGACTTTGCCTTTATATGCTTTTCTCAGCAATGCACAGTAGCGATAATAGCAAGCCATAAACCCGGTAATTTTGCGGCATTTATAATTCAGCTTACCGCAATACCGTGCGCGGCGGCGAACAGGCATAGGCAGCTCTTTCGGCTGCCAGCGTGGTGGATGAGGTACTGTTTGCTGCTTGTATTCTTGCTGCATTGCGGGCGGAAGTTTACGCAACTCTTGGAAGTAACTCCGCAAGGCGTCCTCGCTGAAGCGTGGACTAATCTTATCCAATCGAATATTTCTCTGTGCATCTTTGTGGCGCACAGCCATATGTGTAACCTTTGGTTCGTATTTCACCTTATAACCCATTTGCTGCAACTCTGCAATAAATCCGGCAAAGCTGTCTGCGGAAGCCATCGCCATTTCCACATCGGCTTTTACCATACCGCGTAGCGTAGGTGTGCCCTCTTTTTCATGTTTCCACTCGCCGTAAGATTTCCCGTGTCCGTCTGTTTCTACAACCGACAAGCGGTTTTCGCGGCACAGTTCGTCGGAAATAGCTCGAATACCCTTGTAGTAAGTAGTAAAATCATTACGAAACATTCGACCATCCATAAACGAAACCGAGTTTACAACAATATGGTTATGCAAGTGGCCTTTGTCTAAATGGGTGCTGACGGTACATTCAAACCGATCTGCTAAGAATCGCCGTGCGAATTCGCAGCCAATTTCATGCACTTGATCCGGCGTTGCTTCTCCGGACTTAAAACTTTGAATAATGTGATAGCCCACATTGCCACCGTTCAAAGGCTTGCCCCATCGTTGTTTCGTTGCCTGCATAATGCAATAAGCATTTTGCGGCATACAATTAAAGCCCGAAACATAAAGCTGGTGTTCGGTTTTATCCTTGTTCTGTGTGTAGCCGATTAACCGCTGCATATCTGCCGTACTGAAATATTCTGTCTTTTGCGGATTGGCAGCATAGTCTAAGCAGCCTTTTAGTTGCCCACGAACGGGCAAAATCTTTGTAATAGCCATTAACTTTTCTCCTGCATAAACTGCCAGATGCGCTGCATGATGCAGCTCGCCTCAGCAAGTTGAGCATTTTCAATCTTGCCTGTACTGTTAGCCAGCCGGGTAAGCTGGTTCAAATTGTTGCCGACTGCGGCTACCTGTGCTGCCAAGGCTTTATAGCTATCCGGCGGGCGTTCGCGTATTGTACAGCCACTAACCAACGCTCGGAGAAACGGCTCCATTTTCATGCCGGCGGCATCGCATTTGCTTTTCAGTTGGATGTATTCCTTTTCGGTAAATCGCACCGTCACCTGCTTTTGTCGTTTTAACATTTGCTTTCTCCTATCGGGGTCTTAGGGGTCTGCCCCTAACAAGGGCGTTATGCTGGCATGACAGCATAATGACGTGCTTGCCGCACTGTCCGGGAACGCTATCACTTTCCCGGTAAAGAGAGTGAATCGTTCGTGTTTTCCTCTGCGTAAATCAGTTCAGCACACACAATTTCTTCGGCCTGTGCTTGCAAGCCTTGCATAGCTGCTGCCCATTCCAGCGGGTTACAACGTTTCATTTCTTCATTGATTTTGGCTTCCGCTGCCAATACTTTGGTAAGACTTTCAACTTGACGATGTGCCTCGCAGTCAATGTTCGTGAGGTGCTGTGCCAGCGTTCCATCCAACAACATCTGGTCGCGCTCCATTGGTCGATGCTCATCAAGGTATCGCGCTCGCATCATGCCGTATTTTCCAATGGTGTTGTCTGTGATTGGACCATTTTCCAACTTTGGAATCAGATAGCCGTTTTTTTCATTGTGTAACCCTTTCATTCTGCAAGCCTTCTGAAAAAGAGAGACTGTTGTGCGGCAAATTTTCTGCACTGTCCTTTTTCTTTTTCAGATGGCTTATTTATAGTATTTGATATAGTAATTACTAAGAGTATTTAATTATAGTAATTATAATACTGCCTACATTACCGCCACTGCGCTTACCACAGGTGTGGTTACCACTGGTGCGGTTTTGTGGGTAGTGGTCATACCAGTAGGTACATTTTGTAGGGTGTGGTTGGCTTTCGTCAGATTGGTATTGCTGATGTTTCCCTGTGCATCGTAATAGATTAAATACACACCGTTCCAACCGTTATTGGAATCGCGCAGTTCATACTCATAGCAGAATCGTCCACGATTTGCCGGACGAACGTGCGCAACCAAATAGCCATTATTTTTCAACATATCCCATGCACGATTAAAGGCGCGTTCGCCCTCGGTGCAGTGGTTCATCAGCCATTGCTTTGTCAGCGGTACTGCGGTATAATCAATACGGGCAGCAATCAAGGCATACAACCCTTTAGCGCTCATGGATAAGCTATCGTTGAACAGTGCCTCGTTCTGCACAACAGAGTATCCGCGCGTTTTGCGGACAAAAGCACCACTTTCAGCAGCAGAATTTGTGTTTTTCACGGTAAAATCTCCATACAAAGAAAAAAGATTTGGACTGAAATATAGCCAAATCTTCAAATTCTGTACAAATTTTCAATTTTCCCTGTGTTGTGCCAAAAAGTGTTGCCCGAAAAACGATTGTTGCCCAAATGTTGCCCAAACAGCCACGGGCAACATATAAAACGAAATAAGTCAAAATATCAAAAACAAGTGTAAGAACAGAAAACAGACGTTTCAACGCAAAGCGGAATAAAGAGATATAAGACGAATACCTTGATGTACTTAACTCGAAATGCGATAGGGCGTTTGTAGCGCCGCCAGAGTTCAAATCTCTGATGCT
>ENA-UAPO01000859-UAPO01000859.1-human-gut-metagenome-genome-assembly--contig:-NODE-859-length-12167-cov-6.037153_pt1 | contig 12167 bp, 9 predicted proteins | sample MGYA00243481_ERZ654579 | MGnify/ENA primary metagenome ERZ654579 (study PRJEB26926, sample SAMN06164546) | human gut metagenome | biome: ENVO:00009003; feature: ENVO:2100002; material: ENVO:00002003... | reverse complement strand
GTTGAACTGGTAACAGGTGAAGGTGACAGACTGAACCTCAAATCCAAACTGTCCCAGTATGTATCTCTTGCAAACATCTTCTCCGGCGGAGAAATTCCGGAACTTGAGATCGTAGCATATGAGAAAGAAGATATCGACAAACTTCTCAGCTTCATGATCAACGGTTGATTTTAGAGAGTATAGAGTGGGGACGTGACTGGTTCATGTCCCCACTAGCATTATGCATGGCAAAATTAACCAGGGGGTGCATGCACTTCCTGGTCAAGCTACGTTTGGAGTTAGCCTTGCTAAACACTGTATTAAGAAAGGACATGAATATACCATGGAAAAGACAAAGATTGATATTATTTCCGGTTTCCTTGGAGCCGGTAAAACTACATTGATTAAGAAACTTCTGAAAGAGGCTTATGCAGATGAGCAGGTTGTACTGATCGAAAACGAATTTGGTGAGATTGGTATTGACGGTGGTTTCCTGAAGGAAGCGGGAATCCAGATCCGGGAAATGAATTCCGGATGTATCTGCTGTTCATTAGTGGGAGATTTCGGCACTTCTCTGAAAGAGGTTGTGGACAAATATCATCCGGACAGAATCCTGATCGAGCCATCAGGTGTTGGTAAACTTTCAGATGTTATCAAGGCAGTACAGGGTGTTCAGGGAGATGTGGATATCGTTCTGAACAGCTATACAACTGTAGTTGATGCAAAGAAGTGCAAAATGTATATGAGAAACTTTGGTGAGTTCTTTGATAATCAGGTTGAATATGCAGGTGCGATCATCATGAGCCGTACAGATATCATTGATGAGAAGAAAGCACAGCAGGCAATGGAACTTCTTCGTGGAATTAATGCGAAAGCTGCTATCATCACCACTCCGATTGAGAAACTGGACGGAAAGAAAATCCTTGAGGTTATGGAGAAACCGGTATCTCTTGAGGAAGAACTGATGTCTGAGGAAGAGGTATGCCCGGAGTGCGGACATGTACATGAACATGGAGAGCATCATCATCACGATCACGACCATGATCATGAATGTGGCTGTGGACATGATCACGAAGAACATGAACATCATCACCATGACCACGACCATGAATGCGGCTGTGGACATGATCATGAGGAACATGAGCATCATCACCACGATCACGACCATGAATGCGGCTGCGGACATGATCATCACGATCATCACCATCATCACGCAGATGAGGTATTTACAAGCTGGGGACGTGAGACGATTAAGAAATACACAAGAGAAGGTCTTGAGAAGATGCTTGAGGCTCTTTCAGCTTCTGAAGATTACGGTATTATTCTTCGTGCAAAGGGAATGCTTCCTGCAGAAGACGGAACATGGATTTATTTTGACATGGTTCCGGAGGAAACAGAGATCCGTGAAGGTGCACCGGAATACACAGGTCGTCTCTGCGTGATCGGCTCCAAACTGAAAGAAGATAAGCTTGCAGAATTATTCGGGCTTGCATAATGATCATGAGGAAACAGCGATTTATGGCAATCCTCTAAAATACTGCATCTGGATTCAGCTCATCAGAGTGTGAAATCCTCTCGTCATAGATGCGCGACTGAATGATTTCGGCAGATAATAACAGAATCAGAATAAAGATAAAGGAATAAATTATATGATGGATGATATCAGAGTTCCCATTTATTTGGTTACGGGATTCCTGGAAAGCGGAAAGACTACTTTCCTGGATTTTACATTGCAGCAGGAGTATTTTGCCATTGACGGCAAAACTCTGTTGATCCTTTGCGAAGAAGGCGAAGAAGAATATGATATGGATAAACTGAAACTTACAAACACAGTTGTGGAAGTGATCGAGGATGAAGAAGATCTGACACCACAGCGTCTGGCTGCCATGGATATCATCCATCAGCCGGAGCGTGTTGTGATCGAGTACAACGGAATGTGGCTTGTAAGTAAGTTTGAGCAGATGGAGCTTCCGGAAGGCTGGGGCATTGAGCAGGAGATTACCTGTGTGGATGCAACTACTTATCAGGTTTATATGGCAAACATGAAATCTCTGTTCATGGATATGATCAGAAATACAGATATGGTTGTATTTAACCGCTGTAAAGAGGGAGATCCGCTTCCTGCATACAGACGAGGGATCAAGGTCGCAAATCAGAGTGCAGAGGTTATCTTTGAAAATGAAGAGGGCGAGATGGATGACATTTTCCAGGATGAGATGCCGTTTGATATCAATGCACCGATCATTGAGATTCCACCGGAAGATTATGGTATCTGGTTTGTGGATGCCATGGATAATCCGGATAAATATGTAGACAAAATTGTCCGCTTTAAAGGACGTGTCATGAAACCACGTGGAATGGGAAGTAAATTCTTTGTTCCGGGACGTGTGGCAATGACCTGCTGCGCAGATGATACCACTTTCCTTGGATACGTGTGCAGAAGCGATTATGCACCGCATATCAAAGAGGGCAGCTGGGTAGAAGTAACAGCGAAGGTCGCATTTGAGAACCGTACAGAATATCAGGGTGAGGGCATTGTTCTTTATGCAAGTGATGTGAAAGAATGCGAGCCGCTTAAGGAAGAGATGGTATATTTTAATTAATTATCTTAGCGTGTGTTTGAAAAATGCTTTCCGCAAGATGTGCGTTACAATTTGCAGGATTGGTTTTTGAACACACTTTAGAGGATGTAAAAAAATAAATTTGACATCAGGACAGGTATGGTAATTCCGGAAAATGGTGTTAAATTAAGCAGGAGACACATATATGTATTTAGTAGTTGGCCTGGGAAATCCCGGGAAACAGTATGAAGCAACACGCCACAATATGGGATTTGATACCGTTGACCGTCTGGTAGAGGATTACAATGTCCCTCAGGGTGGTGTGAAATTTAATGCCATGTACGGTAAAACTATGATCGGCGGAGAGAAAGTGATTCTTATGAAGCCGCTTTCTTTTATGAACCTGAGTGGCGGTCCTGTTCGTGAGATGGCGAATTATTTTAAAATTGATCCGGAATCAGAGCTTATTGTTATTTATGATGATATTGATCTGGAGCCCGGGCAGCTTCGCATCCGCAAGCAGGGAAGTGCCGGCGGACATAACGGGATCAAAGACATTATCCGCCAGCTTGGCACAGAGAAATTTCTCCGTATCAAAGTAGGAGTTGGTGCAAAGCCGAAGGGATGGGATCTGGCAGATCATGTACTTGGCAGATTTTCCACAGAAGACAGGAAACTTGTGGATGAAGCAATAGCAAAGGCGGCAAAGGCTGTGGATATCATAATCTCACAGGGTACAGATGCAGCCATGAACGAATATAACAGAAAAGTACCTGTACAGAAATAAGCAGACAGGAAACAGATGATTGTTCAGCAAAAGGTATAGAAAGCGGTAACTGGAAACAGAAGCCGCTTTTATTACGTCGAAGGATCATGAGGGGTGAAGATGAAAGCATTTTTAACACCTCTGCAGGGGCTTGCAGAGTTTGAACAGATTAAAGAAAAAAGCAAAACGAATAAGGGAATCCTGCAGGTTTCGGGGTGTATGGAATCGCAGAAATCTCATCTGATGTACGGACTTTCCGGGATTGCGCCTTATCGTCTGATCTTGGCGGAGGACGAACGCCGCGCCAGAGAAATTTATGAAGATTACAGATTTTATGACAGAAAAGTGTATTCTTATCCTGCGAAAGATCTTCTGTTCTTTCAGGCAGATATCCATGGAAATCTGCTGATACGTCAGAGGATGAAGGTCATTAAGGCGTTACTGGAAGAGAAAGAACTGACAGTTGTTACAAGTATTGACGGATGTATGGATTTTCTGGAATCTCTGGAAAAGATAAAAGAACAGCTGATTCATTACGAAAGTGACAGCACCGTAGACATAGAACAGCTGAAGAACCAGCTGGTGGCTTTAGGTTACGAGCGGGTAGGACAGGTGGAAATGCCGGGGCAGTTCTCTGTGCGTGGCGGTATTGTGGATATTTACTGTCTCACTGAGGAAAATCCATGGAGAATCGAGCTTTGGGGAGATGAGATTGATTCTATCCGGAGTTTTGATCCGGAGAGTCAGCGTTCTCTGGAAAATCTGGAAGAACTTACGATCTATCCGGCGGTGGAGCATATAGGGGACAAGGATATGGTTTCCTTCCTGGATTATTTTCCGGAGGAAAGAACCATAATCTTTCTGGATGAACCAAACCGACTGACTGAGAAAGGCGGGGCTGTAGAAGAAGAGTACAGACAGAGCCGTATGCACAGAGAGGAAAAAGGCAGCCGGAATCTGCCGGAAAACTGGCTTTGTTCTTTTGAACAGCTTCAAAAAGAACTGAATAAACGCAACTGTATTTCTGTATGTGCGCTGGAACCGAAACAGGCAGGCTGGAAAGTGCGGGAGAAATTTTACCTGGAGGTAAAATCAATCAGCGCTTATAACAACAGTTTTGAACTTCTGGTAAAAGATCTTCATCAGTATAAGAAACAGGGATACAGGATCGCGTTGCTTTCCGGTTCCCGCACAAGGGCCGAGAGGCTGGCAAAGGATCTTCAGGAAGAGGGACTGGCAGCCTTTTATGGACAAGATTATGACAGGGAGATCTGTCCGGGCGAGATCATGGTGGTTTATGGCCATGCAAAGAAGGGCTTTGAATACCCGTTGATCAAGTTTGCGGTAATGACAGAATCTGACATTTTTGGACAGGAACAGAAAAAAAAGAAGAAAAAAAATTACAGTGGAAGCCGTATTCAGGATTTTGCGGAGCTTTCTGTCGGCGATTTTGTTGTCCATGAAAAGCATGGTCTTGGTATTTACCGAGGAATTGAAAAAGTTGAAGTAGACAGGATCGTTAAAGATTATATTAAAATTGAATACAGAGGCGGAAGCAATCTCTATATTCCTGCTACTCAGCTTGACTGTCTGCAGAAATATTCAGGGGCAGATGCTTCAAAGGCTCCGAAGCTGAACAAACTTGGTACTCAGGAGTGGAATAAAACAAAGAGCAAGGTTCGTGGGGCAGTTAAAAATATTGCAAAAGAACTGGTAGAGCTTTATGCAGTGCGTCAGGAAAAGGAAGGATATGTCTGTGGTCCTGATACTGTATGGCAGAGAGAATTTGAAGAAATGTTTCCATATGAAGAGACAGAGGATCAGCTCAGTGCTATTGAGGATGCCAAACGTGATATGGAGAGTACCAGGATTATGGACCGGCTTATCTGCGGGGATGTGGGATACGGCAAAACAGAAGTGGCGCTGCGTGCCGCATTTAAGGAAGTACAGGAGAGCAGACAGGTAGCTTATCTTGCACCTACAACGATCCTTGCGCAGCAGATTTATAATACCTTTGTGCAGAGGATGAAGGAATTTCCGGTACGTGTGGAACTGTTGTGCAGATTCCGGACCCCGGCACAACAGAAGAAGGCAATCGAAGATCTGAAAAAAGGTCAGGTGGATGTGATCATTGGAACGCACAGAATCCTTTCCAAAGACGTACAGTTCAAAAATCTTGGCCTGTTGATCGTTGATGAGGAACAGCGGTTTGGAGTTACGCATAAGGAAAAAATCAAGCAGTTAAAGAAGGATGTGGATGTCCTTACACTGACTGCAACGCCCATTCCCCGTACTCTTCATATGAGCCTGATCGGAATCCGGGATATGAGTGTCCTGGAGGAGCCTCCTATGGACAGAATGCCGATCCAGACATATGTTATGGAATATGATGAAGAGACAGTCCGAGAGGCTATCAACAGGGAATTGCGCAGAGGCGGACAGGTTTATTATGTTTATAATCGAGTGACGGATATTGCAGATGTTGCCCTGCGTATTGCGAAGCTGGTGCCGGACGCAAGGGTGGATTTTGCTCATGGCCAGATGAGTGAGAGGGAACTGGAGAATGTGATGTATTCCTTTGTAAACGGGGATATTGATGTGCTGGTTTCCACCACGATCATTGAGACAGGGCTGGATATTTCCAATGTAAATACTATGATTATCCATGATTCAGACAGATACGGGCTTTCTCAGCTTTATCAGCTTCGGGGAAGGATCGGGCGTTCCAACAGAACTGCCTATGCGTTTCTGATGTACAGAAAGAATGTGATGCTGAAGGAGACGGCTGAGAAGCGTCTGGCTGCGATCCGCGAGTATACGGATCTGGGAAGCGGATTTAAGATTGCAATGAGAGATCTGGAACTTCGAGGTGCCGGAAATCTGCTGGGTGCGCAGCAACATGGACATATGAATGCGGTTGGATATGATCTTTATTGTAAGATGCTCAATGAAGCAGTGAAAGAGGCGAAGGGTATCCATACAATGGAGGATTTCGAGACATCAGTTGATCTGAATGTTGATGCGTATATTCCTGATTCCTACATCAGTAATGAATTTCAGAAGCTGGATATTTATAAAAGAATTGCGGGGATTGAGACACAACAGGATTATGATGATATGCTGGAAGAACTTCTGGACCGTTTCGGAGAACCCGGAAAGGCAGTGCTGAATCTTCTGGCGATTGCGAAGTTAAAGGCGATTGCTCATCAGGGGTACGTAACGGAAATAAAGCAGACTGGAAAAATAGTCCGGTTTACCCTTTATGAGAAAGCAAGGCTGAATACAGAAGGCTTTCCGGCTCTTATGCAGAAATACAGAAGAGGTCTGCAGTTTAAGAATGAGCAGGAACCGAAATTTATCCTGGAACCACAGGGGAATCTGATCCTGGCATTGACGGAATTTGCAGAGGAACTTAAGAGCATGGCGGAAAATATGTGAAATATACTACATATTTTTCGATTTGCCTTGCCCTTCGCAGGAAAAAAGTTTATACTCTAATAACAGTACATTCTGGGAAAGTGGTATGGAAGAAAGACCAGATTGATAATATGGAGGAAGAAATGAAAAAAATGGTAAAGAGAACAGCCGTTGTGACACTGGCAGGTGTGATGTCAGTTGGTATGCTTTCCGGCTGTGGAAGTAAAACATTAGATGGAACAAAGACAGTGGCTACTGTTGACGGAACAGATATTCCGCTTGGAGTTGTAAGTCTTTATGCCCGCGAACAACAACAGCAGACAACAACCATGTATTTAAATTATATGGGAAGTGCAGATAATATCTGGGATCAGACAGCAGGTGATGATTCAGATGAGACTTATGGTGATCAGGCAGTGACAAGCAGTCTGGAGTCTGTTGAGAAGATGTATATTCTCAAAGAGAAGGCTGCGGATTATAACGTAGAGCTTACAGATGATGATGAAGCAGCGATCGCAGATGCAGCATCACAGTTTATGGCTGCAAACAGTGAAGAGACAATTAAGGAACTTGCGGTAACGGAAGATCAGGTAAAAACACTTCTGGAGCTTCAGACAATTCAGAAGAAGATGTATGATCCGGTTGTAGCAGAAGGAAAGATCACAGTTTCTGATGATGAAGCGAATCAGACAACCTTCACTTATGTAAGTATCTCTACAAGCGGTGATGATATAACTGATGAGGAGAAAAAGACTAAGAAAGAACAGGCTCAGGAGATTCTGGATAAGATGAAAGAGGATCCTACAGCAGACATGAGTGAGATTGCCAAAGGTGTAGATGACAGTTATTCTGCAGTACAGGGTAATTTTACAACAAAAGAGAGCGAAGACGAGGATGAAGATTCCGGCAGCGAGGCATATCCGGATGAGGTTCTGAAGGTTCTGAGAGGACTGAAAGACGGAGAAGTTGCAGACAATATTATTGAGACTGACACAGGATACTATGTAGTAAGACTTGACAAGATCAATGATGAAGATGCCACAGCTTCCAAGCGAGAATCTCTTCAGAATTCCAAAGAAAGTACCTATTTTACAGATACAACTGCTAAATGGCTGGATGAGGCAGATGTAAAGGCGGTTAAGAAAGTCATTAAGACACTTAAGATTACTGACAAACATACCTTCATGGCACCGACTCCTACCCCGGTTCCGGAAACACCGACACCTGAAGTGACAGAAGAGGCAACTCCAACACCGGAAACAGAGGAAGTTACAGAAACACCTGCAGCAGAAGATACAGAGACAACAGAGACTCCGGTGGCAGAGGAAGAAGCAGCAGAAACTACTGAAACACCGGAAGCAACACCGACAGAAGCAGCTAAATAAGAAAATCCGAACTGTCAGTAGCCTGCTGATAGGAATTGAGTATTGTAAATTAAAACAGCTATGATGAAAACCTGAGTGTTTTCACATAGCTGTTTTTAAGTTTAAATAAATCCGAAATCATTCTCCTAAATATGCAAAAATAACACAGATAAATAGAGATATGATAATACGTTATTTTGTATGTTCTGCTAAATGAGATGGAAATGCTTCAAAGCATTGGCAATTCCGTTATCTTCGATATTGGTTGTCTGGTAAGTGCAGTGAGGCAGGATCAGGGGATCCGAGTCGCCCATTGCGATGCTGTTTCCGGCGAACTGCAGCATAAGAAGATCGTTCGTGCTGTCGCCGAATGCATAGGTGTCTTTGACCGGAACCCCAAGGCGGTCTGCCAGAAACCGGATTCCGGTTGCTTTGCTGAGATTTTTCTGAGTCAGTTCCCAGGCCTTGTCTTCATGTATGAAACACAGAAAATGTTCATCTGTAAATTTGCGGAAAGTTTCCATATCAGAATCAGCAGACGGAAAAGCCAGAAACTTGTCAAATGTAAAATGGTTGTATGTTTCGGGCGGGTAGAGAGCCAGATCTTCTACTATAACTTCTGCTTTCAGCTTCTGAACAGTTTCAGGAACAGCACATGAACTGCTGTCATATAAAATCTTATCCGGGCGTTCAAAAAACGCAGGAATTCTGCATTCCCGCAGTAATTCTGTTGTTTTACGGCAGAGCGGATTTGGAATAGAACTGGAAAACAAAAGCTCTTCATTCATATAAATCTGGCTGCCGCATCCGCATACATAGCCGTCGAATCCCATTTCTTTAATGATTTCCGGAATCATTGTATAGGTACGTCCGGAATTGATGAAAAGGAGATGACCATTATAGCGGGCTTCTTTTAAAGCCTGTTTCGCACTGTCCGGAACTGTCCATGGGTAAGGGGTTAACAGGGTTTTGTCAATGTCAAAAAATAAGAGTTTACGATTATTCTCCATCAGATGTCTCCTCTGTCTCAGTATCTGTATTGTCATAAAATTCGTCATCAGAAGGATTTTCATTTCCTGTATGTACGCGGATTCCGTTCAGTTCAACTTCGCCTTCCATTGGGATCACAAGGCACTTGCGTCCGTCAATTACGAGTGTTTCCACAAGATCGGCACGTTCAGGATCTACGTGGACTACAACATCCGGGGTTTTGATCTCGAATCTTTTTGTATTGGTGATGTTGGAAGCAACCAGAGAGGATTTTTCCCCGGCTGTGATCTCGTATTGTTCATCAAATGACTGTAGTTTTTCATCTTCTACGCCGCATTCTTCAAAGAGGCGTTTTACCTCAGATTTGGTCAGAACTACAGGTTCCGGCTCATCCTTCTGTGATTCGATCAGGTCGTTTAATTTCTCGTGAATGCTTAATACAGTGTCATATCTGCAGTCGTCGCCCAGAGTATCTTCAACCAGTGCGTTAAAGGAATCACGCTGTCCTCCTGCAGAAAGAGGTGCTGTACATCCAAGCAGTTCATCGATAAAAATATCCCGAAGCTCGTTTGCATTTTTACTATAATAAAGGACACCATGGATGTCAGTGCTACGGTCGTTAAACTGCGGGAAAAGGAAAGCAACATCCGGAAGTTCCACGATCCAGTCGCGGATACGGTCCTGGATGCTGTTGGTTTCGGCATTGTAGCAAAGACCTGCCTTAGAGAGTTTTACAGGACAGATACAGCACATGATGTGCTCATAAATCTCATCAGATGCATCAAACATTTCTGCACCGTCGGAAGACTTTCCGGGGATATCATATACTCCATGGATCAGGATGATGTAGTAGTTTTCGGGATAATCATAGTTTTCAATGATCTTATCGTAGAAACTTTCTACCAGTGCATCATCGGTCAGTTTGCTTTCTCTCAGTTTCATAAGAAAATGTTGAGTTCCACCCTCAGTTTCCTGCTCGAGAGGAAATTCCATGTTCATCAGATTTTTTCCTATTGTTCCGGAAAGGGATTTGCGGAAAATTTCAAAGTATTTGAACATTTCTTCTTCTGATAAAGAGAGAAATGCTTCTTTCAGTTCGGTTTTTTTATTCTTTTCTCCGTCAACGTAACATCCGCAGATGCGGGTGAGAGAACAGTTCTCGGGAGTGAACTGTTTCTTGATTTCAGAAATTTCTTTTTTGTTCATATAGTTTATACCTCATGTTAGTCTGTTCTTTATTATAGACCAGTTGTGATGCAGGGGCAAGGAAATTTGCCTGAAAATTATGGGAAATACAGGTGAGTTTTGGTAGATGTAGTGCTATAATATAGGAAGATATTGTTGCCTGACTGTGTTGCTGAGAACGTGGTGGACAGTAATGTTGCTTTGACAGTGATGAAAATAAATACAGGAGGATATGAGACATGAATGAAACAATAAAAAATCTTTTGGAGCGAAGAAGTGTACGTGGTTATAAAGAAGATCTGGTGCCGGAAGAAGTGTTGAATGAGATTCTTGAAGCAGGGGAATACGCACCAAGCGGAATGGGACAACAGGGTACACTTATGGTAGTGACACAGAATCCGGAACTTGTTGCGAAGCTTTCTAAAATGAATGCGGATGTGATGGGGACTGAGAGTGATCCGTTCTATGGGGCACCGACAGTTGTTGTGGTTTTTGCAGACAGTAATATGCCTACCTGTGTGGAAAATGGAAGCCTTGTTATGGGAAATCTGATGAATGCTGCTCATGCCCTTGGGGTTGATTCCTGCTGGATTCATCGTGCAAGAGAGGTGTTTGCTTCTGAAGAGGGAAAGGCATTGAAGGCAGAGTGGGGCGTGCCGGAGTCTTATGTTGGAATTGGTTACTGTGTTCTGGGCTATCGCTCCGGGGAATATCCGAAGGCGAAAGCGAGAAAAGATGGGTTTGTGATCAGGGTGTGATTGTAGTGTGGCGGCAGAGTGATTCCTGAAACAGGCTGGCAGGAAAGGATGTGAGAGTGTTTGGGAAATCAAGTTGCCGGCACAGTAGCTGTGAGAGAGGGTTGCTGTTGAGTATATTTGATTTTAAGAGAAAGAAGTATAGAACGTTTCTGCAGGATTCTGAGACGGGTGAGGAGATTGCTGAGGAGTATGAGAAAGGCCGGGGAGTCTGGAAAAAGCATGATGTTCAGGATGGGAAGGGTTCGGAGATGAGAGAGGATCTGATAAGGAAGCATTATTGGTTTTCGGGGAGAGTGCAGGGAGTTGGATTTCGCTATCGGGCCTGTTATATTGCCAGTTCTCTGGGGGTTACCGGTTGGGTGAGAAATAACTGGGATGACCGCGTGGAGATGGAGGCGCAGGGGAGCAGGGAGCTGCTTGCGCAGATGGTGGAGATGTTGGGGAGACAGAGGTTTATTGAGATTGAGGGGATTGAGGAGAGGGTGATTCCGGTGGAGGTTGAGAGTGGGTTTTATTCCAGATGAAAGGGACGCAAGCTCAAATCATTCTCTTCGGCTCGGTTTCGGGCCTTAAGAAAAGCTAAGCCCCGGAAAATCTGCTAAAAGCATTCACAGATAACTCAAACTCGCCGCGAAGCGGCTCAGACAGTGAGTGATCTGCGAATAACGCAGATTTCCCGGGGCTAAGTTTTTCTAAAGGCCCTGCAAATGTCGCCGAAGAGAATGATTTGAGCTTGCTGGCTGTTGGCTGTGACAGAGATGGCTGAAAGAGAAGCGGGATGGTGGTTTGTTAGTTTGACGGAATAGAAAAGTTTCCTATATATAGTATGAATGGGACGGAAAAGCTGGGGTGTTGTGTATATATGGTATGTGGGTGCTGCAATATAGGAAGGATAGATGGGGAGGATGGTTGGAATTCAGGTGTAAGATAGACTGGATGGTTGCTGGGGATTTAGTGGAGATTAGGGTGAAAATATAAAAAGTTTGTCAAATTATGAAATTAACTGTTGACAGGGGCTGCTTTCGGTGTTATATTAGTTGAGCTGTCGGAAATAATTGTTTCTTAGAAAGAGACAATTTAAAGTGATTTCTGAAAGAAAAAAGAAATTAAAAAAAGTGCTTGACAACTTAAAACAAATATGTTAAAG
>ENA-UAPO01000823-UAPO01000823.1-human-gut-metagenome-genome-assembly--contig:-NODE-823-length-12578-cov-6.203466_pt1 | contig 12578 bp, 13 predicted proteins | sample MGYA00243481_ERZ654579 | MGnify/ENA primary metagenome ERZ654579 (study PRJEB26926, sample SAMN06164546) | human gut metagenome | biome: ENVO:00009003; feature: ENVO:2100002; material: ENVO:00002003... | reverse complement strand
ACACCCTACATGAGGCGCTTTTTATTCATGTCTACTAATTCTGGGGCAGTTCAGTACTACAGTGATTAGGGGCTTTTTTTATGCAAAAATGCCCTTTGGGTACATTTTCGGCAAAAAGTATACGATTTTTGGGTACATTTTTGGGGTCAAATCGGGGTACTTAAGAGCTATCAAAAAACCGCAGGAGTACGCAGCATGACAAAGAAAACAACGCCTGCTTACAGAGCAAGCAAAGAGGAAACTATTCCAATAAATAAGTTGCATCCATTCTCCAATCATCCGTTCCATATCCGACATGATCTGGAATTCAGTGAATTGGTAGACAGTATTTCAGAGAGCGGCATCATTACGCCCATCATCGTCAGACCAAAGGTTGGTGTCGGCTATGAAGTGATAAGCGGACATCGCCGGTGGGAGGCTTGTAAGGAACTCGGCATCGAAAGCATCCCTGCTAGAGTGGAATACATAGACGATGACGAAGCCACGATCCTGATGGTCAACAGCAATATCCAGCGTGAGCATGTGTTGCCAAGTGAAAAGGCGTTTGCTTATAAAATGCGCATGGAAGCGATGAAACATCAAGGAAAAGCAACTTCGTCCCAACTTGGGACAAAGTTGAGAACACTTGATGCTATGGGTAAAGAAGTTGATGAAAGCCGTAATCAAATACATCGTTACATTCGTTTGACGTATGCCTTCGTTAGACATTGCATTATTCAGGGAGTTATAAGCGGTGTCGTCATGGTAATAGGCATACCACTTTGTGTTCTTACTAACAAAATCACGAATTACACAAAGGTACGGTAAATCTGCTGCTCCTGCCGACCAGTCAAAAATCACAACTTTATAGTGGGTTATATTTCTTCCGTCCGCAATCTCCAAGAAAGAACGCCCATTCTCTCTTGAGATATTTCGGCATACGGGGCATCTGCATCATCTCCTTGCCCGCGCCGGGTTTGCGGATTTGCTTTTGAAAATAGAAAACGCCCAACATCTCCCGAAACTGTTCGCTTTCGGGGCGATTTTGGACGTTTTTGTTTGATATGAGGGGCTTTACGATGGTGGGGAATATAACTTTATCGCTTATAGTGGGAAAGCCCGCTATTTGCTGCTTTGTGGCAATAGAAAAGCGCCACATCGCTGCGGCGCTTTTGCTTTGCCCGGAAGATGGAGCGAGGGGGCTGTTCAGTTATCTGTTGTGCTTTTTCTTGCTGGCAACAACGGCTGTTCCAATGGCTGCACTACCGCTGACAAGCATAAGGCCAACCAGCAAAGCAGGGTTGCTTGTGTCGCCGGTCTGCGGAATGGTGTACTGAGGTGTGGCTGTTGCAGCAGGTGCCGGGGTGGCCGTTGCAGCAGGTGCCGGGGTGGTCTTGTCGGCGTCCTTGTATTGCAGGGCAGGCACGTCCTCCTCGAAGATTGCCTTGACCTCCACGTTGGCGCTCGGCATGATGAACTTATTGTTCTTGATGGTCACGCCGCCGCTGATGACCTCCCACTCCTTGAAGTGCTAGCCCTTGTTTGGCTTGGCGGTCAGGGTGATCTCCGTACCGACCACCGCTTTTGCATGAGAGGCGGAAGCCGTTCCGTTTCCGTCCGTTTTCACGGTGATGGTAAACTCGGTGGGTGCAGGGGGTGCATCCTCCTCGAAGATGGCCTTGATCGCAACATTGGTGTCCGGCATGGTGAACTTGTTGTTGGTGATTACAAGTCCTGCCGGAGATACGACCTGCCACTCCTTGAGGTGATAGCCCTTGTCGGGCGTAGCGCTCAGGGTGATCTCCGCACCGGCAACAGCCTTTGCGGGAGAGGCGGAAGCCGTTCCGTTGCCGCCGCTAGTCACGGTGACGGTATGCTCGGTAGGCGCGGGAGGCGTATCCTCCTCGAAAATTGCTTTGACCTCCACGTTGTTGTCCGGCATGGTGAACTTGTTGTTCTTGATGGTCACGCCGCCGCTGATGACTTGCCACTCCTTGAAGTGGTAGCCCTCTTTGGGCATGGCGGTCAGGATGATCGTCGTACCGGCCGCAGCGGTGGAAGGAGTTGCGGCACCAGTGCCGTTTCCGTCATTACTGACGGTGACGGTGTAGGTGGAGGGGGTAATAACGCTGTTCTTCCATAGTGCTTTGATCTCAATATCCCCGTTCACGGTGTAGGAATCTCCCACCTTGTACTCCGTGCCGCCGATCTCCCAAGCCTTGAACTCCTGATCGGCGGGAGCGGTGAAGCCGCACTCGGGCAGGATGTAATTTGTCTCTGCCTTGACGGTAACAGGCTCCATGCTGCCGCTGCCGCCGTTGCCATTGAAGGTGATCGTACAATCCGCGAGTGGTGCACCCTCACCCACCGTGACCGCCACATCGGGGCCGGCAAAGTGGTTGTTATCCTCCGCATAGCGGACGAAGTAATTGCCAGCGGACAAGTTTTCAATCTCCGTGCCGCTGCACGCCGTATAGATGCTTTTGTCTGCCATACGGTATTCCATCTTGTCGGTCACGCCGCTGATCTTGCCGTCGCCGCCGCCCTCAGTGGTAGGCGCGACACCGATCAAGCCGTTAGGCACTTCCTGCGTGGCTTTGCCGATGCTCCACGCCGCGGTCACGGCATCGGTGCTGCCGTCCGCCCATCTGCCGGTCTTGGATGTGACGCGAACGGTGTAATCGCCCGCGTCCGTGGCGGTGTTGCCGGAGATGTCCATAGTAGCGAGATCATAGCCGTTCACGGTCGCGGTATGCACAGAGCCGTTATAAGTATATGTTCCCGTTACGCTGATGTTGGGCTTTGCGGGATCGGTGGGCACGGGAGGCGCGTCCTCCTCGAAGATTGCCTTGATCTCCACCTCGCTGTCCGGCATGGTGAACTTATCGTCCTTGATAGTCACATTGCCACGCATGACCTGCCACTCCTTGAAGTGGTAGCCCTCTTTGGGCATGGCGGTCAGGGTGATTTCCGTGCCGGCCGCAGCCTTTGCAGGAGATGCAGAAGCCGTTCCGTTGCCGCCGCTGGTCACGGAGATGGTAAACTCGGCAGGCGCGTCTTTGGTTATCGTAATAGACAGCTCCTTCGTATCGCTGCCCACGCTGTTTTCCGCCTTAACGGTGAATTTGGCGGTGCCATCCGCAGTAGGCGTGCCGCTGATCTCGCCGGTGTCCTTGTTCAGGCTCAGATCGGCAGGGAGATTGCTGTCGTCAATGCTCCACGTGATGGGCGTAGTGCCGGTGGCGGTCAGAATCTGGCTGTACGCCTCGCCCACCTTGCCGTCCGGCAGGGTGTCCGTGGTGATGGTCACGCTATGGCTGCTGGGAGCAAACTGTGCCGTCAGCTTGGTTACATCCGCCGAAACGTTATCTCCCGGTTCGTAGAGCTCGCCATCGCTGCCAAGCCACTTAAAGTAGTTGTCGGTATTTACGTCGGGGCGGGTCAGGCCGTCGGACGCAGGCGCGGCAAAGCTCTCGCCGCTTTTCACAATGATTTGAATATCCTCAGAGCTATTACCCAGCTTGCCGCCGCCAAGATCGAGGGTAACGACTTTCAGCCCATTAGGCTTCAGTGTATCAGGGTTCAGAACTTCAAGGATGGGGCGGAAACCGAGGTGCGATCCGGAGTCCGAAGCATTGGTGAAATTCCAATTGCGAACCGAGCTGTACCCACGCATTGCACGGCCCTGCGCCCAATTGTGCGCAACATCCTGTCCCCACGAATTTGTCGCGTTACAGTTTCTGATATATCCGTCATATTTGTCCAGTATCTTGTCCCATTCGTTGCTTTGAGGGTTGCCGCGTACAGAATCGCCAGAGCCTCTATAAGAACGTCCTGCTGACGGCACGCGCATTGTATATTCCACGCTGTCGGCAGTGTAGTTTTTTCCAAAAATCAGACCTGCGGCATTCAGATTCTCCCAGCTTATCGTATGCGTTACGGCAAAGTCCGCCACAAACAGGCTGTGGGGATATTTGTGCTTCTCTGCATACTCATCGGTGGTTGCCATCTCCGACGTGAGCGCGTAGGCGTCCACTGTCCCGGCGTAGGTAAAGGGAACATAGTGCAGCGACGCATCCGGCAGGCTGCCGTTCGCCGTGCCGGGAATACCCGCATCGGAGAGGTCAAAGTAATATGTGACGCCGGGAACGAGGGTGAACTGCTCTATGGAATCGAACTGCGCCGTCAGCTTGTTCACGTTTGCCGGGACGCTGTCACCCGGTGCGTAGAGCGCACCGTCGCTGCCGCGCCACATAAAGTAGCTGCCTGTATTTCCGTCGGGACGGGTCAGACCATTGGAGGCAGGTGCGGTAAAGCTCTCGCCGTTTTTTACGATGATTTGGATATCCGAGCCGATGCTCAATCTGCCGCTGCCCAATGTGCCGCCGCCAAGGTCAAGGACAACGACTTTCAGTCCGTCAGAGCCCAGCGTGTCCGGGTTCAGGACTTCAAGGACAGGGCGGAAACCGAGGGCCTCGTTGGAACGCGTAGCAACGGTGCGGTGCCAGATGCGGGGCGCATTGTACCCTCGGCTTGCACGGTCCGACTCCGAACTGCTCGTAGTATCTTGTCCAAACGAATATATCTGTCTAAAGTTTTTGATATATCCGTTGTCCTTGTCCAGCATCTTGTCCCATTCGTTGCTTTGTGGTATGCCGTGTTGGGAATAGTTCGAGCCTACGCCACTACTTCCCACGGACGGCGCACGCAGCGTATATTCCACGCCGCCGGAGGTGTAGCCTTTTCCGAAAATCAGACCTGCGGAATTCAGATTCTCCCAGCTTACCGTATGCGTTATGGCATAATCCGCCACAAACAGGCTGTGGGCATATTTGTTCTGCTGCGCATACGCCGCAGTAGTTGCCATCGTTGATGTGAGCTTGTAGGCGTCCACTGTCCCGGCATAGGTAAAGGGAACATAATGCAATGTTTTGTCCGGCAGTCTGCTGTGCGCCGTGCCGCGGATGCCTGTACCGGAGAGGTCAAAGTAATACGTGCCGCCAGGAACGAGGCTGAACTGCTCTATGGGCGCAAACCGCCCCGTGAGCTTGTTTACGACCGCTGGAACACTGTCGCCCGGATCGTAGAGCTCGCCATCGCTGCCAAGCCACATAAAGTAACTGCCGGTATTCCCGTCCGGGCGGGTCAGGCCATTGGAGGCAGGTGCGGTAAAGCTCTCGCCTTTTTTTACGATGATCTGGATATGATCCGAGTTGCTGCCCAATTTCCCGCCGCCAAGGTCGAGAGTAACGACCTTCAGCCCGTCAGAGCCCAGCGTGCCGGGGTTCAGGACCTCAAGGACGGGGCTGAAACCGAGGTTCGGGGCGGAATCCGTAGTAGCGTAGCTGATCCAGTAGCGGGCCGAAAAGTATCCGCGAACCGCACGGAACGATGCGTCTTCACTATCCTGCCCCCACGAAAACATCTCGACCCAGTTTTTGATATATCCGCCGTTCTTGTCCAGTATCCTGTCCCATTCGTTGCTTTGGGGCGTGCCGTGTTCTGAATCGCCCGAGCCTGTACTATCACTTCCCGCAGACGGCGCACGCAGCATATAGTCCACGCCGCCGGCTGCGTAGTTCTTGCCAAAAATCAGACTCACATCGTTTAAGGCATTCCAATTTACCGTGTGCGTTACGGCAAAGTCCGCCACAAACAGGCTGTGGGGATATTGGTTTTGCTCTGCATACTCCTCGGTGGTTACCATCTCTGATGTGAGCTTGTAGGCGTCCACTGTCCCGGCGTAGGTAAAGGGAACATAGTGCAGCGACGCATCCGGCAGGCTGCCGTTCGCCGTGCCGGGAATGCCCATTGCCGACAGATCGAAATAGTATCTGCCGCCGGGAACGAGGTCAAACTGCTCGTTGGCGGCTTCCTCTACCGTTAACGCTACCGTCTGGAATCGGCTGGCGTAGTCAGTCTTGTAATCACCGTTACACTGCTCGGAGAACACATAGAGTTTATAATTTCCGCTATCAAGGTCATACGGCAACGTAAAACTGAGCTGTGTGTCTGCAGCAGTGGGCTTCATGATTCTTCCATAGTGGGTCGCGCCGCTTTCACCCTCGATGATTGCAGAAATATATTCATTTTGTCCCGTTCTCGCCCCGGAAAAATTCAGCGTAACAGAGCCGCCAGGTTTTCCTACTGCGGCGGTTTCCGTTACCCGAAAAGTGCGGGTATCATCCAAAAGTGTCAATTTCCATTCGTCTCCGCTGTATTCCGGAATTTTGAAAATTCCGTCGGCAGCACCTTTGCCGCCAACGGCAGCAGAAACGAGGAGAACAGAGTCCGGCTTCAAGTTGAACGCAGGACGAGCTGCGTTGGTATCGTTTACCCATTCAGCACTCACACCACCGGAAGCGCTGACCACGCCTGCAGCGTTATAGTCTCGGTGAGGAGAACGAAGCCACCACCCGCCCGCACTATCACCATAATTGGCGATACGCGCATTGTCATCGATAAATCCGTAGGCTACTTTCCTCACTTCCTCTGCCGAGAGGAAAAACACCTTATCTCCATTCAGGATGTTCTCAGAACCCATAAAGTATCCATCAATGTATGGATCATCACTTTTGCTGGTTGCAAAAACAGCTTTTTGCTCCGTAGTGCTGAGATTCCTGTTGTAAAAGCCATTGCACCAGTCCTGCGCACGGCTTCCTCGCCAGTCGTTGGTATATGGGGTCGTGTAGTCAAATTCTACGCCGCCAAACTCCCCTGTCCCAAGCAGCGCATCAGAGAGCAGAAAAAATCCGTCGCCCTCCTGAGCATTGGGCATATTGGTTTTTGTATCCAGCACACGCCATTTGACGGTGCTGTTATCCCATGTGCCAAAATGAATATAGTCATAGCTGTTATTTGTGCTGTCATAACCGCTGATCCCGCTTGTACCGAGCTGTATGGCTTTTGTCCCGTCATTGTTGGCAAACACGGTCGTCGGCAAAAGGCCAAGCACCATGCAGCACAGCAGCATGATGCTGAGGATTCGTTTCTTCATTGGCTTTTCTCCTCCTGTTTGTGTCGGTTCGGTTTGTCTGTCCCGTCTTTTTTCTGGTTTTCCATGATTCTGAGCCGAAAGCACAGCGCGGTGATGACCACCGCCGCGGCAAAGGAGACGACGCCCACCAGCACATAGCCGCCCGCATCCTCGTGCAGCAGCATCGCACCGAAGCCGCCCCAGGCAGCGGTCTGCCCCTGCCCGACGACCCTGTCCGCTGTCTGCATCAGCGCCGCAAACAGCAGCATACACACAGCGCTCAGCCTGCCGATGCCGCGTTTCTGCCTTCGTCGGGTGTTTTTGCGTATCTGCCTTTTGACAAGCTCGACCCGTCTTGCGGTATCATACATATCGGGGAAGCCTCCTTTCCGGTATTGCCTAAGCGTGAAAAGTCCTTTCACCTATATAGGTACAAAAATTCGGGAAAACTCTCACCCAAAATGCAAAAATTTACAAAAAAATTAAGAGCCGCCCAAAAGCGGCTCCTAAGAAGCGGATATTCGGTTATTCCTTCCGTGATATGCGAATTGCAGACAGCTTTCCCGCCGTTACCAGCAGCGCCGGCAGGGCGTAGGCGATGTACTGCGCTGCACCACCGTAGGCAATCAGCAGGTTGTAGATAGCGTGCAGGGTGATCGCCGCGCCCAGCAGCCCGCAGGTTCCGGCAATCTTCAGCCATGTCCGCTGCCATGTGTAGGCAAGCCCGGCACCCACGATGATACCGCACAAAACGTGCATGGCACCCGTGCCGAAACCCCGGAAAAAGATGAACGAGAATCGGTCGGCACCGTTCTGGATGAGATAGCACACATTTTCAAAGGTAGCAAAGGCGAGCGCGACCGTGACGGCGGCGGACTTGATTTTTTCGCCCTCCGGCTCAAATACCAGCAGGTAGAATGCCAGCGGCAGCAGCTTCATGATTTCCTCCACCACCGGCGCAATCTCCGCCGTGGCAGCAAGGGCGTCTGCCTGATAGACCGCCGCAAAAAAGGTGTTGATGTAGGCGGAAAGCAGACACACGCCCATTCCGGCGATACAGAACACAAAAAAGCGAAGCTGCCGTCTGCCCATGCACAGGGCGGCCACCAGTAGCGGGGACACCATACAGAGGAAGATATTTTCAATGTAGGTCATAGTTCCACCGCCTTTCTTACCGCGGGCAGCAGCCCCAGCAGAGCAAAGGTCAGGAGCAGATCGCACCAGAATGCAGGGCTTGCGAAAGAGGCAGCCGACCAGAAGCAGCCCACCGTCCAGAGCAGATATTCCGAACCGACATAGCACAGCATACCGATGTGGAAATACCGCCGATTCCGCGCTTTGCCTGTCAGGGTGTTTGCATAAAACAGCCCCCGTACAGCGCAGAAGGACAGCCAGATCATCAAGCCGCACCAAATCAGGTTGGAGAGAACGTCCCCATACGTGCAGTAGAATACCAGCAGCGGCACACCGACCAAGGGGGCGAGCCACGCTTTTCGGCAGCGAAAGCCGCGTTCCCCCGAATCGGTCAGCGTGACCTGCAAAATCCGCAGAAAAATCACGCTGGCGACCCAGCCGAACTCCGACACATAAAAGACCCGCGGTGTGGTGTGGAACAGCAGCAGGTACAGCGTCCAGTACAACGATCCCAGGGCAAAGCAGCCGTAAAAGCAAAGCAGCAAAAAATACGCCTGTCTGCGGCTTTTTTTCCATGCAATACCCGAAAGCACCGCGCCGAGGAAGGTGGTCAATAATTGCAGCAGGTTCTCAATCAGCTCCATGCCGCCCCTCGTCTTCCCTATCCTGACTGTCCTCCCGATTTATCTGCCGAAGCCGGAAGCACAGAACAGTCACGCACACGCCCAAGAGAAAGGACAAAAGCCCGATGACAATATACCCCAGCGCCGCGCCGCCGCCATACATACTGGCGGCCGTTTCAAAGCCCGCGAAATCGCCGGGGCGGACCCCCGCAACCATACCGGGCATGGCAAAGGACACACCCACTATCAGCACAAGGCACGCCGCAGCAGCAGAAAGTGTGGTGATCGTACTGCGCCGCCGCTGTTCCCTGCGCTGTCTTGCGGCGATGCGCCGCTTTGTTTCCGCAAAGCGTTCTTCATGGCTCCGCATTTGTGATTCCCTCCCGTTCCAGTAATTTGCGCAGGCTCTCTTTTCCGCGATACACCAGATTGGTGATCTGCTTCACGGTTTTCCCTGTGACCTCCGCTGCCTGCGCGTAACTCATCCCCTCAAAATAGGTCAGATACAAAACCTCCCGATAGTCCGGGTTCATTTCGCCCATACAGTAATGCAGAATGCGGTTGCGCTCCGCTGTGCCGATGACCTCCTCCGCCAGCTGCTGCCCGTCCGGCTCATCGGTCAGCGCGTCTAAGCTGAACATCAGCTTTCGTTTGCTTTTATGGCGCAGCGCCATGTGCCGCGCCGCCTTATATAAATACGCCTTGAAGCCGCCTTCCCGGATGCGGGGCTTTTTCGTGAACAGATAGGCGAACACATCCAGCATCAGTTCCTCTGCCTCGTGTATGTCGTGCAGGTAGCCGTCAAGGTACAGGGTCAGCGGGTCGCCGTATTTTTCCATCAGAGCCTCCAGCCCCGCGTCATCGCCGTTCAGATATTGGCGGTAAAAAAACTCGTCGCAGGCCATAGCGTTCACTTCCTTTTTGCGGATGCTAAAATGCAGAGGGGTATCCGTCAGGTGCTTGTCCTGTCGGGATCGCGGCGCTGTTCCTGAAAGCGCGGGTCGGACGGCTTTTCCGCAGTTTCCGGGATCGCCCATGAGCGCCCGAACCGGGACGCGCCGGGAATCCGCCCCTCGGCGCAATACTGATTGACCCGCCGCTCTGACACGCCCCAACGGTAGGACGCCTCCCGAATGGAGATATAGCCCTTGATCCCGTTCATACCGCACCTCCGCATGGATAATACTCAACATGATACATTATATACGAATATCCGAAGAAACACAAGGCATCCGGCGAAGTGTTCAGAGAAAAGTTACCTATGCAGGGAAGCACAAGAAGCATTGCTGCGAAGGACGGGAGAAAACGTGGCAAGCAGGGCAAAGAGGTACCCACTTTGCTTTTCGGGCAGTTTCCGCCGCCGCGAAAAACTGCCCTCTGCTTGTCAGGGGCAGCGCCCCTGAAATCCTTTGAACACACATAAATGTGTGGCTGCGCGTTTCTCCGAAACGCTTGGGAGCATGGCCGTTACTGGCGATCATGCTCCTGCTTCTTTTCCTCGCTGCGCTCATCCTTGCCCAGCATCCTGTCCACGTTCTGCTTGTGGAGCAGCAGCTCGCGTATCTCATCGCGCGAACGCCGGTATTCGGCATACGCCGCCTTTTTTTCGGCAAGCAGCTTGGCATATTCCTCCTGCAAGCTCTTGACGGTGGGAAGCCTTTTGACGCCCAGCTCGTCAAAGGCTTTCTTCGCCGCTTTGTGCAGAAGGATGTCGCCCTCATGCTCCGCGAGATACTTTTTCGAGTAACCGGCCTTGCGGTATTTTGAGGATACGCCTGTCCCGGACGCGGCGATGGAGGACATCGACCTCGGCTTTGTCAAGGCGTACACGGAAAAGCTGGGCTACCGAAAAAGCCCGGAGGAATACCTGCGGGAGAACAAGGAGTTCGTTTCGGAAAAGGGCGGCAAGGAGGCAGTCAGCGCCGCCGCCATGCTGCTGTTTGGCAGGAATGCTATACGCCACCATTCGGAATACGAAGCTGGCGGATAACTTAGGGGGAGCCCCACAAGTCACCCCACAAGATAAAATCATCGCATACTGTATGGAACCGCGCAGCAAGGCAGAAATTGCCAAGTTCTGTGGCTTCAAAGACATTAAGCACTTTACGGCGCATTATTTGAAGCCCCTGCTGGAAAGCGGGCAGCTCCGCATGACCATTCCCGACAAGCCCAACAGCCGCAATCAAAAGTATATTACGGTCAAAACGGAGGACTGATATGTTCACCTATATTTCCGTTGAAGAATTTGCGGACGTCGTGGTAAAAAACAACAAGGACGCCAACCGCAGGGAGCTGATCGCCTCGCTGCGGGAGGCTCTTGCTGCCAAAAGAAACGGCGCAAGGTGCATGATCTGCGGCGCACCCATCTGGGCGGCCGGCAGCGCCATCACGGGGACGAATATGTGCTTCACCTGCACCACCGGCGAGGCCGACGACAGCGAGGATTACGAGATCGAATAAAACGAAAAGCGCGGGGCGATATGCTCCGCGCTTTTGCTTGATACGGTGTTTCTGAAAACAGCCTTATCCATATATCCAGTCCCGAAGCATATAGCGCAGGACATGGAGCTTTGCCACCAGCCAGCCCGCCAGCATGGGCAGTCCGTAGGGGCTTATTAGAAACGCGATCACCAGCAGCCCCACGCCGTAGCTGACGGAATCCACAAAGATTATGAACAGCCCGAAAAAGCCGAGAATGGCGGCGGGGATGCAGAGGATGCCGCTGGACAGGCCGACAACGAACACGAAAAACCATGTGACGACGGCCAGCGCCGCAAGGATGGGCGCAAAGAGGATTTTCAAAAGGAAACGCATATCAATATCCATCCAGTTTTGTTTGTTTCTGCTTTCAGCATACAGGAAGCTGCCTTGCCCTGCAAGGATGCCGGACCGCAAAAAAAGCAGGGGCGGCTTACCTCGCAGCAAGCCGCCCCGCATGGGATAAATACCCCATTATTTTATGGTGGTAAGCCGGGAAAAGGATACCGCTTGCCGCCTGCCATATCCGCTCCTGATTCCGGAGTATATCCTCCATGTCCGCGGCGTAAACGCGCCCTGTTTCATATGTTCTGAAAAATGCTATCCGCGTGGCATGGCTACTTGATGTATGTCAAGTGCAATGAACTAAAAATAGTGATTGTGGAAAAAAATCAAGAGAACGTACTCTTATAGTATAGAGCAGCAACGCTCATGCAAGGATGGCAAGTGTACCAGTGTTTTTGTACATTTCCCTTATGAATTTGCCCCTTGTACAATGAAAGAACAAGGAGGCGTTCGAAATGACAGACTATATTGGGAATTACAAGAATCGACCGCGCAGGGTGGTGTTTTATGGCCGCGTTTCAACAGAACATGAGGAACAGCTATCTGCGCTGGGAAATCAGATGGAATGGTATACAGACCTTGCATTACGCAATCCCAACTGGACCGTTGTAGCGCAGTACATAGACGAAGGCATAACCGGTACCCAAATGAAGAAACGTCCATCATTTATGCGGATGATAGAGCACGCAAAGGAACACCGCTTTGACTTGATTGTCACCCGTGAATTGTCGAGGTTTGCGCGTAACACGGTGGATGCGTTGAATGCTACGCGAGAACTGAAGCAATACGGCGTGGAAGTCTATTTTGTAAATGATGGCATCTGGACAATGGACGGCGATGGAGAGGTTCGCTTGACCATTATGGCGAGCATTGCCCAAGATGAAAGCCGCAAGACCAGTGAGCGCGTAAAAGCCGGACAGAAGATGAGCCGTGAGAAAGGTGTACTCTATGGCAGCGGTAATATTATCGGTTATGACCGTGTGGATGGAACTTATGCTGTCTCTTATACACATCTCCGAGCCCACGAGACGGAGCTACATCTC
>ENA-UAPO01000811-UAPO01000811.1-human-gut-metagenome-genome-assembly--contig:-NODE-811-length-12734-cov-7.671820_pt1 | contig 12734 bp, 6 predicted proteins | sample MGYA00243481_ERZ654579 | MGnify/ENA primary metagenome ERZ654579 (study PRJEB26926, sample SAMN06164546) | human gut metagenome | biome: ENVO:00009003; feature: ENVO:2100002; material: ENVO:00002003... | reverse complement strand
GTAGCTCCGTCTCGTGGGCTCGGAGATGTGTATAAGAGACAGTCATAAAACCACCCAATTAAATTTTAGAATCAATATGAAAATAGCAAAGATTAAAGGAAGAGAGATTCTTGACTCACGTGGCAACCCCACTGTAGAAGTAGACGTAACATTAGAATCCGGTATCATGGGACGTGCATCTGTTCCGTCGGGTGCATCCACCGGTGAACATGAAGCTTTGGAATTACGCGACGGAGACAAGACCCGTTATGGAGGAAAAGGAGTTCTGAAAGCCATAGACAACATTAATAATATCATTGCTCCGGCATTGACCGGCATGGACTCATCAGACCAACGCGGCATTGATATGGCTATGCTGGCTTTAGACGGTACCCCCACTAAGTCCAAACTCGGAGCCAATGCCATTTTAGGCGTATTGCTAGCAGTAGCAAAAGCAGCCGCAAACTATCTGGATATACCTTTATATAGATACATAGGTGGGACGAATACATACGTAATGCCGGTTCCAATGATGAATATCATCAATGGCGGTTCACATAGTGATGCTCCCATTGCTTTTCAAGAATTTATGATTCGTCCTGTAGGTGCTCCATCTTTCCACGAAGGTTTACGCATGGGAGCCGAAGTATTCCATGCGCTGAAAAAAGTATTGCATGACCGCGGTCTGAGCACTGCCGTAGGCGATGAAGGTGGCTTTGCTCCTGCCTTGAACGGAACCGAGGATGCCATTGAGTCTATTCTGGCAGCCATCAAGAATGCAGGTTATGAACCGGGTAAAGATGTCATGATTGGTATGGACTGTGCTTCTTCTGAATTCTATAAGAATGGCGTTTATGACTATACGATTTTTGAAGGAGAAACAGGCAAAAAACGTACGACTGACGAGCAAATTAATTATCTGGAAGAATTGATTAATAAGTATCCTATCGATTCTATTGAGGACGGTATGAGTGAAAATGACTGGGAAGGGTGGAAGAAGCTGACCGAACGTATAGGCAACCGTTGCCAACTGGTAGGTGATGACTTGTTCGTAACCAATGTAGAATTCCTTTCAAAAGGTATTGCACAAGGATGCGCCAACTCTATCCTGATCAAAGTCAATCAAATAGGTTCTTTAAGTGAAACACTGGATGCTATTGAAATGGCTCATCGTCATGGATATACCACTGTTACTTCCCACCGCTCAGGAGAAACGGAAGACGCAACCATTGCAGACATTGCCGTAGCTACCAATAGTGGACAAATCAAAACAGGCTCATTGAGCCGGAGCGACCGCATGGCAAAATACAACCAGTTACTCCGTATTGAAGAGGAACTGGGTAATTTGGCCGTATATGGTTACAAACGAATCAAATAATTGGATCTTTTGTACATTTATGTAATCGGATAGCGTCTTTGAGAAAAGGCGCTATTTTTTTTGGATATTGCTTTCCGATGACATTCTTAAAAAAAATATAAAAGCCTCCTGTCTTCTGTCTGTCCTTTAAAGGTTTTATGTACTTTTGTACCGCTTAAAACAAAAAACAATCAATAAAAATGGACGATTCAATACCACGAACGTGCAATAGTATTAACTGATCCGACAGGGCAATCACTACTCTGAATGCCTCTGAACGGATATAAACGAACGAAAGGAGGCAATAAGATGAGAAAATATCTTTATTGTGAGAATGGCTTTGTAGAAAAGCCACAATGGATGCCAAACTGCTGGGTGAATGTAGAATGCCCCGACCAAAGTGATTTTGAGTTTCTGACTAAAGAATTAAAAGTTCCCGAAGCTTTTTTAGAGGACATCGCCGATATGGATGAACGTCCGCGAACGGATACGGAAGACAACTGGCTACTGACCATTATCCGAATCCCCCTGCAACAACAGGGAAGCATCCCTTATATCACTATCCCCATCGGTATCATTACAAATAATGAAATCATTGTTACCGTGTGTTATCACTCCACTGAAATGATTCCTGATTTTATTGACCACACCCGACGTAAAGGAATCATTGTGCCTAATAAATTTGAATTGATTTTACGGTTAATTTACTCATCTGCCGTATGGTTCTTGAAATATCTGAAACAAATAAACAATGATGTAGCTGCCGCAGAAAAAGAATTGGAAAGGAGCATACGTAATGAGGACCTGCTCAGATTGATGAAACTACAAAAAACATTGGTTTATTTCAATACGTCCATTCGTGGAAATGAGGTGATGGTAGGTAAATTGCAAAGTATCTTCCAGGAAAAAGATTATCAAAACCGCGATTTGGTAGAAGATGTAGTTATTGAATTAAAACAAGCATATAACACGGTTAATATCTACAGTGATATCTTAACCGGAACCATGGACGCATTTGCTTCCATCATATCCAACAATGTGAACACCATCATGAAACGCATGACCAGTATTTCCATCATTCTGATGGTACCCACATTAATAGCTAGTTTCTATGGAATGAATGTAGATGTACATGTAGATGCATTACCACATGCTTTTAGTTTTATTATTTTGGCGTCCATCACATTATCTGCGTTGGCTTTTGTTATTTTCAGAAAGATAAAGTGGTTCTAAAAAATCCTGTAACAATATCATATGACCTGTCATTCACGACAACAGGTCATATGATAAAATTCTTTTCGCCCCCTAATCTTATAACAAAGATATTCAACTTACTCTTACTTTCTTTCTCCAAATACGTTTTATCCATAAATAGTATCCTGTCAATGGCAAGGTGGCTCCTATCAAAGCTGCTATAAACGTCAGTAAACGGGTAAGCATACCGCCCCAACTACCAACATGTACAGAATAGATCCATCCGCGAATCTTTCCAACCTTCTCAGCATCTTTATATAAAACTACCTCATTAATCTTACCTGTATGAGGATTGAATTTATAACGGTCGGAAGCACGTTGATTACCGAAGGTATTGAAAGAAACATTTGCTGCCCCATCTGATAAGGTTATCTGTTTGTAGCCGGGATTATTCAGGGCTAATTGTTCATAAACTTGTTGCCAACAAACATAGGACGAAGAATGAGAAACATTCTTTCCGGATTGGTCGCCGCCTTTCCCCCCACGCTGGGTCACCCCACCATGAGCACCTCCCTGCTGTACTTCCACGCCAAACACTTTATAGAAACCTGTCCGATACCATCCAAAAGACCATGTTAGCCCGGTAAGGGCCATAGCCAACAAAAAAAACAGCGCATACATACCACCTGCAACATGCAGGTCATACCAAAATCTTCTAAAGCCCCTGCCGACAGATATTCTTAAACTATTTTTCAAGGCTTTTCGTGTACGAGGCCACCAGATAACGATACCCGATATCAAAACCACGACAAACAACAGGGTGCTGACACCTACAATCATTTTTCCCCAGAAGACTCCGCCATCCGCTTTCATACTGTCCAACAGCCAGCGATGCAGCCTGAACATAGTCACAAAAAATGCAGGACGTTCATATTTACCTTTAATCTCACCAGTATATTGATCCACATACATGAAAGCACGACGAGGCTTGGACAAATTCACCTGCCAAGCACGTTCCGGGTCAGAGAAAACATTGATTCCTGTGACAGACACACTGTCGGGTAACATGAGTTCTACCTCTTCCAATAATCGATCAACAGGAAGTGAAACTGTCTCTACCTTTTTTACATAATAAAGTTCATGCCTGACCAGTTCCATCACTTCATTTTCAAAAACCAACATGGCTCCCGAGAAGCAAATCAAGGAAATGATTAACCCGAAAGGAACAGAAAGCCAAAGATGTATTTGGCGAAATATTTTCTTCATAAAATCTTCGATACGATTCATAAAAAGAGTCTGCATAAGCACATACTGCCCGCAGACTCCCATTATATTATTACAATACTCAGTTCTGAGGTTGCAGTTTACCGACGCCACTGATTTGTGTCGCTTCTATAGAAACACCCTTTGTCGCTACCGCACCAACCGGATCTATTTTATAAATAGACGGATATCCTTCTGTTGTAGTTACAGCCATATAGGCATATCCATTCTCCACATACGGAGTATTGCCAAAGCCGGAGATCAAATCGGCAGAAGGCAAACCAGTTACATAAGTCAGTTTTCCGGTTTCTCCTTTATATATCGCTAACTGATTAGCTGTGAAACCAGTTTCAGTCAAGGAACGATCATACATCAACAACAAGAAATAATCTCCCGTAATATGCCAACAACGAATGAAAGATTTACCTCCGGTCTGCGCTTCGATACTATAATAATAATCAGGATCAAACTCTTCCGTTCCAGCCTTTATACGTACTACTCCGGCATCCAAGGTAGTCTGTTGCCGTTTATCAGCCATTGTTTTGGCATAACTAGGAGAAAATACATAAATATCACCATTATCTGCCGCCCAAATCGTTTGATAATACTGTGATTTAAAACGCCCGCAAGCATAACTGATCTTATCTGTTTCTATGATTTTTTTATTTGTCAGCGTTTCATCATCAAAAATAGCCACCCAGCATTTATTGGGATATTGCGTCCATTGCAATTCACCTTTTTTATAACTGCTGCTGTTGGAACCACCATCTTCTGTCTTTACCAAATCCTCATTGCCGGGAAGTATCCACTTTCCCCCGTCAGTAGCCGAACCATATTGACTTAACCCCATTGGAATAGCAGCGCTATACAGTTTATTATTTCGTTCCAATATGCCGGCCAATGTTACATATTCTCCATTTCCCAAGAAGTTTTCGGACATATAAGCCTTATTTTGAGTATCATTCGTTGTAAATGTTTCAGCAGATACGTCCAAATAAGAAAGCAAAAACATCTTTGGTAAATATCCATTCTCATCAGCATACGCTGTGGGTCCGTCACCGGTAGACGAGGTCATGATATATTTATCATAAATACCGTAAGTAGTAAATCTCTTTACGGCAAACTCCCCCGAACGAGCCTTTACTTCATTATTTGAATCCATGATATAAGAACGGGTCGTACCTGCATTCCCTTGATTATAAGTCAGCGCATAAAGATATTGATTCTTGTAAAACACCCATTGAGTTGCACCATCATTCACAAGACCATTATTCACTGTAGAAACAGTACCTTTATCCAACGTTTCAGAAGTAAGCAGCACATTCGTTGTATTTCCAGACGCTGTGACCGACGATGCAATAACATACTCACCTTTAGCCTCGGTACCCGAACCGTAATCCGGCTCATTATCCGTACATGCACTCAACGCCATTCCTACTATGGCAATAGCAGTAAATCCGTTCAAAAAGAAATCTTTCTTCATTTTATTCTTCTATTTAATTTTAAATCCAATTAATTATAAACTCCTTTTTCCAATTCTTTAATTACCGAAACAAACACGCAGTTTACCATAAAAAGCCCTACCGGCCTTCTGAAGACTAAAATTATCATATAACTTCTCATCTGTGAAGTTACGACATTCCAATGATACGTTATATCGTCCTTTTTGCAAACTATAAGAAAAGGATATATTGTGCGAGAATTGATCAGGTACCACATAATCCCCCTTATTTGAGCCTATTCGGGAAGAATAATAAGTAAAGTTATGCAGATATTGATTATCATAAGACACGGTCAACATATTGCCTTTCCTTCCTAAATCCCGCCAATAAAAAGTAACATCCGAATCAGCAAACATATAGGGCAGATTCGGCATCCGTTCTTTATAAGCCAGATTTTCCGCACTGCTGGAAATAGATGTTTTCATATTATCGCGTACATCCATTTTGGTAAAATTACCTCCTATACTCACCCAATTACCAAAACCGTAACGAGCAGAAACAGTATATCCTTTCGTCAATACTTTACCGTAATTAATATATTTCGCAGCATATTTACCACCACTCAAATCCGCAATATTACGCTGAATATAATCTTTTGTATTCCGATAAATCACTCCACCTTCCATATATACAGAATGCCTGCCAAATGTTCTGTTATAGCTCAAATTAAAATTCAAATTATCACTACTCTCCGGTTTTATACTGATATCTCCCATTTCCAAATCCTCATCTCCAAACATTTCTTCAATAGTAGGCAGACGATATGCTTTTTCGTATGACAATTTCGCCTGCAAACCGGGTAGAATGAAATAAGTTCCCGCAGCTCCATATCCTATGGAATTCATGTTTCGGGTAGTACGGACATAATCATCTTGATTCGTAGTCGTAGCCATAGGACCTGCCACATACAAACTATAATATTTTCCAAATACTGAGAGATTCCAATTATCAGACGGCATCAACCGATAGGACAATCCGGAGATATTCTTATGGGTTTCTTTAGCTATGGCATCCTCCGATTCCATCTTAGCCAACAAAGAAGTGTTAGAACGGCGGAAAGTATTCAACACATGATTAAAGGTCAGCATATGTATTTTCGCCAGACGGTAATTAACGGTTAATGTTCCATTCCAATTGTTATTATCCGCCCGTGAATATTGATTGGATTGTTCACCGGGTGAGTTCATTAATTTTCTATCACCCAACCAATTGTACTTATAGGAAGCTGTATCTATATTTGTCGTTGCATTTTTATTATAATTGGCAGTCAATGCCACATCCAGACCTTTGATGAATAAACCACGTTTACTATATTCCAATGACGGCATCAACGAATGTCCTTTACGATGCTTTTCCCCATAGACTATTTCCTGACGTACTCCGGTCTGTATCTCCTTATACATATGTGAATAAGTAAAGCCCAACATCAATCTGTCTGCCCATTTCTTATCCACAATACCCATCTTACCTATAACCGCCTCATTATGATAGGTATCATTAAAGCGCTTCACACGTACCCTTTTATCTTTATCAATTCTTCCGGTTTCAAAGTCCTCTACCGGTGCGTCCACCTGATAATCATTATCCGAATAGTTTTGAAAAGCATTTATTTCATAAGTAAAGCCGTTTTTGAAAGTTTGTCCGAAATTCACATACGATTTATGCGTATTGAACGACCCGTATGAATAGGAGCCATCCAAAAACCAATTACGTTTCTTCTTATTGGTTACAATATTGATAACACCACCTATAGCATCCGTGCCAAATCCTACAGGAACCACCCCTTTATACACTTCAATCCTATCTGCAAAATTCACAGGAATATTATTCAAGCCAAAAGAGCTCCCTACTCCCTCCTGAGGTACACCGTCAATAAATATCTTCACATGTTTGCCACTGAAACCATCCAACATCAATTGCATATCCGAACCTACCCCACCCGACTCACGGAGTTTCATTCCCGGAGCTTTAGCCAAAGCATCACTCAGATTCTTGGTAGAATTCTGGAATTCTTTTGTATCTACAGCTATCGCATTGAATGCGGAACGTTTCACACGGGAAACCCCGTTAGACACCACTACCACTTCACCCAACTCAGTCACTGACGGGTCAATCATTACATTCATCTTAATTCTTTCACCATGAACCAAAGTTACAGGCTTTTCTATAGTCTTATATCCTATAGCCGAAACAACCAGCGTGTATTTCCCTGCCGGTGCATGAAGATGATAGATACCTTCTTCATTCGTTGTACAGCCATAAGTTGTACCCTTCAAATATACGGTTGCAAAATCTACGACTTCCTGTTTTTCTTTGGATATCACTTTACCGGATACCATTGTCTTAGGTTGTGCAAAGATAGATATCGCTCCGATTATAAAAAAAAGAGAGCCTAAACTGATCCTTTGTAACTGTCTTTTTACCATGAATACCTATAATTCTAAATTCTTAATTTTTGGGAATGCAAAGTTCTATAAAAAGAAAGGGGGAAACAATCACCTGATATCGGTAATCTTTTCCCCCATTTTACAGAATATATATACTACGCAATAGCTCTTTATAGGTATTTATGCAATAAACACGCTATCGGGTCTAGTTCCGGAAATCAAACCATAGCTTCATTCTAAAGCCATCATCCCCTTTATTAATTTTAATATAAGAAGCCTCTCCTCCTGTCCCCTGAGAGTTGACAGCCGGAATTTCAAATAAGAACGAAAGGTCTCCAGCAGGATATTCCTTTACTGATATTCCACGGCTTTCACGGTCACGCTGCTCCTCCGGAGTGAAGACGCGAAAGAAAATACCGTCAGTTTCCGAATAAACTGTCATCGGTGTTGTCTTTGATTGGAGTGTTGCCCAATAGAGATCTGCATGATACCCTTTGAATTCCGGATAAATAAGCTGATGATAATATTCTCCCGTCACCGTATTGTTGTAGTCCTTCTGCCAAATACCATAATTCGTTCCTTCGATACGGTTCTTCCATACCCGGTAAGGACCTTTGCCTAACCAACGCATCCCACTGATGTTCTTTTCAGGAAAAGAGAATGAAAAACCGAAATTAAGAACCGGACGGTCAAAGTATACACCGTCAAACTTGTTCTTTGCTCTGTAATTCAGCACTAATGCATCCATTCCAAGCAATCCGTCAGGTGCCATTCTCCAGACAATGGAGTCGGCCGCACCTTTATATTTTACGGTATAAATGGCAGTATCACCTTGCATCTTTAGGTTAGCAGAACAGAAAAGCATCTTCATCCCGACCGGGAGAGGACCATCAGACAATGGTATGATCTTGCTACCGTTCTTCACTTCTACCAAATTACCATTCGCTTTGTTGAATGTTGCTGTAACTCCATTCGCTATCAGTGTAACACTATTGTCGTCTGTCTGATATCTGGCAGTAGCAGTTGTTGTCGGTTGTAAATACCTGTATTCTATAAAGTACTTACGGTTATTCTTGATAGGAAACGTCCAATTACATATCATATCTCCCGCTACATTGTAGGCTTCCAATTCCAAGATGTCTCCATTGAAGAATTTCTCAGGCAAATCAAAGTGGGCTATCCCCTTCTCGCCAGGCTGAATCGCAGGTAACAGTACGCCGCCCTCCGCTAAGCAGATGGGGCTGTCGGACACCTGTGGAATAGGTAAACGCATTACCTTCCACTTCATCCGGCATTCGCTTAAGTTGCTGAATAAGTAATCGTTAGTTACATAAAAATCTCCTTTGAAAGAAGAAGTTATTTTTAATGGATGTATTTGAATGGGTGACCATACCTCCCGAACAGTATAAAAACTGCCTTCTTTTTCGCGATTTGCCCCCACAATACCATCGGGAGCATTAGGACCGTAAGTGTCCATTTGTCCGGTATCTGTACGGCGGACAGCTTCATCCACATATGCCCAAAGGAAGCCACCGGCAAAAAGTGGATTTGCCTTAAACTTTGACCATAGTCCTTTGAGGCCTGCACCCTGTCCACGGTCATAGAGGCCATGCAGGAACTCCGTCATCATAAAAACCTTATGCCCGCGTTCCAACCGATACATGTTATCCGTACCATTAGGGTAATGACGTGTATCCAAGCCATTGAAATCCGCCCACGGATGAATGACGTGACGTTTCTGCGGATCATAGTCGGCAAAACGATTGTCAACAGCAGTATTCCATCCTCCTTCGTTACCATTTGCCCAAACAAAGATACACGGGTGATTCACATCACGAAATATCATCTCAGGCAGTAACTTTTCTGCTATTTCAGTGCTATAGCTATTCTGCCAACCACATAATTCATTGAGATAAAGAAGACCTATGGAATCACACGCCTCTAAAAAATGAGTATCTGGTGGATAATGTGAACGCACGGCATTCATATTCATCTGCTTAATGAGCAAAGCATCCTTCAGACTGAGTTCCCGGCTGATTGTCCTACCTGTTTCCGGATCAAAGCAATGACGGTTAATCCCCTTCACTAAAAGACGAGTACCGTTCAGATATACGCCATCTTCAGGACGGAATTCAATGGTACGGAATCCTATGCGCTCCGTAATCTCGTGCACAACATCTCCTGTTGTGGAAAGAAGACGCATCGTGAGTCGGTAAAGGTTGGGATGTTCAGGATCCCATGTCCTGATATTGTTCCAATGTGTGGTAAGTATCTGTTTCTCTTCCGTCGAAAGCCCGCATACCTGCCGCCCTATAGGAAGCTGTGAATCACAGGAAATGAGCGACAGTTCCAATTGTTGTCCTTTGGAAATATTTTTCAAATATACATCTGTGTGCAACGTACCGTCAGCACGGGCATCCACCGCTATATGTTCTATTTGCGTGCGAGGCTTTGCCGTCAGATATACAGGACGATAGATACCTCCGAAAAGCCACCAGTCAGCCCGGCGCTCCGCTGCATTAACTGATTTATCAGCCGACTGCTTCTTCACCGTCACTTCCATCAAATTCGTTTTCCCGAATTTCAGTCTGTCCGTGATATCATAAGAAAAACGATAGAATGATCCCTGATGAACAGGGCCAGCGATGACATCGTTGATTTTCACTTCAGCATCAGTCATAACACCTTCAAATACAATACTTATCTGTTTGCCTTTCCAAGTGTCCGGAACATCAAAACAATGACGATAGATGCCGTATTCATCGCAAAAATCATGTTCCCTGTAGGCATCATATTGCTTTTCTTTCTCGTGTTCCTTATAAATATAATAGCGCCCGTAGGTATAGCCTCCAAAACCTTGCTGTTCCCAGCAAGACGGAACATCTATCTTGCTCCACTTTTGAGAGTTCATACCTGAAGAGCACCAGAAATTCCACTTCACAGTATGATCCGGTCCTGTACCGGAAAGATACCTCACTTCTGTCTGTTGAGCTTTTGTCGTGCAAAAGCATAATAAAATAATGAACAGTCCAATAATTTTCTTCATACAATTCATGCTACATTAATAGGTTGGTTGAACTGGAAATACATAGAACATTCTGTCTGGTTTGAAATCAATCATCCATTGATCTATCAGGACATGATCATCCAAAGCAGTGATGGATAAAGTATGCTTTCCTTTCGTCAATTGATGACCAGTTTCACGAACAGCCTGTCCACGGAGTACATTCTGTTTCCATCCTTCCGAACGAAACGGCTCTTTAATAGAACATATCCGAGGCTTTTCACCATCTATACTAACACTGAAACGAATATCTCCTTTATCATTAGGTTGTGTCGGGATTACGGCAGTGCGCAGTATCGCCTCTCCATCCCATAAACAATCAAACTCAAAAGTAATTGACTTTCCCTTTGGTACGGAAACAGCATTCATACTATGTCCCAATGATTGAATCGTCACGACCCCTTTGGATGCGCTTGTATAATCGCAAGCATTAGAAACAATACAATGATCCTTAGCCACTTCCTCCAAAGGTAACGATTTTGGTCTTCTAAAAGAAGCATATTTCTCTATTTCCTTATCTGTCAGCCATATGGGAATTTCAGGCGGATAGAACACATATAAATCCCGCGGATTATGGCACATGGAGTATTTCCATTTGCCATCTGCCAGTTCATTGTTATAGTAATCTGTCAAATCGCGGATTTCCTGGTAAGCTTTAATGCTTTTGGCACAGGCAGCCATTAATTGACTTTCGCGGGTCCATAAAGTCGTGTCGCAGCTTCCCGGAGAGATGCAACGTGCTCTTTGTGCCTCCAGCATCTTTGTGCTCATGGCAGCAGCGCCAAATACAGGATACTTAATTTGGGCAAAGAAAGCATCTTTGCGTTCCTGAGGAATCATTGGTTCCACTTCCGATAAAATCTCTTTAATGGCTTCATAGGATTCCAGATAACGATCCAGTTCGCCGCCGAATTCGGTTAAGCTAAAGTCCGTATTTTTAACCGGAGACCAGCCTTTGGTATATTTTTTCTTGTCCAGCTCCACTTGGTTCCAACCCATAAATTCCGGTTTACGGATGCCGCACAGGCGATAAAACTCTAACATGGCAGGCAATAATTTTTCTCCTGCTTCTTTGCCAAATTCGCGGCAAAGCCAGCTCTTCTGATGCTCCACAAGAGTAGATGGAGATACGGAATTGATATTCCATGCCATATCCAGAAAGAGTTCCAAATCGTATGCCGCGGGTTTCAAATCGTGCACATTAACCACCCACAAACGGCGGGCATTGCAATCGTATGCCTGTTTCATTTCACTATAAATCAATCCCGGCTGGGTAGTGCATAACCACATATAGTCATGCGGACGCCCCCAATAACTGAGATGATAATACACTCCGGCACCTCCGTTACGCTTTTGCTGTTCCTTGTCACTTAAACGGGTCATATAGCCATAGTTGTCATCACACCATATCAAAGTGATGTCTTCCGGCAGTTGCAAGCCATTCTCCATTATTTGAAGCACTTCTTTATAGGGGACAAAAGCCTGGGGAATTTTCTCCACATCTTTATCTACATACTTCGATAATAACTTGCGCTGGTCGTCAATAACCTGTTGCAGTGCATCGGTCTTTTCCTGAAGGGTCTTGACCCCTTCCATTCCACTGTCGTGAATACCTCTCATACCCATGGTGTAGAAATTTTCATAAGGTCCAGCCTCTTTCAGCCGTTCTATCCAATAGGATTGTACCCCTTCACGGTTTGTTATGTAATTATAGTCACCCCGTTCATTGACTTTCCATTCACCTACATTATTGCGCATCATTGGCTCGCAATGCGAAGTACCGATGAGAATGCCGCAACTGTCAGCTGCTTCTTTAGCTCCCGGCACAAAGTAGAACGGAGTCGTAATTCCATGCATTCCCGGCCAAATAGCATTGGCACGAAGGCGCATCAGCAATTTGAAGATTTCTTTATAAGTACGTGCACCAATACGTCCTTTTATATCAGACGGCTGTCTCTTATACACATCTGACGCTGCCGACGATCTTA
>ENA-UAPO01000806-UAPO01000806.1-human-gut-metagenome-genome-assembly--contig:-NODE-806-length-12792-cov-6.137159_pt1 | contig 12792 bp, 10 predicted proteins | sample MGYA00243481_ERZ654579 | MGnify/ENA primary metagenome ERZ654579 (study PRJEB26926, sample SAMN06164546) | human gut metagenome | biome: ENVO:00009003; feature: ENVO:2100002; material: ENVO:00002003... | reverse complement strand
GCGTATATGGATTATGCGATGATTTTTTGTCTATAGTTTTATTGGTGATTAGTATGAATGCCCTAACGGCTGACAAACGAAAAAGGCTGCCGCACAAATGTGCAGCAGCCTTTGAAAAGCTTATGTTATAACCCAGATTACTTGAGTTCAACAGTAGCGCCGGCAGCTTCGAGCTTAGCCTTGAGCTCTTCAGCCTCAGCCTTGGGAGCAGCTTCCTTAAGAGTCTTAGGAGCAGCCTCAACAGCTTCCTTAGCTTCCTTAAGGGAAAGACCGCAAGCATCCTTAACAGCCTTGATAACGTCCATCTTCTTCTCACCGAAGGAAGCGAGAACAACGTCAAACTCAGTCTTCTCAGCCTCAGCAGCTGCGCCAGCACCTGCTGCAGGACCTGCAGCTGCAACAACAGCTGTTACGCCGAATTCTTCCTGGATAGTCTCTACGAGCTCAGCAAGCTCAAGAACGGAAAGAACCTTGATTTCTTCTAAAATATTTGTAACTTTCTCAGAAGCCATGATAATAATCTCCTTTATATTTTGATTTAATTTTTTCAGGCAGCCATACGATCGTTATGATCAAGCAGCCTCTTCCTCTGCCTTCTTGTCGGCGAGAGCCTTGAGTGTAGCAGCAAGCTTCTGCATGGGACCCTGGAGAGAGCCAACCAGCTGAGCAAGCAGTGTCTCCTTGGAAGGAATCTTGGAAAGAGCCTCAACACCCTTAGCGTCATAGATAACGCCGTCAACGTAGCCTGCCTTGAGGGTAAACTTATCGTCGTGTGCTTCAGCAAACTTACCGAGGATTCTTGCGGGAGCGGTCTGATCGTGGTCGCAAACTGCGATTGCGGTTGTACCCTCGAGTACGCTGCAAAGATCATCAAGACCTGCTTCCTTGAGTGCGATACGGAGCATTGTGTTCTTTTCAACAAAGTAAGTTACACCTGCTTCTCTGAGCTCCTTTCTGAGCTGAGTATCTTCCTCAACGGTAATACCTCTGTAGTCAACAAGAACACCTGCTGAAGAATTCTTGATAAGATCGGTTACAACAGCAGCTCTTGCCTTCTTGGATTCGAGAACCTGTGCGCTTGGCATAAAATTTCACCTCCGTAAAAAGTTGAAAATTATGCTACCCATTCATAAAAAGAAAAACCTTTCCTTCAAATGACAGGAAAGGGCATACATTTATAATGTACAGCAATCTTTCCTCGGCAGGATTTACGATTTCTGCAAATTGCTTTGCATAGTCACCTGCTGTCTTTAGAATATGATAGCTCTTCATCGTTTTTAACGACTTTAATATAATATCATACTTTTCAGCGCTTGTCAAGGGCTTTTTTGAATTTTTTAAATTATTTTTTTCTCATGCACGATGTTCCAGTATCTTTTCTTTTCGTTTTCGGAAAGCTCTGCCGCAAAATCCGCTTTCAGGGTCACAAAGCGTTTCAGGTCCCATATTATATGGTACATCAGCGCACGGGATTCAAACTCGCTGCGGTCTGCGGGCAGCTTCTCGGCAGAATAATGGGCAAACAGACCGTCAATATCCTCCAGCAGCCCTGCGGCATCGTTTATCTCATGGAACTCCCCGCTCATTTTCGCAAGGAAGTCCGATATGGGCTTGCCGTACTCATGTATGGGGTCCAGCGCCATAATATCCTTGTATATGCCCATAAGAACGCCGCACTGGCTTATGCGCATCTCAACGTATTTCAGGAAATAATCCTTCTCCTCAGCAAAGGAGTTTCCGATGTATCTGAGGGAACAGTTTTTCAGGTCTGCCAGCAGCCGTGAAGTTTCGTCAAAGCATGAGCCTGTGTAGCCGCTTTTATCCTCCGCCAGGATATACACGGACATTCGGGAGATTATCTGCCTGATCTTTTCATCGGTATCCTTTTGGATACTGCGTATCCTGCCGATGCCCGTGGGCACAAAAATGTTCATCAGAACGCCGATCCCTGCGCCGATAACAAAAAGCGTCAGCTCATTCTGCATTATCTGGGGAGAGCAGTCCGCCGAGGCGAAATAGTGAGTCGCAATAACGCTGTTCATGGCGGCTGCCTCGTTCATATCAAGCCCGCTGCAGAATGCGAGAAATACCGCCAGAACCACTCCCAGAGCAGGGATACTGAACCCTGCCACCGAGAACACGGCAGTGCACAGCAGCGTTACCGCCGCAAAAGCCATCAGGCGCTTGAGCGTGACCATCACCGTTTCCTTGCGGGTATCGCAGACCGTCAGCAGGCAGATTATCCCCGCTGAAACGGCGTAGTTCAGCCCCAGACCGTATGCTATGGCCGCTGCAATGGCTGCTCCCACGGCTGTTTTGGCTATTTTCAGCCAGTTTATCCTTTGAGTCATTCTCCGTCCTCACCTTCGGGCAAAATGTCGATAACAACAAGCTCAGGGTTGTTGAATATGCGGGGTATTCTTTCAATAGTACGGCTCAGTCCCCTGCTGACGATAAACGTTGTGTCATCAAAATCATATCTTCCGCCTGCATATTTCGGGAAAAGTCCCTGTCCCGGTGCATAAAGGCCGTTCATAAACGGAGGGAGCCGCCACTGTCCGCCATGAGCATGACCCGAAAGCACCAGGTCAAACTTGCCGAACGAACGGTAAAAGTCAATCTTCTCGGGGAAATGGGCAAGGAGGACATTGAAGCTATTTGTATCGGCATTGTCGGCACACACCTTCACGCTGTCGCCGATATCAGACTTTGCCGACGCTCCGCATATCATAATGCCGTCAATATCAACATTTTCGCCCTGAAGCACGGTAACGCCGAAGCTCTCCGCACGCCTGCTGAAAGTTTCCCACATATTCCCCCAGTACTCATGATTACCCGAAACGTAGTAGCAGGGATATTTTTTCGCAATAGCTTTAAGCAATGTGTCGGAATTTTTATTATCCGTCCTGTTGTCGAAAATATCACCTGTGAGCACGATAATATCAGGCTCAGCCGCATCTACTGCATTGATGAGATTTTTCATATTCTTGCCGTATGAACAACTGTGCAGGTCGGATATCTGAACGATGCGCACTTTTTTGGTGACCTTGCGACTCACAAGTGTATAGCGGACTGTTCTCAGGGGAAAGCTTACAGCGGATAGTATAAAAAACACTGCCGCAAGCGCTCCAAGTATTTTCAGGAAGATGTATTTCTTTGTCGGCTTGTCCTTTTTCGTCATCTTATTCCTCCGAAGTTTGTGATATGAATATTATAGCGCAATATAAGCGGCGTGTCAATGAGCCGCTAAGGGATTTTAACTTGACAAAGCAATGATGGCAGTATATACTAAAATTAAACAAATATACGCATATTATTTATAAGAGTGTATAAACATATGAATATATAGAAAGGAAATGTAATATGAACTATTCGGAAGAAGCACTGAAAAAACACAGCCAGTGGAAGGGCAAGATAGAGGTCATCAGCCGTGTTCCCCTTAAAACAAGGGACGACCTTTCTATCGCATACACCCCGGGCGTTGCGGCTCCCTGCCTTGCTATTGAAAAAGATCCCGACCTGAGCTATGAATACACACGCCGCTCAAATCTGGTTGCAGTCATCACAGACGGAACTGCCGTTCTGGGACTGGGCGACATCGGCCCTCTCGCCGCTATGCCTGTTATGGAGGGCAAGAGCGCACTGTTCAAGGAATTCGGCGATGTTGATGCCATTCCCATCTGCGTGGCTTCCAAGGACACTGAGGAGATCATCAAAACTGTACGCCTTATCTCAGGCTCATTTGGCGGAATAAATCTGGAGGACATCTCTGCTCCCCGCTGCTTTGAGATTGAGAGACGTCTCCAGGAGGAATGCGATATCCCCGTATTCCACGATGACCAGCACGGAACCGCCGTTGTAACTCTTGCGGCTGTCATCAATGCTCTCAAGCTCACCAACAGGAAAATCGAGAATATCAAGGCTGTCACCAGCGGAGCAGGTGCTGCCGGCATTGCCATAGTCAAGCTGCTTATTGCAATGGGTCTGAAAAATGTTATTATGTGTGACCGCCACGGCGCTATTTACAAGGGCAGGGACGGTCAGAACCATGAAAAGGAGCTTATTGCCGACATCACAAACCAGAACTGCGAAAAGGGTACTCTTGCCGAGGTCATTAAGGGCGCTGACCTGTTTATCGGAGTTTCCGCACCTAACTGTGTTACCGAGGAAATGGTAAAGAGCATGGCTCCCCAGCCTATCCTCTTCCCCATGGCAAACCCTGACCCCGAAATTCTTCCCGAGCTTGCCAAGAAAGCGGGCGCAGCCGTTGTGGGAACAGGCAGAAGCGATTATCCCAACCAGATAAACAACGTGCTTGCTTTCCCCGGCATTTTCAGAGGTGCTCTTGATGTGCGTGCCTCCCGCATAAACGATGAAATGAACATTGCCGCAGCCCGTGCCATTGCGGAGTCAGTTCCTGCAGACAAGCTGTGCAGCGAATACATCATTCCCGATGCTCTTGACCACCGGATGGCTCAGAGAGTTGCGGAAGCTGTAAGAAAGGCTGCCATTGAAACGGGAGTTGCAAGAATCAAGTAAGAATATATAACACAAAAGCCATTGTCCGTATTGGACAATGGCTTTTAATTTTCGCTGTATTCAGCGGCAAGACCGTCCTTGATACCCTGCATAATGATATCACGGGCCTTTGCGGCTTCTGCCTTAGGAAGAGGCTCAACATCTTTAAGAGGATAATCAATGCCAAGATTCTGATATTTTACCTTGCCCATGTCGTGGTAAGGAAGAACATCGAGCGCCTTGACGGATTTCAGCTTTGAGATAAACATGCCCAGTTCGTGGAGATACTTCTCATTGTAAGTGATCCCGGGAACTACTACGTGACGTATCCAGAGCTGCTTCTTTTTGCTGCTTGCATACTCAGCGAAAGCAAGAATATTCTTGTTACTGTGACCTGTGAGCTTTTTGTGCTCCTCGTCATTGATATGCTTTATATCAAGCATGATAACATCGGTAACATCAAGCATACGGTCAACATCGGCAGTATTTTCGGGATTGAATGTTATTCCCGAGGTATCGAGACAGGTGCTTATTCCCCTCTCATGAGCCTTTTCAAAAAGCTCGGTAAGGAAAGGAAGCTGTGCCATTGGCTCGCCGCCTGTGCAGGTGATTCCGCCGCCCTTGAGGAATTCCTTGACACCATCGTACATGGCAAGGATCTCATCAACGGTAACAGGCTTGCCGATATCAGGGTGCTTTTCGCTGTGGAACTGCCATGTGTCGGGGTTATGGCAGTAAAGGCATCTCATAGGACATCCCTGGAAAAAGACGACGAACCTAATACCGGGTCCGTCGACTGTTCCGAAGGATTCTGTTGAATGAATGTAACCTATCATCTACAGAATACTTTCTATTAAAGAGCTGCGTGGAATGTTCTGGAGATAACGTCGTCCTGCTGCTCCTTGGTAAGCTTGATGAAGTTTACTGCATATCCGGAAACACGGATAGTGAGCTGAGGATAGTTCTCGGGGTGCTTCTGAGCATCGAGAAGAGTATCACGTGTGAATACGTTAACGTTGAGGTGGTGGCCGCCCTTAACTGCATAACCGTCAAGAAGACCTACCAGGTTTTTGATCTGCTGTTCATTTGCTGCCATAGTAAAAACTCCTTTCAAAATAAAGGTGGATTTGTATTATACCGAATGAGTGTATTTTTATATGGCTATAAGAAACACACTGTGGGATTTATTTTATGCTGACGGCCTATAAAGACCGTCAGCCAAAATAATTCTTTGGAAGCGATTATCTGTCGTTATCGCTTGTGTTGGGGATATTAGCGCACTTGGGGCAGAGAGCATCGATATCGAGGTCGCCGACAAATACACCTGTGTCCTTACCAAGTGCATCAGGAATGATGGAGAAGGTATTTGAGATACCATCCTGAGCGTTGGAGAACTGGAGCTTGGATACGGAAGAAAGAGATGCGGAAGCACCGTGAGTATCTCTGCCGCTCATGGGGTTAGCACCGGGAGCAAGAGGCACACCGAGCTTACGTCCATCAGGTGTAGAACCGGTCTTCTTACCATATACAACGTTGGAAGTAATGGTAAGGATAGAGGTTGTAGGAATACCATGTCTGTAAGTGTGCTGCTGACGGATCTTGTTCATGAATCTGTTGAGGATATCCTCAGCGATCTCATCAACACGGTCATCATTGTTACCATACTTGGGGAAGTCGCCCTCGATCTGGTAGTCAACAACGATACCCTGCTCGTTTCTGATGGTCTTAACCTTAGCATACTTGATAGCAGAGAGGGAGTCAGCTACAACGGAGATGCCGGCGATACCTGTTGCAAAGTATCTCTTTACTTCTCTGTCGTGAAGAGCCATCTGGAGGCTTTCGTAGCAGTACTTATCGTGCATGTAGTGGATAATGTTAAGAGTATTTACATAGAGCTCTGCGAGCCATGTCATCATGTCGTCGTACTTCTCCATTACATCGTCGTAATCGAGGTACTCGGAAGTGATAGGTCTGAACTTGGTAGCAACCTGAACGCCGCTGATCTCATCAACACCGCCGTTTATAGCGTAGAGGAGGCACTTAGCGAGGTTAGCTCTTGCGCCGAAGAACTGCATTTCCTTACCAACAACCATGGAAGATACGCAGCAAGCGATAGCGTAGTCATCGCCGTGAATAACTCTCATGAGGTCATCATTCTCATACTGGATAGAAGATGTATTGATGGAGATCTTTGCGCAGTACTCCTTCCAAGGCTCAGGGAGTCTTGTGGACCAGAGAACGGTCATGTTAGGCTCGGGAGCTGTGCCAAGGTTTTCGAGAGTGTGGAGGTAACGGAAGGAGTTCTTTGTTACCATAGATCTGCCGTCAACGCCCATACCGCCGAGGGACTCAGTTACCCACTGAGGATCTCCGGAGAAGAGGGAGTTGTACTCGGGAGTTCTTGCAAAACGAACGAGACGGAGCTTCATGATGAAGTGGTCGATGAGCTCCTGAGCCTGCTCCTCGGTGAGGATGCCTCTCTTGAAGTCTCTTTCGAAATAGATATCGAGGAATGTGGATGTACGTCCGAGGGACATAGCAGCACCGTTCTGATCCTTTACAGCGCCAAGGTAGCCGAAGTAAAGTGCCTGAACAGCTTCCTTAGCTGTTGTAGCGGGCTTGGAGATATCGCAGCCGTAGATCTCAGCCATCTTCTTGAGGTTTTCAAGTGCTCTGATCTGCTCAGCGATCTCTTCTCTTGCACGGATCTTTTCCTCAGTCATAGGGCAGGTGTAGAAAGCCTTCTGCTCCTGCTTGTCTTCGATAAGTCTGTCAACGCCGTATAGAGCAACACGTCTGTAGTCGCCGATGATTCTTCCTCTTCCGTAAGCATCGGGAAGACCGGTAAGAATATGAGCAGTTCTTGCCTTTCTCATTTCAGGGGTGTAAACATCGAATACGCCTGCGTTGTGGGTCTTTCTGTATTCGGTGAAGATGTGCTTGATCTCAGGATCAATGGTGTAGCCGTTGTCGGAGCAAGCCTTCTCAGCCATTCTCAGACCGCCGTAAGGCATAAGAGCTCTCTTGAAGGGCTTGTCTGTCTGGAGACCAACGATCTGCTCCAGATCCTTATCAATATAACCTGCTGCGTGAGAAGTAAGAGAAGATACAACCTTTGTATCCATATCGAGAACGCCGCCTGCTTCTCTTTCCTTCTTTGCAAGCTCCATAACGTCAGCCCAGAGCTTCTTGGTAGCTTCTGTAGGGCCGGCGAGGAAGCTTTCATCGCCGTAATAAGGTGTGTAGTTCTTCTGGATGAACTCACGGACATTGATTTCCTTGGTCCAGTGACCGCCTACGAAACCTTCCCATTCCTGTGGCATTTGACTCATAGTATATTTTCCTCCTTCAATCTTTTGCGCCGCTTTATGCAGCACAAAGCCTTGTAGTGCTGTGAGATGAAATACGCAGTTGCTCCGTCACGCTATGTAAATTTTACCGAAAATTTCTGTAAAATCCGCATTACTTATGCACATTCCAACAAACTATACCGTTTGAGTGGTTATTCACTGCGCATAAAAAACCGCAAGGTTTGTTGCCCTGCACGGTCAAGACGGCTGCAATACTTCTTATTACTTATATAATACAATATACGTCCTGATTTGTCAAGTGTTTTTTTATGTTAATTTGGCATTTAACATTACAAAAATGATATGCCCCCCTATATACGGGGGCATATAGCATGATTTTCAGTCATAATATCCTGTTTTTCGCATAAAATGAGCATTTTCAGGCAGTTTTGTCCCCATCGGCGCTCTTCTTTCTGAACACGATAAGCTTGCTAAGAAAGTAGTTGAGTATCATAACAAGTATGCCGCACAGGAGCTTTACCACCAGCTCATTGAAGCGCATAACATCGACGAATGCGAACATTATAATAACCTCGCAGCCGTATGAGAAAAGTCTTCCTCCTGCAAATGAAAGCAGCTCCTTCACATACGCTTTTGCGGTGGTGTCGTGTGCCTCAAACACGAAGAATTTATTGGTGAAAAACGCAAAAAGCATCGAAACCACCCATGAGAATGTAGCCGCCCCCGCAGATGATACCGCCGAATTTTCCATTGCCGCCATGACCGCCGAAAAGCTGTGGGTATCCACGCCCGAAAAGTCAGTTAACGCAAGCCTGAGTCCGAAATGTGAGACATAGTTTATAAGCGTTGTGAGCACGCCGTAAAACACATATATTATCACATTTTCAAACTTCATGCACAGCTCGCACAGAGGCTTTGGCAGTATGGAAAATATCTTTCGGAAGGTTTTTCTTGTCATAAAAGGTCCTTTCACTTCAAAAGACAGAACCGCCGGTTGACCGACGGTTCTGATCAGAGATTACTTTATAAGCTTGTTGCCGCACTCAGCGCAGAACTTTGCAGTTTCGCTGGTGATCTTTGCGCCGCACTGGTCGCAGAATCTGATCTTGGGCTTGTGAGCCTCAACGGGAGCAGATGCGGCAGGTGCAGGAGCGGGCTTGGGTGCTTCCGCAGGCTTTGCGGGAACAGGAGCGACAGCCTTAGGAGCCTCGGCAGGCTTAGGTACCTCCACAGGCTTAACAGCTGCGAGTGCAGGTGCCGGCTTAGGCGCTTCCACAGGCTTGGGTGCCTCAACGGGTTTAGCAGGAGCCGCAGGTGCAGCCTTGGAAACCTCTGCAGGCTTAACAGGTGCAACGGGCTTAGGCGCTTCCACAGGCTTAGGTGCCTCAGCGGGCTTAATAGGAGCAGCAGGTGCAGCCTTGGGAGCTTCAACAGGCTTTGCAGGCGCTGCGGCTACGGGCTTGGGTGCCTCGGTATGAGCAGCGGATACGACCACTTCAATAGGCTTGATGGGCTTTATCTTTTCAATTTCTGCATCAACAGGCTTTGCGGCAGGAGCCTTTTCAGCAGCGGCAGCAGGTGCAGGAACAGGCGCAGGAACAGGTGCAGGCACGGGTGCGGGAGCCTTTTCGGCAGCTTCTGCCTTAGCTCTTGCAGCCTCGATAGCAAGGCGCTCTTCTTCAAGCTCTTTGAGCTTTGCTTCCTCGGCAGCCTTGATGTCCTCAGCTTCTCTCAGCTTTGCGGCAGCCTTATCCTTCTGGATAACGCCCAGTATTCCGTTGAGCATCTTAACAGGGTTATCGAGATTCTTCTTGATTCCGCAGGGAAGCTCGCTGGATTTGCCGCTCTTCTCAACAACATGGAGAGTAGCTGCAAACAGTGACTTCTTCACCTCAAAGCGCTCGATCTGATCTACAGGGATATGTCCCAGACCGTTCTTTCCCTGATAATAGAGCTGGTCAAGAGTGAGCAGGAAGGAGTCCTCGGGAACGCCCATTGTCACCATATGTATCAGCAGAGGAAGTTCAAACTGCTCTGTGCTTGCATATGTGTTCTGTATTTTGATAAAGGAGCTTTCAAATGCCTTGGAAATGCCGGAAACATAGAACTGAGCCTCGGTCACACTGTTGTCGGCCATGAGAGTTTTGAGCTTTTCAACGTATCCGTCACGCTCAATAGTCTTAAGGTGAGTGATGTGCAGCTCAACCTGAGTGATGAAACGCTTCTTGGTCTCGGTGTCGATATCCATCTCATTAATGTCCTTGATAAGTTCGAAGCTCTGATGCTCGGTAGTTGTGCCAAGGTTTCTGCACTTCTGGGCAAGGATATTGCTGTCTGCCTCTCTTATCTTGGAGTTTACCTTGCCGATGTAGCGCTGGAGCATATCATCGGGGCAGTGTGCCTCATTCTTGTTGATCTTTTCAAGGAGAACGATAAGCTCTGCACGGGACATACCGTTGATATTTTCGGTAAGCTTTGTGAAATACTTGACGTGACGGTCATTGATCTCATCGTCAAGACGCTTGATGTACGGGAATGTATATTCGGGAGTAAAGTCACCCTCGAGGATCTTATCCTTTATCTCATTGAGCTTCTTTACATCTTCATTCTTGATATTTTCGGTCAGCTTGTCAAGCTCGGTCTTTTCAAGCTTCTCTCCCCTCTCCCTGCACTTAGCGGCAGATGCCTCATAGAGCTTGGGATCAAGAGAAGGCTTGCGGTTTTCAAGGTCTTCCTCAAACTTTTCAAGAGCTTCACGGTCAAGCTTGTCGATGGAAGCCATCTGCTTATCAAACTCAGCCTTGTCAATAGCTTTGAGACGGCTCTCGATCTGCTCAACATAAGGCTTGCCAGCCTCGGCATATTCGGGAGTTTCGCTGATGGTGAGCTTCATCTTCATAAGCTTATCCTTGGGCGAACCTGCAATGTTGCTGCAAAGGTCTGTAAGCTCCTTCTTGATAAGCTCGGCAGTGCGCTTGTCGATCTGCTCGATATATTTTGCGGTAAGCTCCTTGTCAAAATCGTCGCCTGTAAGGGCTTCTCTGAGCTTGGAAAGTTCCTTTCTTGGAGTATTGGGGATATTCTTGCAGAGACTTTCAAGCTGGGACTTGATGAGGGATATCTCCTGCTTTCTTATCTTTTCCAGATAAGGAGCGGCATTCTCCTTGCGCAGTCCCAGTGCGCTGATATCGGCAGTGAGCTTTTCAAGCTCGGGCTTTTTGAGCTTTTCGATATTCTTGCACATACTGTCAAGCTTGTCGGTCTCGATCTTGTTGAAGCGCTTGTCGATCTCGTCAAAATACTTCTTGGTATATTCGGGATCATACTTTTCGTTTTTGAGCTTTTCGGTGAGCTGTGCAAGCTCAGGCTTCTGCATATTGCCGATGTTCTTGCAGAGACCGTCTGCTTCGGCATTGTAAAGAGCCTTTCTTCTTGCCTTTATGGAATCAAAGTAGCCTGCGGTCATATCGGGAGCATACTTTTCGTCCTTCAGCTTTGCTTCAAGAGCATCGAGCTTTGCAAAGTCCATGGAAGCGATATCCTTGCACATCTGAGCAAGCTCTTCCTTTTTGAGTGCCTTTTCTCTTTCGGCAGTCATGGGCATATACTTCTTGACGATATCCTCGGGATACTTTTCGCTTTCCAGCTGAACGATGATCTCTGCCAGAGCCTTTGCGTCCATCTGAGGAATGGTCTCGCACTTCTTTACAAACTCTGCATTTTCAAGCTCAACGGCTCTCTTCTCAATGTCAGCAGCGTACTTGTCGGTAAGCGCAGCCTTGAATCTGCCCGACTTGATGACTTCTCTCATCTTGTCAAGCTTAGCCTTGTCGGCAGTTGCAATGCCCTCAAATTCCTTGTCGGCAGCCTGCTTTTCAAGAACTTCAAAGCGCTGAGATATCTGCTTTCTGAAAGGTGCTTTAAGCGCATCGCCGCACTTTACTTCATCAAGCTTCTTGGAGATATCCTCCAGAGCCTTCTCTGCAGCGGTCTCGATATCCCTGCATATCTCGCTTATCTGAGTTCTCGCAAAGCCGTCCCTTGCGGAAGCAATCTTTGCAGTGAAGTGCCTCTTGAACATCTTGTCAAACCTATCGGAAGCCAGATCCTTTTCCAGCTTGTCGGCAGCGGCAGCATCGGGAATGGTCTTGAACATATCGGTAAGCTCACGGAGCTGTGCGCTGAGCATACCGTCATTGATCTCGGCAAGGTAAGGAGCTGCCACAACTTCGTCAAAGCCGCCCTCCTTGATCTTCTTCTTGAGAGCAGCCAACTCGTCGTAATTTTTGAGAGAAACGCCTGTGCAGAGAAGCTTCAGCTGATTTTTCTCGCAGTCGTTGAGAGCAAGCTTGATCTTGAGCAGGTACTTGCCTGTGGTCTTCTTGTCAAGCTTCATGTCGTAGATATATGTACGGAGCTTTTTCAGCTCGGCTTCATCAAGAGCGGAAAGGTCTGCGCAAAGGTCAGCCAGCTCCTTTTCATTCTTGACAGCCTTTTCCATTTCTTCCTTAGTGGCAAAAACGGTGCCGTTGTATGTGCGTGACTGCTTCTCGAACTCCTCGCAGTATGCAGCAAGCTCATCGGCAGCGGGAACGTTTTTCAGCTTATACTTGGCAGCCGCATTTTTAAGGTCCTCCAGAATAACGGAAGCCTTTGCACCGCCGCAGCAAAGCTTGCCGTCAGCAGAGCGGCAGTCAGCGGGAACATATGCCTTTGCCAGATACTCGCCCAGCTCGGCAGCCGAAAGTGCTGAGGAGCACCAGTAATCGGAAATAGTCTCGATATTCTCAGCATCGGCAGGAGACGCTGCTCTTGCCAGATTGAACACGCTTGCAAATGCGGGTCGGATCTTCAGCAACTCGGATACCTGAGCCTTTACACCCTCGGGAGAGCCAAGCTCTGCAGCCCTGAGCCTGTCTCTTATACACATCTGACGCTGCCGACGATCTTACGCGTGTAGATC